>Ga0105049_10000961_pt1 | contig 33246 bp, 25 predicted proteins | sample MAT06_FD_78087 | JGI IMG/M metagenome (GOLD analysis project Ga0105049, IMG submission 78087) | Freshwater microbial communities from Lake Fryxell liftoff mats and glacier meltwater in Antarctica - MAT-06 | ecosystem: Environmental > Aquatic > Freshwater > Ice > Liftoff microbial mat | place... | reverse complement strand
TGTCCACCATTGTTGGTGGAGTGCCTAAGATGAAATTTCCTTTTCCAGCCATTATGTTATTGTAAGCTTTGAAAATTGTCGTTCCATCCTTGAAATTGAAGAAACTTCCAGAGCTTCTATTGTTCACAATTGTGTTATTGATTGCATAAACTTCATGAGGACCAGGATTGCTTAAGCCTTCAAGACCAAAGCCAATGATATTTGAATTTTGCGACTTGGGACCTTGCTCAATAATGTTTCCTATTATATAGCTTTGACCTCCGTTGGGAAGATCCAGACTTCTGCTGGCTGTACCATTTTCTTCATCACTGATCCTGTTGTAAAGTATAAAGTTGACATGAGCTCGACTTTTTAATTCATGGCCAATTGATGCATTGTGAGTATAGTTGTATTGGAAAGTCAGTGTATCAACATTATTGATGTATAAATTATGTGATTGACCATCACCAAAACCATTGTTGTTGAATTCAGAATATTCTATAAAAATATGGCTTGGATTCACGGTTCCAGCTAAAATACCATTTTCATTGTCATGAAATGAGCAATGACTTACTGTCAAGTTTTTCCCTTCCTGTCGGATTCCAGCACCATTTTTATCCGGAACTGAACAAAGTGAAAATTCAATAAATTCCAATCGTGTATTGTCTCCGGCAATAACCCAAATGGCTTTCCCTCCAAATGCTTTTCCATTTGCTTTTAAGTGGGCCATACCTCCAATGCCTCTTATCAATAAGTTACTACTTGTCCATTTAGCAACATCTGATTCGTAAACTCCGGCATCAATATCAATTGTATCTCCGTTGGATACCAGAGAAGATACTTGACTGGGGACTTTGTACAATCTGCTTATGCCAACTTTCCAAGTAGTGGCAAAACTGTTTGCGATAAAGATTGCAGTGATTGAGCAAATAAAAAAGAATTTCATAATGGATACAATTTAATTATTAAGGCTACTAGTTTTCCAAATTTTGCTGAATGATCAATTGGTGGTGCTGTACATGGTAGTTTGTAAAATAAATCATTTCACGCAAGGTTATTTTTCCCAAAAGCGGATGAGGGAGTATAATTTCATCCAGCTCATTTTCATGAAATTTATTTATTTTTCGAGCCAGAGCTACAGTAATGGAGTTCAGTTTCTTGTTTAGCTCAGAGCGATTGGATAATTCAATTTTTTTTGGCTGAAAAGCTCTTGGTGCTCTACCGCCATTTTTAAGTTTGAGTTGATACTTGTCGATTAGTTCTTCGTTGGTTTTACTCGGTCTGTTGGATTTGCCAAAAAACAGTTTTAATGCAAATTTTGGCAGGCTCAATGCCAAATTTACAGCTTGAACACTTTGACGAATATGTTCCATTTGCTGTCCAGCCGTCCATTTTCCTTCTTTGGCTTCCAAAAATTCCTTTTCATCCAAATTGAGTATGTAACTTGTAAAAGCGTTATGCTCTAATTGAAGTTTTTTTATAAGCTCTTGCTTTTGCATTTTGTTGAAATTAAGGCCAGAACCAAATTGTGTTTTTAAGTCTCCAAAGTTAATCATTTGGGGTGACTAATATTCCTTTCTTACTTCAAAAAAATTAAACTCAGATGAAAGTCATGGGTTATTTTTGAGTTGGTTCAAGGATCCATAAACTTGGCATTGCTTTTGCAATCATATTTGTCTTACGTAGATTATTATTTGGCTGCGTCATAGCAGCTTTGTGATACTTTAACATTCTACAAACTTTTGAGAAACCAAACCCTAGACCTGTTCAGCTTCGGCTGTCAGGTCTTTTTTTATGTTCGAACTCTTTTGATGCTTGCTTGTTTTTATTTTATTATTTGGTTCAAAGTCAAGTTCTTATCTTTGCACCTTAATTTATAAAAATTCATAAAACATGAAATCTGCTTATATCGTTTCTGCTGTCCGCACCCCAATTGGGTCGTTTGGAGGCAGTCTTGCTGATGTTACAGCTACTCAACTAGGTTCTGCTGCCATCAAGGGTGCCTTAGAAAAAATTCAACTTCCTGCTGATTCAGTGGAAGAGGTTTATTTTGGAAATGTTTGTTCTTCAAATGTTGGTCAGGCGCCGGCTCGTCAGGCCGCTATAGGCGCAGGTCTTCCTTATGGTGTTCAATGTACAACTATCAATAAAGTCTGTGCTTCAGGTATGAAGGCAACAATGTTGGCTGCTCAATCTATTATGTTGGGATTGGCTGATGTGGTGGTTGCTGGCGGTATGGAAAGCATGAGCAATATACCATTTTATGTTCCCAAGGCAAGATTTGGTTATAAATTTGGTGGTGGGGAATTTGTGGATGGTCTTCAAAAAGATGTATTATCAGATGCTTACGACAACCTAGCTATGGGAACTTGTGCTGATGCAACAGCGACAAAATACAATGTGAGCCGTGAAGCCCAAGATGCCTTTGCTACTCAATCTTATCAAAGAAGTGCTGCCGCAACCGAAGCTGGCAAATTTGCCAACGAGATTGTTCCAGTAACAATGATGAAAAGAGGAGTTGAAGTGATTATAACAGAAGATGAAGAATATAAAAAAGGCGATTTTTCTAAATTTGCTACACTGCGTCCAGCATTCAATAAAGATGGAACAGTCACTGCCGCCAACGCATCAACAATAAATGACGGCGCTTCCGCTTTAATCGTTGTAAGTGAGGAAGCTTTGGCCAAGTACAATTTAAAGCCATTGGCAAGAATTGTTGCTTTTGCGGATGCAGAACAAGAACCAAAATGGTTCACTACCACTCCAGTAATTGCTGCTAAAAAAGCATTGGATAGAGCGGGATTAACAACAGCTGATATTGACTTTGTAGAAGTAAATGAAGCATTTTCTGTGGTTGCAATGGTATTCAATCAAGAAATGGGATTCAGCGAAAGTAAAGCGAATGTATATGGTGGTGCTGTTTCATTAGGCCATCCGGTTGGAATGTCAGGCGCTCGTATAATTACAACATTGAATTCAGTACTTCATCAAGAAGGTGGAAAATATGGCTTAGCTGCAATCTGTAATGGTGGTGGAGGAGCATCCGCTATCATTATCGAAAAGATGTAAGCTTTTTAAAATATCGAAATTTGAATATTGGCTTGGTTCTCAAACAAAGCAGCAGGATTGAAGTTCCTCGCAGATTTTCTTTTCTACTATTTGTATGACCAAGTCAATATTTCATGAATATCAGTGAACTTTTATAGCAATTATCTTATTTAATGGATAATTTTGCACTCGAATTATCACAACAACAATTTTATGTCAGAAATAATGACGAACTCCAACGGAACAAGTAAAAGATCTCAAAGAGAAGACAGGTACCAACACCATGATTACTACTTGATGGATGAGTTGCTCAGTCAGGATCATTTACTTGCTCGAGATGCTGTAAGGACATGGGTTAAGCAAGAAGTTAGTCCGATCATAGAAGATTACTCAAATCGTGCTGAATGTCCAACACACCTTTTCAAAGGCTTAGCCGAAATTGGGGCTTTTGGTCCTTCACTTCCAGCAGAATATGGATGCGGTGGTATGGATGAAATAGCTTATGGTGTAATTATGCAAGAATTGGAGCGCGGTGATAGTGGCGTTCGGTCTATGGCTTCTGTACAAGGTTCATTGGTTATGTACCCAATCTATAAATACGGTAGCGAAGAGCAAAGACGTAAATACCTTCCAAAATTAGCCAATGGTGAATTTATTGGTTGTTTTGGATTGACTGAACCTGATCATGGAAGTGATCCGGAAGGAATGACCACCAATATTGTTGATGATGGTGATTCATATATCCTGAATGGAGCTAAAATGTGGATTACAAATAGTCCAATTGCAGATATTGCAGTTGTGTGGGCCAAAGACGAAGAAGGAAAGATTAGAGGTTTAATCGTAGAAAAGGGCATGAAAGGTTTTTCGGCACCTGAAATTCACGGAAAATGGTCTTTACGTGCATCAATAACTGGTGAATTGGTTTTTGAGGACGTTCGAGTTCCTAAAGCCAATTTGTTGCCAAATGTTGTAGGCTTGAAAGGTCCTTTGGGTTGTCTTTCAAAGGCAAGATATGGAATAGCCTGGGGTGCCATAGGCGCTGCATTGGATTGTTACGATTCGGCATTGAGATACAGCTTAGAAAGAAAACAATTTGGAAGACCTATTGGTGGATTTCAACTTACTCAAAAGAAATTGGCTGAAATGATTACTGAGATTACAAAGGCTCAATTGCTGACCTGGAGATTGGGTACACTTGCCATTGATGGGAAGGTTACTCCAGCTCAAATATCAATGGCAAAACGCAATAATGTAAACATGGCCTTGGAGGTTGCAAGAGAGTCAAGACAAATACATGGTGGAATGGGAATCACCAATGAATATCCTATTATGCGTCACATGATGAACCTTGAGACCGTACTTACTTATGAAGGCACTCATGATATCCACTTGTTGATTACAGGTATGGATGTAACAGGATTGAATGCTTTTAAATAGTATTTGTCGATTAGAAAGCAACTTTGATAATAATATTATACCAAATTGTCGGATACTATCGTTCTTTGTGTCGTGAAAAATGAAAGAAAATCAAAGTTCTTCATTGGTTTGCACATTTTGCTATTTTGCATAATGAGCTTGACTTCTTCTGCTCAAATTGGGAGATCTGACACCAATGATGAAAATATTTTATTAACCAACCCTTCATTTGAGGACAAGCCTCATAGTGGAGCAGGAGGCTCAAGAGTTATTGGTTGGTTTGATTGTGGAGCTGAAATGTTTCCCGGTGAGACCCCTCCTGATATTCATCCTGCTTCTGTGGGAATAGAACCTTACTTTGGCGTTACACAAAAGGCTCAAGAAGGAAAAACATTCCTTGGGATGGTTGTAAGAGACAATAATGCTTGGGAAAGTGTGAGTCAGAGGCTAATTAAGCCCTTGTTGCCGGGTCAATGTTATGGATTTAGTATCTACCTATGCAGGTCAACAACTTATGTAAGTGCCACAAAAGTGAATCAGTTAAAAATGCAACCTTTTACCAATCCTTGCCAGTTGCGCATTTGGGGAGGTAATACATTTTGCGGAAGAACTGAATTATTAGCAACTTCAAGCATCGTTATCAACGATCGATGGATCAGATATCAATTTAAATTTTCTCCTAAAGCTCGTGTAAATTACATCACATTTGAAGCGTTTTACCAAACTGGAACACTGTTTCAATACAACGGAAATTTGCTTTTGGACAATGCGTCACCAATTTTCCCAGTCCAATGTGATGAAAAAATGGCCAATGTAGAAAAGAAAGATACTCCTTTGCTCAAGCAAAAACCTCTACAAGCTAAACCCTTGCCACTCAAAACCGAACCGCCAATAGTGCCCAAGCCAGTTGAAGAATCATTGGCAAAAGTAAATTCAAAAGATCTTAAGGAAGGACAAATAATGCGTTTGGATAAGTTGTTTTTTGCGGCTGACTCCTCAAGTATAAGTCAAAAGGCAGCTCCAGTTCTTCAGGAGGTGGTTAGTTTTATGAAAAACAATCCTAATTTGGTCATAGAAATAGGTGGACATACCAATGATGTTCCACCAGATGAATATTGTGACAGACTTTCTAGTGCTAGGGCAAAATCGGTATATGAATTTCTAATCCGAAACGGGATAGAGCAGACCAGATTGCAATACAAAGGATATGGTAAGCGTCAGCCCTATGTCACCAATAAAACTGTTGAAGGCAGAAAGAAAAATCAACGAGTTGAAATTAAAATTCTTAGTTTGAACGGTTGAACTTAGTTTTGTGCAGAATTTTATGCCAAAACTAATTCACTTATGAATGAAGCTTATATTGTTGATGGTATTCGAACTGCCATTGGCTCCTTTGCAGGTTCACTTGCATATGCACGACCTGATGACCTTGCAGCCCACGCAATACACGCTCTTGTATCCAGACATGCCCATCTTGATCTCAATAAAATTGACGATGTAATATTGGGTTGTGCCAATCAAGCTGGTGAGGATAATAGGAATGTCGCTCGAATGGCACTTCTTCTAGCTGGCTTGCCACAGGAAGTTCCCGGAGAAACAGTTAATCGTCTTTGTGCTTCTGGTATGTCGGCTGCAGTTCAAGCTTACAGAGCAATCAAAGCCAATGAAGGTGACTTATTTGTTACTGGCGGTGTCGAAAATATGACAAGAGGCCCTTGGGTAATGGGTAAAACATCAACACCATTCGGAAAAGATACACAGCTCTATGATTCAAGTTTTGGGTGGAGATTCATCAATCCCAAACTCAAAACGATGTATGGAACTGATGCCATGGGCGAAACTGCTGAAAATCTAGCAGAGTTGCATAAGATTTCACGCGAGGACCAAGATGAATTCGCTTATTGGTCCCAGCAGAAGGTCAAAATGGCGCAAGAGGAATCATGGTTTGACTCAGAAATAGTGCCAATAGAGGTCACGAAGGGAAAATCTGTTTATATAGTTAACAAAGATGAATTCCCAAAGCCTGAAACAAATATGGCAATTTTGGCTAGCCTTAGGCCTGCTTTCAAAAAAGAGGGAGGGACTGTTACTGCAGGAAATGCATCGGGATTGAATGATGGCGCAGCTGCATTGCTGATTGCTTCTGGTGAAGGACTTAAAGTAAATAAGCTTGTCCCAAAAGCTCGGATTGTGGCATCTGGTGTTACAGGAACTGCACCTCGGATAATGGGAATAGGACCAGTTGAAGCAAGCAGACTTGCATTAAAAAGAGCAGGTTTGAGTTTGGACCAAATTGATATCTTAGAAGTCAATGAAGCTTTTGCGTCACAAGTGCTGGCATGCACGCGAACACTTGGTTTGTCAGACAAGGACCCTCGTATCAACAGAAAAGGCGGTGCTATTGCATTGGGGCATCCATTGGGGATGACAGGATCACGTATTCTCTGGTCAGCCGCTCGTCAATTGCATGAAACAAATGGCAAATATGCATTGGTAACTATGTGTATCGGAGTTGGTCAAGGTTATGCAGTTGTTATTGAAAAGGTATAATCTAGAACAAGTCTTAACTTTAAAGTTTTTTATACCTTTACCACTGTGAAAATTACAAGAGAGCAAAGACTGTTGAGCATGGGGGGGCTTGCCTACTTATGTTTGCTCAGTTTCGCATTAATATTTTATCTGGAAAGAATTGCAATTCTCGATGCATCCTTTCAAATGTTCCTTGTTTTAAAAACCAACAATTGGGCCATTCAAGTAAATCGGTTTGGTGCCTTTATAACTCAGATCTACCCACTATTAGCCAGTAAAGCCGGGTTGAATTTTGTCTGGGTCAGTAAGCTTTATAGTATTTCATTTGTCCTATTTCCTTTAGGTATATTCCTGTTGCTTGGGTTACGGTTAAAGGAAAAAGGAATGGCTTTAGGATTAATACTCTTTTCTATATTGATGTCCCGTTATACTTTTTATTGGATCCAGTCAGAGTTGATACAAGGTATAGTTTATACATTTCTTTACATAGGAGTAAGCAGGAAGGCCAATAGAATGGTAAATTCTTATTGGATTATTGGCCTCAAATTCCTCTTGTTGGTCACAATTGCTTTTTGCCATCCTCTCTTATTATTTGCATTAGTTTTTTATTGGCTCAATGACTCAGTTGACAATCGCAATGGAAATAGAGTTTACTGGGGTGATTTTCTTTTTTTTATATGTCTTCTAATTATTAAACAACAATTTTTTAAAAATTGGTACGATTCTCAATCCTATAGTAATTTAAAGAATTTTATCACTTGGTTCCCCAAATACTGGACTATGCCAAGTAATAAACTATTCCTTAGAACGATCTTGTTCGATTATTGGATCTTTGGATTATTTGTATTGATTACAGTCGCTTCTTTGCTTTATCAAAAATTTTATAAAAAACTGATTCTTTTATGCCTATTCAGCTCTGCATATTTATTCTTATTGAATGTAACTTATGCTGACGGGGCAGATCAGTTTTATATCGAAAGCATGTACTTATTGCTCTCATTTTATTTTATTATTTCATTCGTCACCAATGTACTTCCACTTTTGTTAGGTTTTAAATGGATTGAGCCATTTGTAGCGGTGTTGTTTTTAAGCTGTCTTATTCAAATATATGCACGACACAGTACTTTTACCAAAAGAGTAGACTGGAATAAGAAAGTCTTAAGCCAAGCAGTTGCTTCAAAACATGACAAAGTATTCATATCCAAGGCTCAGGTTCCAAAGGATACTGTATTAATGGATTGGGGAATAAGTTATGAGAATTGGGTATTGTCTAATATTATTTATGGAAGGACAATTTCGGTGAGCATCGAAGAACAACCAGGAGAATTGGAATGGGCCATTAACAAAAATAAAACTTTTGTTTCAAAATTTGGAACTTGGGATTATTCCGAATTTCCAAAAAACTATTTTGGTTTCGGGGACACTACAAACTATATTCGCCTGAATTTGAATTAAATCTTTTAATCAATGCCCACCAAATTAAAATCATATTCATTCTGGTCCTGCATAATTATTACCCTAATTTTTATAGCGACCGCATTAAATTGTGGTAGATGGAAGACTTGTACATTGATACAATGGGATCAATCCGGTTATAATCTTTATCTGACAGGATTAATTATAAACAACGACTTAAAGCACCACTACTATTACGATCAAATAGACATTTCATACAGTCCAACACAATCGATCAAACGCTACGGCCTAAACAAACATCCAGCAACAGGTCATGAAATTATAAAATATCCTTGTGGAGTAGCAATATTTCAATTGCCATTGTTTCTGATAGCACATTATTACTGTAAATGGTCTGGCGATCATCCAGATGAAGGTTATTCCATACCTTACCAATTGGCTATGACTTTTTCGACTATACTGTTTTCATTGTTGGGCTTATTATTTCTAAGGGCATTTTTGCTGTCCTATTTTAAAGAAAGAACCGTTACAATTGTCTTATTGGCTATTGGTTTTGGAACCAACTTTTATTACTATGGTGCTTATGAACAGGGAATGAGCCACAATTATTTGTTTTTCTTATATGCGGCACTATTGTATTATTTTGGAAAATGGTTTGAATTTCCCAATCACAAAATGGCAATAATCATTGGGTTGCTAACTGGTTTGACAATATTAACAAGACCTACTGATGTTACAATATTATTGATTGTATTTCTTTGGGTAGGTTGGAAGGATTTGTGGCCTTTTTGCATTAAAAATTACAAGTATATTCTGAGTTTTGGAATAGTTATGGGGTTGGTGACTTCTATTCAGCTCGTCTATTGGAAATACCTAACTGGACAGTGGGTGTATTATTCCTATACCTATGAGAAATTTGAATTTTTAAATCCTCATATCTACAAGGGCCTGTTTAGCTATAGAAAAGGTTGGTTTGTATATACTCCTCTTGCTTTAGTAGGATTTTTAGGATTCTTATATTCGATGAAGGAATCACATTGGAAATTTTATGTCAAACCAGTATTCATACTTTTGCTTTTGAATATCTACATCGTTTTTAGTTGGAAAGCTTGGTTCTATGGTGGTTCATTTGGATGCCGAGCTATGTTGCAGTCCTTGGCATTACTTGCATTTCCTTTGGCAAGTCTCATTGAGTTTGTAAACAATAGAATGAAACTAGTTTACAAATCAGCACTTTTATTTACCATAATAGTGTGTGTTGTTTTGAACATTTTCCAATCCTACCAATATCATTTAAGGCTCATTCATTACGACAAGATGAATAAGGAATATTATTGGAAAGTCTTTGGTAAGCTACATATCAGTGACGAAGATCGCCAATTGCTCAATCAATAGCCTCATCAATGAGTGCTACCTAAAATAAGTTAAAAGGCATCCAAGCAATCCCATTTTTTAGGTCAATAAAATCATTGGGATCATTGATGTTGAAAAGGCGGCAAGAATATTTTATTTTTGTTCGAATCGTTTCACCAGTAAATGGATCGCTGTAAATATCAATATCTTGGATTTTGAATTCTGATCCAGCAACTTGTGTTCCCAAAAGGTTGTTGTAGATTTTGCCATTTTTTTGTAACTCTATCTTTGTGTTATAATAGCCGTTAGCTTGCATTAAGTCATTTTTATAACTATAGTCCAATGAAATAAAAGAATTGATAGGATTAAGATATTTTTTGCCTATTAAGAAATTCGAGATCAATTTTTTATTTTTATCCTTGATTTCAATTCCTACAAAACTGGGCAGAAAAGTGTCGTTTATATTGAGTTTACCCAAAGGGCCAATTGACTTTGGAATCCAATTTAGAGTGAATTCTGGATTTTCTGAAATAAAGGGTAAAAAAAATTGGCATGAATCAAGTGATGCACCGAAAATTCCGTAAAAGGAATTGTTCAAACTTGGAAACCTTGAGGGATTTATTAAGTCAATGATTTGGCTTTTTTCAGCTATTGTCTGATCCGTATTTATGTCCTTTAAACGAAGTTTTAATTTTAGTGGATCAAGGCTTTTAAGTACAATGTTGTACGGAAATGGTATCAATAAGTCATCATAAAATAATTCAAATTCCGAATTGGGAATAATTGTATTCCACCCCTGAAAGATATTTAAAATTGACTCAATAGAAACTACTTCGCTTTTTAAATCAAAACTATCCTTGTATTGCTGAAGATAACTTAATGCATTTTGGTTTGTTGGGTCAAACACTCCCAAAAATTCAATTGTGAAGATATTGCAATCTGGACATGGCATTCCAAAGGGATCAAATTCTGCTACCTTTGACTTGAAGCTATACAATCCTTTTTGTGGCTCGAAGTGATTGAAATATGAAAAGAAAGTATTATTTTGGCTGTTGACGGTTATCAGTACTTCTTTTCCAGCCAATTCGAACGTGCTAAAAAATTCGTTCTTCAACTTTGGGTCAAATGGTAGATCTACTTCCTTGCTGCAGCTTGCAATAAAAGAAGTAGCACTCAAAACGATCAGTAATTTTAAAAGATAATTCATTGTGCTCTCAGTTAAAATGAAATACGAAACCCATATTTAGATTTATCCCGTTCCGGCCTAATAAGCTACCTGACCAGTTGAACTTGTTCTTAATTGCTTGCGCACTGATTAGCTCTGCTGATAAACTGGCCCATTCGTTGAATTCATACAAGTAATATATTCCTGAACTTAGACTGTATGCGTCAACACCATTTATGCTAATAAAACCCTCAGTTATTTCAAGACCGAATTGATTTCCTATTTTTATTAGTGTACCTGTGTATCCAAGCCAGTAGGATGGCATGAACGTTAACCCTACGCGGTGTCGACCAATTTGGTAATCGAAACCCATTTGTAAATAGAGGAAACTTGATCTTCTTGCACTGATTATATAGTTTGTGTCTCTTGCAAGCAAGGCATTTATTCCACTTTGGGCCCTATAAAATGCAATCTTTGAATATCGGTCAGTCGAAATTCCTAGGCCGTAACGCAACTGAAACTTTGGAGATATTTTTTTCATGCCAATTGCTCCTAATCGGAAGGTATTGGTATTGTTTTGCTTAACAGAGGCCAATATCTCAAATCCGAATGAATTGCTTGGAATTGTCAAAGTGGAAGGGATTTCCTGACCGTGAGTTTGATCAAACCAACCAAAGCTTATTAATATCAATATAGGGTATTTCAATGCTAATTAGTTACTATCTAATAATACCTAAAGTTAACAAAACGCTGCATTACAAATTGGAATTTTTTCAAAAAGTATGTTTTTCATCACTTTGGAAAGTGTTTCTAATGAAGTGGAGCGTTTAAAAATTGACAAATGAAAACCAAAAAAAATCCCGTAATGTTCTGATATAATTATTTGTTGTAATATTTGTTAAGATTATATTCGGTATGGTGCACTAAATAGTTAACTTTGTGCATCAAATCAAGTAATCTCATCATGGATGTAAAATTATTCTCAGGTACTAATTCTCGCCCATTGGCTGAAAAAATTGCTGATTACTATGGTTACGGCTTGGGCGATAGTACCGTTTTGCGATTCAGTGATGGTGAAATGCAGCCTGTTCTTAATGAATCGGTGAGAGGAACATTTGTATTCTTGATCCAATCTACTTTTGCTCCTTCTGACAATTTATTGGAATTGTTGCTCTTAATTGATGGTGCCAAACGAGCGTCTGCAGGTTACATAACCGCTGTAATACCCTATTTTGGATATGCTAGGCAAGATCGAAAAGATAAACCGAGGGTGCCAATTTCCGCTAAATTAATGGCGAATTTGCTGGAAGCGGCTGGTGTTGATAGGGTAATGACAATGGATTTACATGCGGATCAAATTCAAGGCTTTTTTGATATGCCAGTTGATCACTTAAAAAGCGAGGCCATTTTTATCCCTGCTATTGAGCAATTGAATCTTGATAATATGGTTTTTGCTTCCCCTGATGTTGGTGGAGTAAAGCGTGCACGTACCTATGCTAAATATTTTGAACGTGAAATGGTCATCTGTGACAAATATCGCAAAAGGGCCAATGAAGTTGCAAGTATGACTGTCATTGGAGATGTAAAAGGTAAGCATGTAATAATGGTTGACGATATTATAGATACAGCCGGAACTTTATGCAAAGCTTCCGATGTTTTATTGGAACAAGGAGCGCTGTCAGTTCGAGCTTTTATTACCCACCCTGTATTGTCAGGTAAGGCATATGAAAATATTGAAGCATCAAGTATTCAGGAGTTGTATGTCTGTGATACCATCCCAATGAGACAAACATCACCAAAGATAAAAGTGATAAGCACAGCACAGCTTTTTGCTAGAGCCATTCGAAATACACACGAGCATCGATCCATTTCAGCATTGTTTGTAGAGTAGGGTCTTAAAAAATAAATAATAATTTTGGTAATTTGCCTCGCAATTATTACCTTTGCACTCTCTTTTAAAAAAGTAATCATTTAATACCCTGCCAGTTATGGAAAAGGTGACAGTAAAAGCTGAACTCAGAGACACTAAAGGATCTTCAAATGCACGTTCTTCCCGCCGTTCAGGGATAGTTCCTGGTGTTATATATGGAGGTCAGGATGTTGTTCATTTCAACATCAATCCAATTGATTTAAAAAATGTTTTATATACTCCAGATTTCAAAATCGTAGAATTGAGCTTAGATGGCAAGGTATATCCTTGTATCTTGAAAGCAGCTCAATTTCACCCGGTTTCTGAAAAATTGTTGCACATAGACTTATTGGAGTTGACAAGCACTAAGCCATTTAATGTTGAAGTTCCATTGCGTTTCAGTGGGGTATCTCCAGGCGTGAAATTGGGTGGTAAATTCACTCAAAAAATAAGAAAAATCAAAGTAAGAACCACTTTGGATAAATTGGTTCCTTCACTTAATGCAGATATTTCTAAAATGGAATTGGGTCACTCTATCAGAGTAAGAGACCTACAAGTTCCTGAAGGAGTAGCCGTGATGAATCCAGGGGCGATTCCAATTGCATCAATTGAAATTCCTCGTGCACTTCGTAACCAGGCTGGTTAATGACTTGTTAACGCAGGGTTCTCAAAGCTGTTTGGCATTAAATTAGGACTATTTAATTTGTACTTTTGAGGTTTCACAGAAGCCATGAATCAAAATACATTGGGTGACCTTAGGGTTGCCATCGTTCAAACCAGTTTGGTTTGGCAAGACATCAAAGCGAATCGGCTATTACTTAACCAGAAACTAACTGGTCTGTCAGATGCGACAGATTTAATTGTATTGCCCGAAATGTTCACAACTGGATTCAGTATGGATACCAGTCATGCTGAACTTTATCCTGGTGACACGGTTTTTTGGATGCTGGAATGGGCAAATAAGCTCAAATCAGTAATTATGGGGAGCTTAATGCTTAATGTTGACGGTTTGTTTCGAAACAGACTAATTGTAGCAAAACCCAATGGCAGCCATGAATTTTATGATAAGAGACATCTATTCTCATTAGCTGGGGAGAATGAACATTATACAGCCGGTCAAACGAGACTAGTATTTGAAATAAACAATTGGAGGATTTGTCCTTTGATATGTTATGACTTAAGGTTTCCAGTATGGTCAAGGAATAAGAATGATTATGATCTTCTTATTTATGTAGCAAATTGGCCCTCAGTTAGATCTTATCATTGGAACCAATTGCTCAAAGCAAGGGCAATTGAAAATCAATCCTACACCATTGGTGTAAATCGAATTGGGCAAGATGGAAACGGCTTTGAATATGCCGGTGACAGCCAGTTCATAAACCCTGAAGGCAATATACTTAGGAACATGTTGAACAATGACGAAGTTGTCGTGTCAACACTTTATATGGAAAGTATGATTTCATACAGAACAAAATATCAGTTTCTTAGTGATGCAGATGAATTTGTAATGATTTAAGTGGGATGTTTTGACTTTGGGACTATATGAATTTGTGATAGTCACAATTTATTTTAAAAAAAATGACTAAAAAGGATATGCATTTTTAAACTAATGTGTATTTTTCGCTCTCTTTGAGGGATAAGAATAAATGAAAGTGTTAATACGTTTATTCTAAGAGACCTAATTACCGAACATACTAAACAAAAAAGCTTTGAATTTGAATTATTTTATAGCAATGTGGATTGTATTTGTATCTTGCTCTGCCTTCAGGGAAGCACCTGATACAGCGACCTCGCACCCCTCCACAAATACATCAATTAATACATGGCCATTGAAGTCCTCTCTGTCTTCAAAAGAAGAGTTGAGACTAAATATCATTGAGTTGAGTAAACAGTTTTTAGGGAGAAAATACAGATCAGGAGGCAAATCACCTCAAACTGGATTTGATTGTTCTGGTTTTACAGGATATTTATTTGGAACACATAATGTTAACTTGAGTGCGAGTTCTTCATCTCAAATTTTTGATGGTAACTCCAAAAGTATCAATGATTTGGAACCTGGTGATCTCGTTTTCTTTGCAAGATCTCCGGGCGGAAGGATATTTCATGTAGCTTTGGTTACAAATATTGATAATAGTGGGATTCATGTAATACACAGCACGAATAGCAATGGTGTAATTGAAACAAATATCAGCAAAGATGCCTATTGGGCTCCAAAATTGGTAGGAGCACGAGACGTCATTGGAAACTGAGTACATCCGTAACTGACCAATCAATTTTGGCACAATTTTGTCTATTAATCAGTCGGATATATAGTATAACATGTTGAACCTAATTTTATTCGGTCCTCCGGGGTCCGGAAAAGGAACACAAGCTGAGTTTATTGCAGATTCATACAATCTCTTGCACATCAGCACAGGTGATTTATTCAGATATGAGCTTAGTAATGATACTCCTTTGGGGCAGTTGGCCAAATCTTACATGTCTAAAGGCGAACTTGTTCCTGATGAAATAACCATAGGAATGTTGCACAATAAGATCAATGCCAATCCAGAAGTTGAAGGTTATTTATTGGACGGCTTTCCACGTACTATTGCTCAAGCTGAAGCTCTGGATATATTGATGAGTGAAATAAACCAAGATATCAATGGCTTGTTGTCTCTAGCTGTGGCAGATGAAATTCTGATAAGTCGTATTCTTCACCGAGGAGAATCTTCTGGTCGCGCAGATGATAACGATGAATCAATCATTCGCAACAGGTTGGAAATATATAAGCGTGAAACCAGTCCTGTTTTTGATTATTATGCTACACAAGGCAAAGCCAACTTAGTTGATGGAGTAGGTGAGGTTTCAGATATTACTGAACGACTAAAAGTATCCATCAATAGTTTGGCGTAACGGAATTTTCCGATTTTATTTATTACTTAATAACCAATGGCTGATCAAAACTTTGTTGATTATGTGAAGATCTGCTGTAGGTCGGGAGCAGGAGGCGCAGGCAGCAGGCACTATGCAAGTGACCCTATTAATCCTCGTGGTGGCCCGGACGGTGGAGACGGAGGCAGAGGAGGACACATTATTGTCCGTGGTAATGCCCAGCATTGGACATTGTTGCACTTGAAATATAGAAAACATGTTATAGCCGGTTATGGCGAAAATGGGGCATCCAATACAAAATATGGAAAGTTCGGTGAGGATGTTATTCTTCAGGTTCCACTTGGAACGGTTATCAAAGACGCTGAAACTGGACAAATTGAAGCAGAAATAATAGATGAGGGTCAAGAAATAATTGTTACTCCCGGTGGAAGAGGAGGATTGGGAAATACCCATTTTAAATCATCTACCAATCAATCTCCTGATTACGCTCAACCTGGAGAGTCAGGAAGAGAAGAATGGAAAATACTGGAACTCAAAGTGCTGGCAGATGTGGGACTCGTAGGATTCCCCAATGCAGGTAAATCCACTTTGCTCTCAGTATTATCGGCAGCTAAGCCCAAAATAGGTGATTACCCTTTTACCACCTTGGTACCCAATTTAGGCCTCGTGTCTTATCGAGATCATCGATCATTCATAATGGCTGATATTCCTGGGATTATTGAAAATGCGCATGAAGGTAAAGGTCTAGGTCATAGATTTTTAAGACATATCGAAAGGAACTCAGTTCTTTTGTTTATGATTCCTTGTAACACTGATGATATCTCTAAGGAATATGAGATATTGCTAAATGAACTTAAAATGTTCAATCCCGAACTTTTAGACAAGCCACGATTGTTGGCAATAACTAAATTGGATCTCATAGATGACGATTTGAAGGAATTAATTACTCCAGATATTCCTACAAAAGTTCCCCATCTTTTTATCTCATCCGTCGCTCAAAAGGGAATAGTAGAGCTTAAGGATACTTTGTGGCAAATGCTCAATCCACCAGAGTAAAATTGAAGCAATAGGTATGACAGCTAAGGTACAACTTAAGAAATTCAGTCAATTTGTTGACACCTTATTACCTCATGAAACGGCCTATTTGCTAAATGTGCAACAATTACAAGATCCAGAACGACTTGCCTTATTGCAAGAATTGGATATTGCTGCCAAGCTACCCAATAAAGCTCATCAAATGCCATTGGAGTATGACAAACGCAAGTATTCCCATCTGAAATCTTGGATTGAGGAAAAATTGAATGAAATTGATGTAGACGCAGCATTTGATTGGATCAATCATACAGAAAAGGAGATTCTGTCTGATAATCTGAGCGTTGCTGATGAGAAAAAAATCCAGAAATGGATGCGTAATGATGCCAGTTCAATCTATTATTTCACGAAATTTTATGACTTATTGCTTCAATATAGGCAATTTTTGCTGATCCGTTTGAGGTATCCTGAACATAAGACAGTACATGAATACATAGTGCTGCATCAAAATCTCTACAATAAAAACAAGCAAGTTTTTCATGAAATTCATGAAGCTACTCAGGATATAATAGCGCACTATAATCATGAAACTACAGCGTCCAATCAATGGGAGAATAGATTGACTGAAGTATTTTACGATATTGAAATCGAAGGCTCCCTGAGGTACATGGCTCTGATCAGATTGACCTTTATACATTTCAATTACCGCGACTTAAAACCACTTAAAGCACATTACGATCTGATGGATCAGTGGCTTTTAAAAGGTGGATTTTATTCCAGGCGGATATTGTTGAATTTTTATAGCAATCGACTGTTACTTCACAGCGCCTTCAAAGAGTATGAAAAAGCTATGTATTATGGATATTTGTCAGTCAAAGAAATCAATAACGACTACATCCATTATGTCAATAACTTGTGTGCAGTTATGCTGCGATTGCAAAAGAATAAGGAAGCTCTTGAATTGATGCGAGTAGCTTATCCTATGATGAAATTGACACCAAGTTTTCACAACAAAATAGGATTCATAGCATATTACATGCGTTGTTTGATGAATAATACTCAGTTTAAAAACGCTGAGAATTATGCCGAAACCTTCTTAAAAGCTTATTCGAAAGAAGTGTTTAGATACAGATGGCATAGCTTTTTTACAGCATATTTGGAATCGATACTTCAACAGTCCCGATATGATAAAATGTTGAAAGTAATCCAGTCCAACAAGTTGATAGAACGAGATCGCCCAAATGAATCTTCACCCAATTATCAACCGATTATCAAATGGTATTTGAGCATTGCACAATATAAGGAGGGATTGATTGACAAAAAAGAATGTACCAAATTATTCAATCAGTTTATTGAAAAAGTAGTAGAAAGCCCTGATCAGAAGAAGCTTGCCGAACAACTTTTGCTCTTGCTAAAAAAACACTTGAATCCAGTAATTGGCCTATTGGATATCAACAAGTTGATGCCGTTCTAATGAGCTTTACTCAATTTTATCGAGGAAATTGAATTATTCTGGCTCAAAGTAGCTCCTGATTTTAGCTAAGTTAGATTTGCCAATATGGATCAACAACTCCTCATTGGAAGCGGCCATAACTTTTTTTACTGAACCAAATTCTTTTAGCAATACTTCGGCCGTTTTTGTACCAATTCCGGGTATGTCAGTTAGGGCAGTTTTGGTAAAGTTTCTGGATCGTTGATCCCTGTGAAATGTAATTGCAAAGCGATGTGCTTCATTGCGCAATTGTTGAATCAATTTAAGGGATTCCGATTTCTTGTTGATATATATTGGAATGGAATCTCCTGGAAAAAATATTTCTTCTAATCTTTTTGCAATTCCTATAACCGTTACCTTATCTAAAATGCCAAGTTGGCGAAGTGCCTCTGTAGCGACGCTCAATTGTCCCTTTCCACCATCTACGATGATTAACTGTGGCAAATCCATTTTCTCTTCAATCATTCGTGTGTATCTCCGAGTGACAACTTCAACCATCGAAGCGAAGTCATTTGGTCCAATTACTGTTTTGATATTGAAATGACGATAATCTGCTTTCGAAGGTTTTGCGTTTTTGAATACCACGCAGCTGGCAACCGGAAATGCTCCTTGTATGTTCGAATTGTCAAAACACTCAATGTGTAAAGGCAGCGCATTCAATTTCAAATCTTGTTGTAATGTTTTTAAGATGCGTTCAGTAGAAGGCAATTTTTTTAATTTGTTCAGAGCTTCTTGCTGTTGTTGAAGGATGAAATAGCGGACATTTTTTTGTGCCATTTCGAGCAGTTTCTTTTTGTCACCAACTTTAGGAACCGTTATATGGACGCTTGGATTTGGAAAGACAATTGGATATGGAACTATTATTTCAGGTGCAATACTGTTGAACTGCTCCCTCAGAGAGTCGACCACAAAACTTAGGATCTCTTCCTTATCTTCAGTTAGATTATTGATTATTTCAAGCGTATGCGTATTCACCACACTCCCATCAATAATTTTTAGGTAATTAACATAGGACATTTCAGTATTGCTTTCCATTGCAAATACATCCACGTCTCTGATACTTGTTGACACGACAGTTGATTTGGCCTGGTAGTCTTCAAAAGCACTCATTTTTTCTTTCAAGGATTGTGCTCTTTCAAAGTCTAGAAATGCAGCCGCATTTTGAATTTCATTCATCAAGTATTCCTTGACTTGTGCTAAGTGACCCCTAAGAATATATTTGATCTGCTCAATTTTTACCTTGTACTGTTCCTCAGTCTCAAATCCTACACACGGCCCATCACAATTTTTAATATGATACTCAAGACAAACATTGAATTTTCCTCTGCTGATATTGATTTCTGATAAGTTTAAACCACAACTGCGCAAGGGGAATAATCTTTTTATTAAATCAAGCAGGGTGTTGGCTTTCCATTTGTTGGTGTAAGGTCCAAAATAAATTGACCCGTCTCTTACTACTTTTCTGGTAAAAATCACTTTTGGGAACCGCTCATTGGTAATGCAGATGTAGGAGTAGGTTTTGCCATCTTTTAAGGTTACGTTATATCTGGGTTGAAATTTTTTTATTAGTGTGCATTCAAGCAATAAAGCATCAGTTTCAGAATCAGTGATGGTATATTCGATTCTGCGAGCATGCTTCAGCATGATTTTGGTCTTGTAAATAATATTGGAGCCAGTAAAATAAGAACTCAGTCTTTTTTTGATATTTTTAGCTTTACCTATGTACAATATGGTATCCTCAGAATCCATGTATTTGTATATTCCGGGATAATCAGGTAGGGTTGATGCAAGTTTTCTGAATTCTTCTTGGGTCAATCTGGTATATTATTTGCGATCATAAAGTTAGAGTAATTTGTACGAAGGCAGGTCCATGAGTATAAATTTGACATGAAATGACCTTCAAATTACTGATTTGTTATCAATTATTCGAATCATCACTCATCAATTAAGGTCTCGATTTTGGACAGTTATGTAATTATTTAAACATTTCAACAAATAAGTGGCTATTAAGATTTGTGGCTTTGGAATTAGATATCATAATTGCTCGGTTCATCCTGAATTCATATTTTTAATTTGCCGGGTTTAAATGGAGCATCTTTAATTATTCTGTTGGATATTAAAAAAGCTGGCTGCAATTCATTCCAAATCTTCCATCATTGATAATTTGATCAAAGGATTTCAACGGTATAGTGTTAAATACTTCATGTTAACTTAACTAGCATGGAATAGAAAATTAATCATAAAAATCGAATATTTGCACCTGAGAACTGATAATTCTAATAAGAGGCTATTTAAATAACGAATAAATTTATAAAGTTTTTAAATGAATTTTAAAGTTGTACTTTTAGGCATTCTCCAAGTAATAGAATTTATTACTGGAGTCCTGTTTAGTTTAGCCCAAAAACCTCAAAATATGACCACAACATGTTTTGATGATAACCCCAAACTTAATTTACCATAACAACTAAATCAACTGCTATGCTTTTCAAACCACCATTATTGCTTATTTCGTTTTTTCTGTCATTGGTCCTTTTTGACCTTAATGCCCAAGACCTTATCTCATCAGCTGGTTCAAACCATAAAGATGCAGATAAATCAGTCAGTTGGTCAGTTGGAGAGGCTGTTGTTGATACCAAATCTAATGACCAAGTAACCTTGACTCAGGGATTTCAACAGCCAAGTATTCAAATCATCGCATTGACCGAAGAAGCCGATAATGCTTTTGGAATCAAAGTCTATCCCAATCCATCCTCTGCTTATATTATTTTAGAATCCAAGAAATTGGATTTGAGTCAGGTCAAGTATGAAATTGTTGACAATCGCAGCGTGCAAGTAGCTATTGGGAATTGGATTACAGCATCCCAGAATATTGATATTTCAACATTTACTCAGGGAACTTATCACCTTAGAATATTTGTACAGAACAAACTAGCCAATACATTCAAAATCATAAAAATTTAACCCCAAATGAAAAAGTTTACCTTTTTGTTAGGAATATGCATTCTAACAATAACAGGACTTGTAGCACAAGTTCCAAGCGCATTCAAGTATCAAGCAGTAATTCGAGACAATCGTGGAGAACCTATTGCCAACAAAGAAGTCAATTTGCGGATTGTATTGACTCAGGACCAAAAAGAAAGTAATTCTGTTTATTCTGAAGATCACATTACAATATCCAATGAGTTTGGCTTGGTAAATCTCGAGATCGGACGTGGCAAAGTAACTAAAGGTTTATTTGACAAGATCAATTGGGCTAATGGTTCATATTACATTCATGTCTTTATGGATTTGGAAGGCAAAGGTGACTTTACTTCAGTTGGCAATAGCCAATTGCTAAGTGTACCTTATGCATTGCAAGCACGCGATGTAGAGAATGGATTTTCGGGAGAATACAAAGATCTAAAAGGAAAGCCAACGAAAGTTTCAGAATTTCAAAATGATGCTGGTTATATCACAGGGGAAGAATTAGAAGAAATCGATAGAGGAGGAGCACCCGTACCTACAGTGGATATGATATGGAATACCAAAGGCAATCTGGGTATTAATCCATTTATAAATAAGTTTGGAACTCTGGATTCAGCTGATGTGGTGATGGTAACCAACAATACGGAACGCTTGCGTATTCTGGCAGATGGATCTATCACTACAACCAAAGCTCTGAAAGTTAACCAAGGATTTCAAGTTAATGGTCCTGTTAATTTGAATCAGAATTATGGATCCACTGTGGTAAATGGTCCCTTTACAGTAGAGCGCAATCAACCAAGTATATTAACCGGTAGTTTAAGAGTAGATGGAGCTACGCTGTTAAATTCTAGCTTGACCGTAGCCAACATGGCACCAACAATATTAACCGGAACTTTGAGGGTAGATAAGGAGACTGATTTGAATGCACGCTTGCGTGTCAATAATATGGCTCCAAGTATATTGACTGGCACATTGCAAGTGGACAAAGAGACTGATTTGAATGCGCGTCTGCGCGTAAACAACATGGCATCGACTATTTTAACAGGAAGTCTGCAAGTTGATAAAATTACCGATTTGAACTCAAATTTGAACGTCAACAATGCTGCGCCAACAGTGTTAAGCGGTACTCTGAGGGTTGATCAAAACTCTACTTTCAAGCAAATGGTATCGATCGATAATCCAACATTAGGCTCATTTAGCTTCAATACAGGTGCATTGGTTGTAGCCGGTGGTGTGGGTATTGGCCAAAATCTCAATGTTGCAGGAAATTCAACTTTTGGTGGAAATGCTAATTTTTTAGGTATTGTTAATTTTAGCAATACAACGCAATCAACAGCTATCAATAATGGTGCTGTCATAATTGGTGGTGGTTTGGGACTTGCTAAGAATCTAAACATAGGTGGCGATTTCAACATCAATACCAATAGATTCAATGTAAATGCAGCAACAGGCAATACTTTGGTTGCAGGTACACTCGGTGTTACAGGAGCCGCCCTAGTGAACAATACCTTGGGTGTTACAGGAGCCACAAACTTAGGAAATACCTTGACAGTAACAGGTGCTACAACGTTGAACAATACCTTGGCAGCAAATGGCCAAGTAACAATTGCTACCAATGTAGGAGGCGGAGACAATAGTTATGGTGCATACCCATTGAGAGTTCAAGGAAGTGATCAAGGGATTGCAATTAGATTGAATGCAGGTACTCCTAACAATAGTAATAATTTCATTACTTTCTTTAATGGTTCAGGAAATGCGGTTGGAAGAATTGAAGGTGAAACGACGTCTGAACATACCAGCAACCCAGAATTTATTTACAACGAAGCTTTTCTTGTTGCCGAGAATATAAAAAATGGTGTTGCAATTGGACTTTCATTTATTCCAACATGTGTAGCAGGAGTAGTTGTTTCTTGTGGTGTCAGTGGTTCAAGTATTGCAATGGCAGCAGCAGATCTTGTACTATCGCTTGCAAATATTATAGCGTTTAACATTTTTGAACTTACAGATATTGGTGTAACTTATGAATCAGGCTCTGCAGATTATGCAGAATGGTTGGAAAGAGCAGATCACAGTGAGAAAATAATCGCTGGAGATATTGTCGGTGTATATGGTGGAAAAATATCTAAATACACAGCCAAAGCGAAGCAGTTTATGGTAATCTCTACAAAACCAGCTGTTCTCGGTAACATGCCTGTAAGTGGACAGGAACAACTGTATGAAAAGGTTGCCTTTATGGGTCAAATACCAGTTAAAGTAAAAGGAAATGTAATAGTTGGTGACTACATCATCCCTTCAGGATTGAACGATGGTGTTGGCCGTGCAGTGTCACCGGATGAAATAAAACCAGAACAATACCGTGAAATAGTAGGTGTTGCTTGGTCTTCCGTTATTCTAAAAGGAGGTATCAGTTTGGTAAATATGGCCATTGGAATCAACGGCAATGATTTGGCAAATTTGGCAGTGAAACAAGACAAGAGAATTTCTGTTTTGGAAGCGCGCATGTTGGCTTTAGAAAGTGGAAAAACAATTACCACTACAGACAATCCAAATAGTGTGGTAACCAACAATGGAGGCACTGATACTATTGGTAAAACAAGAGATGAGGAAATCTTAAGTGAAATGCCATCAGAATTAAGTGATGACATTTTGGATGAATCATTAATTTATCTGAAAGCTCAATACGATGCACAGAAAATTGACTTGAAAAGAAATCCGGGATTAAATAAATTGCTAACTGATCCAAAATTTAAAGCTGAAGTAGTGAAGAAAGTTCAAGAAGATTACAAAGTAAATTATCAAACTTACTTGGATATTCAAAAGAGCAAGATTTAAACGAAGATAGTTTATCTTCAATTTTAAATGGAGTACCAGTTAAATCTGGTACTCCATTTTTGTTGAAGATATGAGGTGTTTTTGTAGGACTTAAATTGAAATGGCTATAAACTCAGAGTAATCAAAATATCAATCAAATGTTCAGAATTCAACTGGATAGCTAATTTCTTTGCATTCTTAACTTAGTGGCTTCGACTATTTTTGTTCCGCTCCACACTTTCATCTTGCTTATGTTACTTTTTAACCCAATAACCATGATTGTTCTTTTTTCTGGGCCAGATCTCTATTTTGGGTATGAGTAATTTTTAAAATCAGGTTCTATTCCACCCAAAGAAAATAGTTTAAGTTTCACCAGAAAGTTGGTCATACGCAACACACAATAATTTACCAGTATTTTGTCATTTTATGGTGATAAAACCATATAAATTTCCTTACTTTGAGACAAAATATTGTCAAATGAGAAACCTTCTGTTATTGGTCCTTTTTTTAGGATTCATTCAATTTGCATGCAAGAAAGTCCCAACTAGTTTTAAGAATGCGGATCTTCTCAAAGAATATATAGGCTCTTATTCTGGTGGTATGTTGTCTTCTGTTTCTCCAATAAAAGTTCAATTCAACTCAGATATTGTCACTGACTCAGAAGTTGGAGAGGAATTGAAAAAGTCAGTCATTAGTTTTTCGCCAAGTATCAACGGTACACAAGTGTGGGAGAACAAACGCACACTTGTTTTTCAGCCTGCCAAAAAACTAGATTCAGGGGAAAGTTATGTTGCAACATTGTATGTAAGTGACTTAATCAAAGGCTTGCCCAAGGAAGCAAATGAATTTAAGTTTGACTTTAGAGTAAAAGAACAATTTGTAAAATTGACCACTTTTCCGCTTGAGTTAGAAGAGCAAAATGGCAATAAGTTTATTTTTTCAGGTGAACTACTAACCAATGATTTCGCTGACGATAAAACAGTTGAGAAAATTTTGAGTTTTAATACCCCGGGTATCGAAGGCGCAGTTCGTTGGAACCATGCCGAAAACCACACAGCACACAAATTTTATGTCAATGTAGTTGCCAAAGAAAATCAAGAGGGGAAGGCTATTGCTAAATTGAACTCTGGAGTCATGAATGTTGCTGGTGATGAGTCATCTGAACAATTGATTCCAAAGCTGAATTCTTTTTACTTTACAGGTCAAAGAGTTGTAAATGAAGCCGATCAAGAGGTTCGCATCTACTTTAACTCTTCCTTGGACCCCTCTCAGGATTTGGCGGGATTGGTGAGTTGTCAAGTTCCCTTTACCTATAGAATGACAGCCAATTATTTGTCCATTTATCCAGCCAATAGATTCAGTGGAAATCTGATTTTCAACATTGCCGCGGCAGTTAGAAATATTCGAAATGAAACACTTTCGGAGCCACTGACCATTTCTGTTAAAATTGAAGATATAAAGCCAGCTGTTAAAGTTCCCAATGACAATATGATACTGCCACAGGGTGATAAGTTGTTGTTTCCATTTGAAGCCGTAAATTTAACAGCAGTGGATGTTGAAATATTTAAAATCTACAGCAACAACGTGTTGAATTATCTGCAATCTGATAATTCCTACGAAATAAATAGGGTAGGAAAAGTAATTCTGCAAACTAGAATTTCACTCGCTGACCAACAGACCACTGATCAATTGTCCAAATGGAATACATACGCAATTGATTTGGCTCAAATCATGAAGCCTGACCCTACTGCCATTTATGAAATTCGAATAGGGTTTAAGAAATCATACAGTTCCTACTCATGTCAAGAGGATGTATCAGAGCCAATAATAAAAAAGGAGGAGTATTATGGTTCCGCTGGTTCAGAATTTGAGGATCCTGACTTCCGAAGTATCATGGATTCCTATTACGGATACTATGGGTATTTTGATGGTTACAATTATGAAGACCGCAACAACCCTTGTAAATACGAATACTACCGCCCTGAATTGTTCAAACGAAGTTCGGTGCTGGCATCCAACATCGGCATCACAGCCAAATATGGTAAGAATGGCGAACTATTGGTCATTACAACTGACTTGGTTACAGCGCAGGTTATGTCAGGTGTTGATCTATCATTTTATGATTTTCAACTGCAGCAATTGTCTAAAGGAACCACAGGAAGTGACGGTTCAATGGTGACCATTTGCAAGACCAAACCTTACGCAATTGTGGCCAATCATGATGGCATGAAATCCTATTTGACTTTATTTGATAACAAATCTTTGGACGTCAGCCAATTTGATATAGTTGGAACTTCAGACGAAAAGGGGATGAAAGGCTACCTGTATGGCGAAAGAGGAGTTTGGAGACCAGGCGATTCTTTGTTTCTTAATTTCATGCTCAACGATGTTTATAATCCGCAACCTGATAATCTGCCAATCAGCTTTGAATTGTATGACCCACGAGGGGTCCAAAGAGTCAGCATGGTAGCTACCAAGAATTATTCTAATCTTTACCCATTGTACGTTGCAACCAAACCTGAAGATCCCACTGGTACCTGGAAGGCTATTGTCAAAGCTGGAGGCGCAAGCTTTACTTATCCCATTAAAATTGAAACCATTAAACCGAATAGGCTAAGAATGGAATTGGATTTTGGGGGAAGAAAACCTTCTTATGTGGATGGTAACATAAAAGCAGTGTTCAAGTCAAGCTGGTTGTATGGCGCTCCTGCCAAAGGTCTAACCGCCAAAGTTGAAGTAAAATACACGCCAATCAATGAGCCGTTTCCAAAGTATCCCGCTTATAATTTCATGAATGAAAAGAGCAAATACAATCCTGAGTGGATTACTGTTCTGGATGGAACATTGAATGAATTGGGGCAAAGTATCATTTCGCATCCTTCCCCAAGCAACAATTCAAAACCTCCGGGCAGAATGAATATGTACTACAAAATGAAGGTTGTCGAACTAGGTGGTGACTTCAGTCAAGGAAATGCTCAAATGACTTACGATCCTTTCTCTCACTATGTAGGTGTTAATATTCCTAAGAACTCATATGGTTATTACACCTATGGTATAGATCAGAATATACCTATTTCCGTAATGTCTCTTTCTGCTTCGGGAGTGCCGGCAGCTGGCCAAAATATTGATATTAAAATCTCCAAAGCAACATGGAGATGGTGGTGGGAAGGTGACGACTACTACTACAATTATGAGCAAGCTGAATCCGAATCCCCAGTATTTGACCAAAGCGTTGTAACAGGAAGTAATGGGCTTGCAAGTGTGAAATTTAAGGAAGGTACTTGGGGTAGATATTATGTGCAAACAACGGACACCCGCAGCGGACACACCTCAGGTATGTTTATATACATAGGTTATCCTGAAAACGATGATCAATATCTCACCCGCAAAGCTGCCTCAATTGTTCCGGTTGCTTTGAGTAGGGAAGAGGTAAAAGTAGGTGAAAGAGTCTCCGTGAAGGTCAATTGTCCAGTCAAAAGTAGGGTCTTAATAAGTTTGGAAAACGGTAGCAAAGTCCTCAAAACCATTTGGAATGAAGCCAAGGAAGGTGACAATGCATTTGACTTTATCGCTGATAAATCCATGGCTCCAAATGTGTATGTCCATGTTACTATTATTCAGCCCTTCACAGCAAAGGTCAATGATTTGCCAGCACGCATGTACGGTATAACTCCATTGCTTGTAGTAGATCCGTCAACCAAGTTGAACCCAACTTTGAAGATGGCTCCTGAGTTGAAGCCTGAAACTATGGCTACAATTGATGTGGCAGAAACCAATGGAAAGCCAATGGCATATACCATTGATGTAGTTGACGAAGGACTTTTGGATATTACCAATTTTAAAACTCCTGATCCCAATGCAGCTTTCAATGCCAGAACAGGATTGGGTGTAAAAACCTGGGATCTTTTTGATCGAATCATGGGGGCTTTTGTTGGAAATGGCGTAAACATTCTCAGTATCGGTGGTGATGCAGGCAAGGCACAAACTTTAGAACGCCAAAAATCAATCCGTTTCAAACCAATGGTTGTGCATCTTGGTCCATTCAAGTTGGGTGCAGGTGCCAAGGCCAAACACAGTTTTAAAGTGCCCAACTACATTGGTTCGGTTAGGACAATGGTAGTTGCTATTAATGAGGCGGGCGGAACAGGAAGTTCTGAACTTACTGTCCCTGTCAAGAAACCTTTGATGGTACTTGCAAGCTTCCCAAGAGTCATTGCTCCAGGTGAAGAAATTCGCCTTCCTGTCAATGTGTTTGTCATGGATCCAAAGGTTAAAAATGTGAGTATAAGCGTCACTGACAACAAATCGTTGATGAAAACAATGACGGGCAATCAAACTTTAAGTTTTACAAAACCTGACGAAAAAGTTTGTTACTTTACACTAAAAGCGCCTGATGTTCCTGGCAATATTGAACTGGTTATCAGCGCTACTGGGAACGGAGAGAAAAGTTATGAAAAAATTTTAGCTGTAGTCCGCAATGCCAATCCATACCAAACTACAACTGAAACTATCGATTTGGGTGGTACCAAATCAGGAAATCTCAAGCTCGAACCTGTAGGAATGACAGGAACCAATTCTGCAATACTTGAGGTGACTACTTTGCCACCTATGAATCTGGAGAAGCGAATGGATTACCTTGTTCGATACCCTTATGGTTGTTTAGAGCAAACCGTATCCTCCGTGTTTCCTCAATTGTATCTTGCCAAATTGGTTAAAGCAGACCAAAAGTACAATACTAAAATGGTGAACAATATCAATAGCGTAATCAATAAACTCAAGAATTTCGCTAGTTCGGATGGAGGATTTGTTTATTGGCCAGGTGGGTCAGTTGATCATTGGTCAAGTGCATACGCAGGACATTTTCTCGTTGAAGCAAAGGCACAAGGATTCAATGTTCCCACGTCCATGTACGATAAGTGGTTGAAAAACATGAAAAAGATTGCCTCCAATTGGGACATCAATCAATACAACTCCGGTTATTATTCTTACGGATCGGCTTACAATCAGGCGTACCGACTTTATGTATTGGCCAAAGCTCAAAGCCCCAACCTCGGAGCTATGAATTCATTGCGAGAATACAAAGACTTAGACCGATATTCTGCTGCTTTGCTCGCGGCTGCCTATGCAAGTGTAGGCAGAAATGAAATGGTCAATAAACTGCTTGCAAACCGCAAACTGGTTAAAGAATATTATTACGATTCTTTCGGTTCAGATCTTCGCGAGGCCGCAATATTGCTGGAGTGCTATGTAGCTACAGGTAAGAAATCTGAAGCATTACAAGTATTTCAAAGCATTTGTAATCAGTTGAATACGGATAATTATTACGACACGCAAGCTTTGGGCTTTGCCTTGAGCAATGTGTTGAAATACGTAGGCACCAACAAAATGGGTGGTCCAGTTAATTTTGCTTTTAACCTTCCAGGCGGAAAAGTAATAAATTATAACTCCAAAGATCCCATAGCCTTTATCCAATTGCCTTGGAATGGCAAATCCAGTTCCGTTTCCGTTAAGAATCTTGGTGGCTCCCTAACATTCTTTAAGGTAGTAAGCAAAGGTCAAGCTGCTCCTGGCAAAGAATCAACTAGTAATCAGAATCTGAATATGTCGGTAGTCTATAAAGATACCAAAGGCGCATCAATGAATGCTACTAAGCTAAAACGAGGTACTGATATTATTGCTACCATTACTGTAAACAATCCAGGCTCACTTGGCATGAATTACAAAAATTTGGCCTTGAATTACGGTGTGCCATCAGGTTGGGAGATCATGAATGAAAGGCTCAACGCTGGCAGTAGCAGCGTCACCAACTCAGCATTCGACTATCAGGATATTCGTGACGACGCATTCCGTTATTTTTTTCCGCTTCAAAAGGGTGAATCACGAAGCTATCAAGTTCGTTTGACTGCTACTTATCCAGGTAGGTATTATCTTCCTGCCACTTATTGTGAGCACATGTACAACAACAATGTGAACTCCTCTGTCAAAGGACAATGGATAGAAGTAGAATAGTAAAATGAACAAGCTTAAGGAAAGTATGTTTTTATGACAATGGTAAAAATAAAATTGGTTAGACAAGTAGAATCGCGACTTCCTTCGAGTTATGGTGAATTTCATGTCTATGCATTCAGTGAGCTAGCGGATGATAAGATGCCCCATGTGGTGTTGTTGAATGTTGATACAGATTTTGAGAAGCCTGTTACCGTTAGGATTCATTCGGAATGTCTCACTGGTGATGTGTTTCATTCACTCCGATGTGATTGTGGTGAACAATTGGATGAATCAATGGAATACATCAAGTTACACGGTGGAGTTCTGATTTATTTGAGACAAGAAGGGAGAGGTATTGGCTTGATTGAAAAGTTGAAAGCCTACAATCTGCAAGATGAAGGTTTAGACACCTTTGAAGCCAACACCGCACTCGGCCATCAGGAGGATGAAAGAGATTTTACGCCTTCTATTCAGATTTTGAAAGATTTAAATATTCATGAAATAGATCTAATAACCAATAATCCCGCAAAGCTTGAAATATTTTATGACAGCGGAATTGTTGTGAGGAATCGGATTGATCTGGCTATTCCTTACACTAATGAAAATAGGGACTACCTCCTTGCCAAAGTAAAAAAGAAAGGACACTTTCTAAATCGTATTTTATGAGAGATGTCCAACAGAAAGCCTTCGGCAGATTATTGGATGTTATGGATGATTTGCGTGAAAAATGTCCCTGGGATCGCAAGCAAACAATGGATTCACTTAGGAATCTCACCATTGAAGAAGTCTATGAATTGGCTGATGCAATCATTGAAGGAAGTACTGCCAACATCAAAGAAGAATTGGGAGATGTCATGCTGCACCTTGTATTTTATGCCAAGATCGCATCTGAAGATGGTCATTTTGAAATATCTGAAGTATTGAATGATGTTTGTGAAAAACTAATCAAGCGACATCCACACATTTATGGCGATGTTGTAGTAGCCGATGAAGACGAAGTAAAGCGCAATTGGGAACAATTGAAATTAAAGGAAGGTAAAAAAGGAATATTGTCAGGTGTCCCCAATTCATTGCCAGCAGTAATTAAAGCTTATCGCATGCAAGAAAAAACCAAGCAAGTGGGCTTTGAGTGGGAAAATGCTGATCAGGTTTGGGCCAAAGTAGAAGAAGAAATAGCTGAGTTGAAGCAAGCAGTTGCCTCCGGTGTCCAAACTGACATGGAAGATGAATTTGGTGACGTATTCTTTTCCTTGGTAAATTATGCAAGGTTCATCAATGTTGATCCTGAATTAGCCCTTGAGAAAGTGAATAAGAAATTCAAGGCAAGATTTGAGTACATCGAAGCCCATGCAGCTATGCCACTCTTAGAAATGAGCTTAAGTGAAATGGATAAATTGTGGGATGAAGCAAAAATTTACCTAAAGCAGCAAGCTTCAATCAATAGGGTCAGGTAATTCAGCGATTTTGCCAACCAATTCAGTCAATCTATTGCTGTATCCTGCCTCATTATCATACCACGCTGAGATGTTTACGATATCCCCAATCACCTTGGTTAGCGGAGCGTCAAATATGGCACTGTGCGGATTGCCAATGATATCGCTAGAGACCAAAGGATCCGTATTGTAGCTGATGATATTTTTGAAATCAGTACTTGCCGCATTTTGAAAGACGGCATTAATTTCTTCCTCGCTTACCTTTTTATTCAGCAGGCAAGTAAGATCAACAATACTTCCTGTAATAACTGGAACCCGGTAGGCCTTACCGGTTAATTTGCCTTTGACTTGTGGATAGACTTCAGCTACGGCCTCAGCTGCACCTGAAGTAGTAGGCACAATATTAACTGCAGCAGCTCTTGCTCTGCGAAGATCTCGGTGAGGCGCATCTTGTAAATTTTGATCCGCAGTATAGGCATGCGCAGTGACCATGATGCCCTCCTTGAAGCCAAAATTCTGATCCAACACCTTAACCAAAGGAGCAAGACAATTGGTGGTACAAGATGCATTGGAGTAAATGCGGCTATTGTCTGAAATTTTTTCATCATTGACCCCGAGTACAATTGCTTGCACATTTCCTTTGGCTGGAGCGGATATCAGCACCCTTTCAGCCCCAGCTTGGAGGTGCATTTTGGCTTTTTCAGAATCAGTGAAACTGCCAGTAGATTCAATGACTACATCGATTTTCAAATCCTTCCATGGCAACTCCAAAGGATTTTTGATTGCCATTACTTTTATCTTTTTGCCTTCGATGGTGAAGCCTTCCGCATCCACCGTAATCAGTTTGTTCCATATTCCTTGCGCGCTATCATATTTCAAAAGGTGCGCCAAAGTTTTGCTGTCGGTAAGATCATTGATAGCTACAACCTCTATATCATTTTTCTCCATGAGCAATCTGAAAGTCAATCTTCCAATTCTTCCAAAACCATTTATTGCTATTCTTTTCATGCTATTAATTTTATACACCAATTAAACGTTTCAAATCAAGATCTGTTTGAGTGGATACTAATATTTGGTAAAATGTAAAGGTAACATTTTGATTTGAGTGGATTTGGGTTAAATTATTATGTGTATAAATACAGTATCTATTGCTGTTTGATCCAATTTCTTTGGACATGAAATAAAGAATTGTAAATTTTTTTTCGTTTAGTATTTGTGTGAAATAGTAAAGTGTGTATCTTTGCAGTCGCTAGCAAAAATGGCCCGTTCGTCTATCGGTTAGGACTCAGGATTTTCATTCCTGCAAGAGGGGTTCGACTCCCCTACGGGCTACTTTCAAAATGCCTTCTGAATTTCAGAAGGCATTTTATTTTTGAACAAAATTATCATTTTGGATTGGCTTTTAAAGGATGTAGCAGATATTCTAATCCATTGAGCTTCAGCTCATAAATCATTTCCAGTTGTTTCCCTATTTTGCCTTCAGGATATCCTTTATTTTTAAACCATACCACGTAAAGTTCAGGTAAATCAATCAAATACCTTCCCTGATATTTGCCAAAGGGCATACGGGCATTTGCCAGTTGCACCAATTCCTGTTGTTGGTCGGGATTAAAATTCAAAGGTTGATAGCTTATTGGGTGTAAATGTAGTAAAATCTATCGCGTAGAGGCTAAAGCAATTTATTGTAATTCTTGAAATTTCTTTCTCCTAACAAACAAATATCACCTCACCACCATCACCTCACCTGCAAGTATTTGGACAGTGCCATTGATATTGCGGATTTGCGCATGCCACACATAGACGCCATCATCTGCTGGTTTGTTATTGACAGTTCCGT
>Ga0105049_10000960_pt1 | contig 33264 bp, 32 predicted proteins | sample MAT06_FD_78087 | JGI IMG/M metagenome (GOLD analysis project Ga0105049, IMG submission 78087) | Freshwater microbial communities from Lake Fryxell liftoff mats and glacier meltwater in Antarctica - MAT-06 | ecosystem: Environmental > Aquatic > Freshwater > Ice > Liftoff microbial mat | place... | reverse complement strand
TGCGTGTGCTCCTCCAGCGTCCGCTGGCGTGGATCGAGCGTGCCCTCTGGGAACCGCCGATGATCCTGGTCCTGGCGCTCTACCGGCTGTGCGCGTTTCGCGAGCTTCGTCGCGGGCTGCTGCCCTTCTTGATCTCGCGTCCCATCATCACCGGCGCCGGCACGCTCGTCGACGATCGCTTCGCACTCTCGGAGAAAGCCGTCGCGGTGCGGCGAATCTCGCGCTGGTGGCTCGGACAACGCGGGCTCTCAATATTCGAGCCCGGAAATCTCTGCAAGCGGCTGCGCGGCCCGGTGTTCCTGGACTTCGCCGCGTTTCGATCACTGTTTCGTCGCCGCCAGCGATTGCAGATCGGTCTCTCGGACTCGAACATGGCGCAGACCGCCGAGTACCTGAAGGTCGCCACCACCTGCCTGGTGATCGATCTGATCGAGGCCGGGCTCCGCGACCACCCGCACGTTCGTCAGCCACTACACGCGCTCCGCAAGATCGTCGACGGTGACCATGCGCATGCCATCGCGCTCCAGCGGAGCTACCTCGCAGCGGCGCGCAGGTTCGTCGAGGAAGCGCCCGCGGTGCCGCTCGAGGTCTCCGAGGTGATCGCGCGATGGAGCACCACCCTCGACGCGATCGAGCACGCGCCGTCCACCTTGATCGGTCAGCTCGACTGGATCACGAAACAGGCATTGATCGAGAAGGCCGGGGTGACTCCCGACGAGCGCAAGAAGATCGACCTCAAGTATCACGAGCTCGAGACCGGCTACTTCGCCGTGCTCGAAGCGCGAGGTCTCGCGCCGATCCTGGTCACCCCGGAGGAAGCGCAGATCGCCAGCGTCGAGCCGCCCTCGACGACACCCGCGCGTGCTCGCGCCCGCCTGATCCGCGACCTCGCCGATGTCGCGAAGGTGACGATCGGGTGGGATCGCGTCCAGATCGGGGGGCGGATTGGAGGCAAGGTGATCCGCCTCGATGATCATCGTGACACTAGTCGAGCAGGGACAGGAACACCTTCGACTTCTCGAGCGAAGTCTTGATCCGATCCTGCAACGACGACAGCTGCTGCTGGGACAAGCCGTTGCGCTCGAACAGGGCATTCGCCTCGAGGACGTCTGCCATCTCAGGGTCGCGATCGGCACCGAAGGCGGCGGCGCAGGCGTGCGAGACGTGATCTGCTGCGGCGACGATCTCGGTGATCGATCGAAGGTTGGGGCCCATGCGCTCGCGCACTTCGGGGCGGTGGATATGGTGGTGGTGCTCGATCGGCGCCGACAGCGTGGCCGGGAACTTCCAGGCCTTCGCGAGCTTGCTGCCGATCTTCTCGTGCGACATCAGCCCGACCGCCTGTTCGGCGGCCTCGAGCGAGATGCCTGATTCTTTGGCCGTCGCGTAGGCGCGGGTGAGGCGTTCACCGTCGAGCTTGGCGAGCGCGATCTTGCCCATGTCGTGAAGCAGACCTGCCGTGAAGCAGCCGCCCGGGTCGGCGAACTTGACCTCGGTGGCGAGCTCGCGCGCGGCCGCGGCGACCGAGAGCGAGTGGATCCACAGCGACTTGATATCGAACGAACCGTTCTTCGCACCGAGCGTGTCGATCACCGAGATCGACAGCACGAGCTGATAGAGCGTGTTGAAGCCGACGAACGGGATCGCGCGCGCGACGTCGGAGACGCCCCCGGGGATGCCGAAGTACGGCGAGTTGACGAGGCGGAGGAGCTTCGCGGACGTCGAGGGATCGGTCTTGAGGATGTCGGCGACCTGAGTCACCGAGACGTTCTTACCGTGCACGACCTCGCCGATCTGGATCGCGACGATCGGTAGGGTCGGGAGCGAGTCGAGAGACTTGACGAACTTCGCGGTGAGCGCGTCGTCGTTGATCACTGCGGCGGTCGCCATCAGATTCCTCCATCGGTGGTCGCATCGGTGGGTGCATCGACACCGTCGATCGGCGGCACGTCCGCCGCATCGACCGGAGCATCGAGCGCTTCGGCGTCCACCACGCCGCCGTCCTCAGCCGCCGCCACCGTACAGACTCCGCTCGCACTGCACGTGTCGCCCGCGACGCAGTCGCTGTGCCGCAAGCAGAGGTCCTCGCCACAGCCCAGCAACCAGATCAGCAACAGGCTAGAACGCATTGAATACCACCCCGAGCCGCACCTGCACCTGGGTCACCGTGCGTCCCTCGGCGAGGTCGGTGCCCGCGAAGAACGCGGTCATCTCGACATCGCCACAGATCCCCAGCTGCCCGAACTTGCCCTGCGTACAGCCGCCCACCGCCGCCGCTGCACCCCACAGGGTGAACGGCGAAACCATATAGGTCGCCCCGCCCGACACCCTGATCGGTGTGCCTCTCACCGGCATCTGTAGACCTGCCACGGCGCCGAACGCATTGCGATCGATCAGCTCCGCCACCATCCCGCCATAGGCGTTGACCCACGGCTCGGCGCGCACCGCGATCGCCACGATCGCGGAGACCGTCAGCGGCGCGGCTCGCGTCGTCGTCATCGCACCGCCGCCGCCCATCTCCAGCCCTTTGCCGAACCGGAGCTCCAGACTCCACAGCGGCGGATCTTTCGGCGACTCCTTCTGCACCGGCTCCTTCTTCGGAGCAGGGTCTGCTGCGGCAACACCTGTCAGGAGCAAGATCATCGTGAGGCAGCGCACCGCGCGAGTTGCTGCGAGCGGTGTGCCCACGAGCGCTCTAGCTAATTCGCCGGGTTGAGACCGTCGGCCCTGGCGGGCACCGGCGGTCTGGCGCCAGTCTTGGCGATCTTGACGAGAAACGTGAGACGACGGTTCTGCGGCGAGTACGGCTCGTCGGGCTTGTAGAGCTGCGTCGAGCCGCGGGCGAACACCCCGACGACCGAGGTTGACGGTAGCCCGCTGCCTTCGAGGATCTCGCGTGCCGCAGACGCGCGCTGATACGACAGGTCCCAGTTCGACGCCCGCGAGCCCGGCGCGTACGGCCGTGCATCGGTGTGACCGTTGATCACCAGCGGCTTGTCGATCGCGACCAGCGCCGGCGTCAGGGCGCGGATGAAGCGCTCCATCGGCTCGGTCAGCTTCGCCGACGACAGGTCGAACAGGAGGCCTTTGTCCTCGTCGATGGTGTCGATCACGACGCCCTCCGCCGTCACCTGCACGTGCACGTTCCTGATCACCTTCGCGAGCTCGGCGTCGATCGTCGCGAGGCGGTTGAGCTTGTCGGAGATCGCCTTCACGGCTTCGCCCTGCGCGTCGAGCGTCTGTTGCTCACCATCGGACGGAGGGTTCGCGGCCTGCTCGATGATCGCGGGGACGGCCTGCGACGCACGCCCCATCGACAGGTCGCCGTCGGGGAGGATGCCGGTGCGGAAGTAGTTCGAGATCTCCTTGCGGCTCTGCGCATCGGTCGATGCGAGCAGCCACATCACCATGAACAGCGCCATCATCGCGGTGACGAAGTCGGCGTATGCGACCTTCCATGCACCGCCGTGGTGGCCGTGCCCGGCTTCGACCTTTTTATACCTGCGCCCCATGGTTGGTTACCTCGTCACGACTGGCTACTGGATCGACTGGAGAGCTTTATCGAGCTCCGCGAAGCTCGGGCGCTCGTCGGTGAAGATCATCTTGCGACCGAACTCGACCGCCGTCGGCGGAGCGACGCCGCGCGCCGAGGCGATCACCGCGTTCTTGATGACGAGCAGGTAGCGGAGCTGGTGGACCTCCTGGTTCTCGGCGTTGTTCGCGAGCGGCTGCAGGATGCCGTAGCAGACGAGAATGCCGAGGAACGTCCCGACGAGGGCGGCGGCGACGTGGTGACCGATGACGGCCGGCGGCGCATCCATGTGGTTCATCGTCACGATGATGCCGAGCACGGCGGCGACGATGCCGATGCCGGGGAGCGAGTCACCGATCACCTTGACGAGACCGGTCGCGAGGTGACCTTCCGTCTTGATGGTGTCGAGCTCGGCGTCGAGCAGCTGCTCGAGATCGTCCGGGGTGATGCCGTTGACGATCTGCTGCAGCGACTCGGCGAGGAACGTGCGCGCGTGGTGCTGCTTGTCGATGCTGGGATACTTCTTGAAGATGTCCGACTTCGCGGGTTCGTTGACGTGGGCCTCGAGAGCGAGCACGCCCTGGCGGCGGGCGAGCATGAACAGCTCGTACTGGCACTTCAGCAGGTCGAGGTAGTCCGATGTCGATGGGATGTTCTCCTTGATCGCCAGCTTGAGAACCGCCATCACGCGCTTCTTCATCTTTCCTGGCGCCGACGTCAGGAATGCACCCGCCGCCGCGCCGAGGATGACGATGAACTCGGAGGGCTGGATCAGGACGGGAAACGACCCGCCTGCCATCGCGAACCCACCCGCGACGGCCGCCAGTACGAGCAAGATTCCAGGGATCGCCATACACGAAGCGACTCGCCCATGATGAGAGGTCGTCGAGGTGCGATCTGCACCGACCTCCGATCAATCCTGACCGCTCGTTCGGCTGACGCTCGTCGTCAGGCTTGCCGGGGCTGTCTCGGGGTAGCGCTCTGAACTCTGCGCATTCCTTGAGATGTTCCCTGGCATTTGCTTCGCACAAAGACCTCTCGTGACCCGACGACGTTGCACCGCCTCCACCACCACCAAGCTCGAGACCATCGACAGGACGCCGCAGGCGAGTCGCCTCGGTACCTATAACGTGGTCGCTCCCCTCGCTCGTGGCGGGACCTCCGGCGTGTTCGTCGGCGAGCACGTCATCACCGGCGAGAAGGTCGCACTCAAGGTGCTCGATCCGTTCTATCGCAGTCACACCGAGGTCGTGAATCGGCTGCTCGCCGAGCGGAAGGTCTCGATGCGCGTACGCCACCCCGGCCTGGTCGACGTCCTCGCGGCGGATCGCGACGGCGAGTTCCCGTACATCGTGATGGAGTTCCTCGACGGTGAGAGCCTCGGAACCCTCGCGGATCGCGGTCAGATCGAGATCGACGCGGTGGTCGCGATCGGGATGCAGATCGCCGGTGCGCTCGCGGCGCTCCATACCGGCGGCATCGTCCACTGCGACATCAAGCCCGACAATGTCCTCGTGCTCTTCGACGAGCATTTCACGGGCTGGCCGCCGCGCATCAAGGTGATCGACTTCGGCGTCGCGCGGTTCGCCGAGGAGGGACCGTCGGAATCGACGATCGCGGGCACGCCTTGCTACATGGCGCCCGAGCAGTGGCGCGGCCAGCCGACCACGAAGTCGGATGTCTACGCCTTCGGCTGCATGATGTACGAGCTGGTGTGCGGCGATCAGCCGTTTCACGGCACGCTGCCGCAGCTGATGCTGGCGCACCACGAGTGGCTGGCCGATCGTCCGAGCATGCATCGCTCGGATCTCCCGTCGGAGCTCGAGCGCATGATCGTCCGCGCGATGGCGAAGGATGAGGGGTTGCGCCCGACGATGGCGGAGCTCGAGGTCGGGCTGCGTCAGATCCTGGAAGACCAACCGAGGATGTCACTCGAAGCCGTCGGCTAACGCTACCTTGATGAATCACCGCGCCTAGCGGCTTGCGATCGACGCTGCGCCATGGACAGCGGTCGAGACCGTGGTCACCGAGACCACCGCGGCGAGGGCCACGAAGCACGCGAACACGAAGTCACGGGCGCGGGTCTTGTTCTGGGCAGCAGCAATGGTGGCGAGGCGGTTCGTCATGAAGTTACCCAACATCACGAAACGGGCCAACGAGAGGATCAACGATGTCGAGTAGTTACGATCGGTCCCACAGGTACCCGCGACCGTCGCACCTGCGACAAACGCGTCGCCCCCAACATGTCCTGAAAAATCAGCCGACCTCTGTATCCATCATGTTCCTGGTCGAAGACCCCCAGACGGACTCCGATCCCGAAACCCCGAGCAAGGGCGCGAAGGTCACGCAGCGCATGCTCCAGCTCCGCGAGATGATCGCGGACGGCAGCTATCCCGACAAGGACGAGCTGGCCGTTCGCATCGTCGACAAGCTGTAGCGGCGTCGGCGCAGGACAACGAGCCCACCGATCGCGAGCACCACGAGCACCGCTCCGGTGGGCTCGTTGGATCTGCACCCGCACCCATCCTCGACAGCGATGCCGTTGACGTAGAAGTGCGAGGTCACCACGATCCGCTTGCCGCCATCGTTGATCATCTCGATCCGATACCGGCGTGGCGCAGCGCCCGGCGCATCGACGAACGTGTGCCTGAACGAATCGGCATCGACCTCGATGTCGTCGACCAGCACGCCATCGCGCCACAGCTGCACGACGCCGCCGGCGCCGGTGGTGATCGTCAGCGGAAACTTCGCGCTCGCGAGGTTCGACACCTCGTCGCCGATCTCGGCAAGGCCGTCCGCGGTCTCGAGATGCACGTCGATCAACGGGTCGTCGGGCCCGCGCAACATCACCATCGTCCGGCCCTTGCGAATCCCTTCGAGGATGCCCGCCTCCGACAGCGCGTCGGCGAGCACCAGCGTGGTCGGACTACCGAGCGGCGTATCGGTCAGTCCCGTGCCTTCGCCGGCGCTGTGATCGTCGCTGCCGCCGATCGCAGCGATCCGATGGCCCGCGCTCAGCTGCTCGTCCCACAGCTCGATCGCCTTCGGCACGAACAGGCTCTCGACGAGATCCCACTTGCCGGTGATCACCTCGATGCCGGCGACCTTGTTCCACGGCGTGGTCTCGTGCCTCCACGCGCAGCCGATGCAGACGTCGCCGAGATCGAGCGATGGGTGATCGACGATGAACAGCGCCCCCTGGGCCTCGACCTCGTCGAGCACGTTCGTGATCGTGCGGCCCTGATAGCCGATCCGGTGATCGATGTAACTCGGTAAGCCGACGGCGTTGCCATGCCCGGCGTAGGTCGTGATCTCGGCGCCTCGCAGCATCAGCACGCCATAGCCAGGCTGCGCCGCCGCGATCAGCGCGAGCTGCGAGCTGGTGTTGTGATCGCTGAGATTGACAAAGTCGAGGCCGCGCTGCGTCGCGAGTGCGTTGATCTCGTCGAACGTCGCCGAGGCATCGCCACTCTCGTCGGAGTGGACGTGAAGGTCGCCCTTGTACCAGCGTCGCTCGGTGCCGAGCACGACCGGTGCGAACGGTGCCTGTGGCCGGGGCGTCAGCGTCGCCGCGTCGTCGAACGTGATGTCGATCGAGTAGTGGCCGACCCCATTCGAAAGCTGCGCCTTGCCGATCACGACGGTCCAGCCCATGCCGGGCGTGATCGCGCCGGGCAGATAACTGCGCGAGCTCTGCTCGACGCCGATGATCGCGTCCTCGGTGTTGCCGCCGCCCCAGCCGCGAAACCCTTCCGGGCTCCACACGCCGAAGTCGAGGATCACGTCGGGATCGCCATCCGTGTGACTGACCCGGAGCTCTCGGGTGCCGGCCGGCACCTCGAAGGCAACATCGACGAAGTCGCCGCCGTCGGCCACGACGTCGGCTTCGAGGTGGACCGACGAGATCACGACGGCGAAGGCGAGCACGTCGGCAGTATAGACCCTGCGCTCTTAGCCGAGGTTCTTCTCGACGAACGCCCAGTTGATCAGGTGGTCGACGAACGCCGTCAGGTAGTCCTTCCGCAGATTCTTGTAGTCGAGATAGTACGCGTGCTCCCAGACATCACTGACGAGCAGCGGCTTCTGCTTGCGGGTCACCGGCGTGTCCGCGTCGTGCGTGTCGACGATCACGAGCTTGCCCTTGTCGAGGACCAGCCAGACCCAGCCATTCGAGAAGTGATCGACCCCGGTCTGGACGAACTGGGTCTTGAACTTGTCGTAGCTGCCGAAGTCCTTGGTGATGCGCTCGGCGAGCTTGCCGGTCGGTGCGCCGCCACCCTTCGGCATCATGCTGGTCCAGTAAAAGTTGTGGTTCCACGACTGCGCGGCGGCGTTGAACAGCTTCTTGTCTTTGACGTTCTTCGAGCTCGTCATGACGATGTCGTCGAGCGACTTGCCCTTGTACGGCGTGCCCTCGACGAGCTGGTTGACCTTGTCGAAGTAGCCCTTGTGGTGCTTGCCGTGGTGGAACGACAGCGTGGTGCCCGAGATGTGGGGCTCGAGCGCATTCTGCGCGTAGGGCAATGCGGGAAGCGCGAGCGACGGATGCGACGGAGCAGGCGTCGGCGGTGGCGGGGGCGGCGCGGGCTTCGGCGACGGGCCGGGCTTGGGTTGGGCCTCTGCGGTGCGAGCGAGCACCAGCGAGGCAGAAGCGATCAGCGAACCTCCAATGAACTGTCTGCGCGAGGAGTCGGTCATGCCCGACTATCGCGCACGATGTGGTCGGGCGCTACGCGGGCAAGCCGGTCATCTCGGCGCTGCGCGACCACAGCGTCCTGGCCAGCTCGGCATCATCGGCGAGGCGGCTCGGGCGCTTCTCGATCCCGCCAACGTCGTAGTACTTGCCGGTGTCCTTGCCGAGCTCGGGGGCGGTCGCACAGCGGATGCTCGAGACCGCGCCCTCCTCGGGCGTGATCATGAACTTCTTGATCGCCCAGCGCAGCGGACCGGGCACGCGGGTCCAGATGTCGGTGGCGACCACGCCGGGATGCACGGCGTACGTGGTCACGTTGGTGCCTTCGAGCCTGCGCGCGAGCTCCTTGGTGAAGAGCACGTTCGCGAGCTTGCTGACCGCGTACTCGTTCATCGCGGTGAAGGAGCGGGTCTGGCTGCGCAGCGTGTCCCAGTCGATCTTCTTGGCCTGGTAGTGCGACTTGCTCGAGACGTTGACGATCCGCGCATCACCCGCCTCCTTGAGCCGATCGAGGAGCAAGCGCGTGAACAGGTAGTGCCCGAGGTGGTTGGTGCCGAACGCGAGCTCGAAGCCGTCCTTGGTGGTGCCGCGCTTGCCTGCCAGGCCACCGTTGTTGATCAGGCCGTGGAACGGCGTCTTGCGAGCGAGCAGCTCCTCGGCGCACTGCTTGACCGAGGCGAGGTCTCCGAGGTCGAGGTGAACGAACTCCACCTTGGAGTTACCGGTCTCGCGCGTGATCTCTTCGATCACCGGCGTGGTCTTGTCCTTCGATCGACACGCGAGGATGACGTGAGCACCCCGGCGAGCGAGCTCCTTCGCGGTGATCTTGCCGATGCCGGTATTCGCGCCGGTGATGATGAATGTCTTGCTCGCGAGGTCCGTCATGCGCGGCACCATAAGCCGGCATCGAGGGAGATCAACGGGCGTGAGCGAGCTTCCGATCGTTTCGCAAGTCAAACCAGTCAGCCGGCCCCCGAGATTGACCACGGGTCCGTCACCGCGCTACGGGTGCGGGAACATGAAGCTGCGTCTGGCTCTGATCGTTATGCTGATGCTGTGGGGCGGTGTCACGCGCGGTCTACAGACCTCCTACGCCGAGGACGGGTCAGGATCCGACCACCAGGAGGCGAAGCCCGCCAACAAGGATGGCGACGGCAAGCCCGACGAGGCGAAGCCCGCCGAGGCGAAGCCCGCGGACAAGGATCACGACGGCAAACCCGACGACACGCCCGCGGGGGCCGCTGGCGCCGGTTCCGCCGAGGATAAAGATCACGACGGCAAGCCGGACGCGGTTGGTACGGACAAGGACGGCGACGGCAAGCCCGACGTGGCCGCAGGACCCGACAAGTTCGACACCGCCGACAGCGATGGCGACGGTGTTGCTGATGCGAAGGAAGACAACGACAGCGACGGCATCTCCGACGCCGACGAGAAGCGCGACTCCGACGGCGACGGCATCCCCGACATCGAGGAGGTCACGGCCGACGAGGACGGCGAGTACGACGAGGAAGATCCCGCGCTCAAGCTGCTCGACGCCGACGGTGATGGCGTGGTCGAGGCCGACGAGGTCGCCGACAACAAGGAGTTCGATGCGGAGCTCAAGGAGCTCGGCGTCGCCGAGGTGATCGACCAGGACCACATGCCGAAGCGGCCGGAGCTCGCGGAGCTGGTGCCCACGATCAAGATCGAGGACTTCCAGAAGCTGGTGGACGTCGCGCGGAAGGTCGTGCTCGGAAAGATGAAGATCAAGGCGGAGCGCAAGCAGGCCAAGAAGATGAAGACGTTCTCGTTGATCGTCGTCGGCATCTCCGGGCTCGGCGTGCTGTTGCTGCTGATGCCGATCTTCCTCGGGAAGAAGTATCCGGGGCAGGGCGGCACGCTGTTCAAGTACTCCGCACTCGCCGCGCTGACGTTCATCGTCACCGTCAACCTGTTCGGCGGCGTGCTCTACGGTCTGCGTACGGTGCAGGGCCAGCTCTCGGGGCTGACCAACCCGAGCGTCGCGCTCGCCGGAGGCACGTTCGACACGCTGCACGACGATGCCGAGGAGTACCTGGTGATGGGCAAGGAGCTGTTCGCTCCGACCCTCAAGGAGATGCGCGAGCATCCCGACAAGCAGCCGGTGGAGATCATCCTCGAGAACGGCCAGCGCGTGCTGAAGGACGCGGAGGTGTTCCTGTCGATCAAGAACATGATCAAGAAGGTCGATTGGGTGTTCGGGATGATCCCGATCATCCTCACGATCGTCACGCTGCTGCTGTTCGTCCTCGCGATCCGCCCGACCCTGATGGAGATCATCAAGATGCCGGCGCAGGCGGCCGCGGGTAACGCCGCCGCCGGCAAGGACATCGTCAAGAAGAGCGGCATGCGCGTGATCGGCGAGCTCAAGGCGACGATCTGCACGATCGGCGTACTCGTCGTGCTGACGCTGCTCTCCGCGACCGTGCTCGGCACGATGGTGAGGCCCGCGCTGCAGGCGTTCCTCGAGTACTTCGCGAAGTCGGTGAACTACCTGATGTTCGTCGAGGGCTCGTCGTCGGGCCTGGTGTTCATGGCGCTGTTCGCCGTGATCCTGTTCCTGGTCATGAACCTCGCGACGCTGATCTTGTCGATGGTGTTCTTCCTCGGCAAGTCGCAGAAGATCTTCCAGCAGCGCTTCAACGAGGGCACGCCGCTCTCGACCCACCAGCGGTTCTTCAAGTGGGGCGTGCCGGCGGTGCTGCTGGTGCAGATCTTTCCGCTGATCTTCGCGTTCGTGGTCGCGAAGCTGCTCAACGCGATCAACGACATCTCGGGCGTCAAGGATGCGGCGGAGGTGTCGTGGACGAAGACGCTGCTGATGGGACCGCTGGTCCTCGTCGTCGCGTTCATCGTGCTGTTCTGGGCGGTGCGCGGCCTCAAGTCGATCAAGTTCCTCGCGACGTACAAGGTGAAAGTGAACGCGCAGCCGAGCGTTGAAGCAGGGTCGCCGCCGCGCTGAACAGGTTTTCTTGCCCTCGATTCACGGCCCCTGATCAGATGTGGTATTCGCGATCCGCGTGCGAGCCTCGCTCGTACTACGTGCCTCGTAGCTACTAAACCCGGAGGATCTGATGCGTCTCAAGATGTTGTTCGTGGCCGTGCTCGCGACGGCCGGTGTGGTGATGGCCTGTGGCGGTGGTAAGAAGGGTGACGCCACCACCGGTGGCGGCAGCGGCATGGCAGAGAAGTCGTTGTACGACCGCCTCGGCGGCAAGGACGCGATCACCGCGGTGGTCAACGAGATGGTCGCCAACATCATTGCCGACGACCGGATCAACGGCTTCTTCAAGAACGCCGACGCGGCGAACCTCAAGAAGCAGCTGGCCGAGCAGATCTGCGCGGCGACCGGTGGCCCGTGCAAGTACACCGGCAAGGACATGAAGACCGCGCACACCGGCATGGGCGTCAAGGACGCGGACTTCAACGCGCTCGTCGAGGACCTCGTGAAGGCGCTCGACAAGTTCAAGGTGCCGGAGAAGGAGAAGGGCGAGCTGCTCGCCGCGCTCGGCAGCATGAAGGTCGACATCGTCGCCCAGTAGTTCAGGTCGCCCCGTGTTTCGGGATCAGTACGGCTTGCCGCCGGAGTTTCCGCCGGGGCCATAGTCACAAACGATCGACGCCCCGAACTGGAGACCGGGGCATACCTGCAACGCGCAGCCGACCTCGAGGGTGGCGCGCCAGACCACCTGCGTGTAGTGGCCGCACGTCGCGCCGCTGCACGAGTTGGCCGCGTAGTTGTAGTTCGCGCCCTCGGAGGCCCACAGGGTGACGGCTTCCTGCGCACTCGCGCTGCCGCCGGAGCCGTAGATGTTCTCGCCAACATAGTACGGATGGCCGGTCGAACGCCCGTCGTTGTGATCGATGAGCCCGATCGGAGCGTCGGTATCGACGCACTGCGCGGCCCAGGCCGCCGCGGTCGTCGCGAGGGAATCGCTCCAGGTCAGGAACGGCAGCGGATCCGGCGTGTCGACGGCGTTGCGGATCTGGTTGTGCGCGAGCGTGATCCCGAGGAGCTCCGGCGGCTCGCCGACGCCACCGGGAACCGCGCGTGAATCATCAGGAGATCCCGGACCGTCGGTCGGGTTCTGCCCGTCGGTCAGTGGAGCGCCTTGGTCGTCACCGACGTTGCCGCTGCACGACATCAAAACCACGAGCCCGATGGCACGTCCCCTCATGTCGTCGATGTTCGACCTCCCGAGCGACGCGGTCAATGTCTGATGTTGACACAACATGCCGCAATCACCTATCAACGCCCGCAGAGGGCTCTATCTAGACGCAGACAGCAAAACCTCCGATGGAAGCAGGGAAGCCGGTGAGAATCCGGCACAGCCCCCGCTACTGTGACCGGGGACGACGCGCGCACGGCAGAGATGCCAGGCCACTGGGAAACTGGGAAGGCGCACGCGAAGGACGAACCGGCAGTCAGGACACCTCTCCATCGGAAGCTTCGGGGTTCCATGCGCGCGCTTGCCGCGACTGATCACCCCGTTGTCACGTGGGGTGATCATGACTCGAACCGGATCCATAGTTGCGTGTTGCGCATTGCTCGGCAGTGCGACGGCGCGAGCCGAGCCGATCGAGACGGAGACCATCGAGATCGAGGGACGCGTCCCCGATCAAGCCGCACGCGATCGTGGTCGCGTACTCGACGACGCGCCGTTTGTCAGCGTGCTGCACGCCGACCAGCACGCAGCGACCGCCTCCGTCGCCGATGCGCTCGCGACGTCGGCGGGCGTGACCAAGCGTTCGCTCGGTGGGCTCGGCGCGTTCTCGTCGATCAGCGTGCGTGGCGCGGCGCCCGGTCACACCGTGGTGCTGATCGATGGTGTGCCGCTCGCGAAGCTCGCGCAGGTCACCGTCGATCTCGGCCGCTTCGCCATCGATTCGTTCGGTCAAGTCGAGCTGTATCGCGGCACGGTGCCGATCGAGCTCGGCGGTGCCGGCGTCGGCGGCGCGGTGAATCTGGTGACCAAGCTCGGACTCGGCCAGCACGGCGAACGCGTGCGGGTCTCCGTCGGTGGCGGCTCGTTTGGAGCGCGTCACGTGCGCGCCCACTACGGCGACGATCACGGCTCGATCCTCTCGGCGTTCTCGGCCGGCTATCAGGGCGCGACCGGCAACTACTCGTTCTTCACCGACAACGGCACGCCGCTCAATCGCACCGATGACGCCACGCTGACGCGCAGCAACAACGAGTTCGATCAAGTCGATCTCGGCGCGCGGCTCGGCGATCAAGACGGCCGGTGGGCGAGTGGGCTGCGGGTGCTCACGAAGCAACAGGGCTTGCCGGGCAGCATCGCGCAGCCGGCGAGCGAGGCCGAGATGGCGACGGTCGACGTGATCGCCGACGGCAAGTTCGATGTCGCGATCGGTGCGAACATGCGCGCGCGGCAGCTCGCGTATGGGCTCGTCGAGCGACAGGCGCTGCGCGATCCCACCGGCGAGCTCGGGCTCGGTGCGAACGATCGGCGCTACACCACGCTCGCGGGAGGCGCGTCGTCGATCTGGACCCGGGAGTTCGCTTCGCGCACGCAACCCGATTCGCGCGTCCAGCCTCCCTCGATGCGCGGCACCGCCGGCGTCGAGCTGCGCGGCGAGCGCTTCACCGATGCCGACGATCTCGGCACCCGGGCGGCCCTCTCGGGATCGCGCGTCGGTGCTGCGGTCTCCGCCGCGCTCGACGTCACGCTCGCACCCGCGCTCGTGGTCACGCCGGCGGTGCGCGTTGATCTCGTGCGCACCGCACCCACGCCACTCACGATCGGACCCGATGCGTTGATGGAGCTGCCGTCGCGCTGGAACACGGTGCCGAGCCCGCGGCTCACCGCGCGCGCGGGATTTGCCGGCGAGCTCGCGGTCAAGAGCAGCGCCGGCTGGTACGTGCGGTTGCCGACGCTGCTCGAGCTGTTCGGAGATCGCGGCTACATCCTCGGCTCACCCGATCTCGAGCCCGAGCGCGGGCCGATGCTCGACGCCGGTGTGGTGTGGGCACCGAGCCAGGCGCGGGGGCCGATCGATCGGATCCTCGTCGAGGCCGTCGCGTTCGGCTCGCGTGCCCGCGACACGATCGCCTTGATCTCGACCGCCGGTTTTGTCGCGCGCGCCGAGAACGTCGGGGCCACGCAGGCGTACGGCGCCGAGCTGGTCGCCGCCGGCCGGATCCGGAAACGGCTCTCGATCAACGCGGCCTACACGCGCCTGGTCACCGAGCAACGCACGATCGATCCGAGCTTCGCCGGTCGCGCCGTGCCGCGCACGCCGGGGCATCAGCTCCACACGCGCGCGGAGTACACCTCGCGATCACTCGCGAGCATCTGGCTCGACGTCGCCGTGCAATCGACGAGCTTTCTCGATCGCGCGAACTTCGCGCGCGTGCCCGGGCGCGTGCTGCTCGGCACCGGGTTGCGCGTCGAGCTGATCCGCAAGCTCGTCGTCTCGCTCGCCGTCGACAACATCGCGGATACGCGCGTCGTCGAGCTGTCCCCGCAGCGCGCGATCGACGTGCCACTCCCGATGCCGCTCTCCGATGTCGCCGGGTTCCCGCTACCCGGCCGCAGCTTTTACCTGTCGTTCGACTGGAGCCACTGAGAGGAACTTATGACCAAGACCTATGCCTCGTTGTTCGCGCTTTCCGTGTTCGCCTGCGACAACAATAATGGAGATGACACCGACCTGCCGATCCAGAATAACGCGGTGATCGTCGCCGGTGATTTTACGCCCGGATCGCCCGGCGTGATGTCCTCGCTCGATCTCGCCACCACCACCGTCGCGCAGGGCGTCGCTCCTACTGGTGCCGTCGGCGACGATCCGATCATGCGCCGATTCGGCAGCGAGCTGTTCGTCGTCAATCGCGCGGACGGCAACAACATCACGATCCTCGACGCGATCACGTTCGAGCTCGTCGAGCAGCTCGCCACCGGCGCGGGCTCGAACCCGCAGGATGTCGCCGTCGTCGGCAACGAGCTCTACGTCCCCGCGCTCGGCACGTCGGGCGTCGTGGTCGTCGAGCGCGGCACGGGCGCGACGCGACAGATCGATCTGTCCGCACTCGACCCCGCCGACGGCGTCCCCGATTGCGCGTCGGCCTTCACCGTCGGTGACCAGGTCTTCGTCGCGTGCGGGCGGCTCGACAACTTCGTCGCCGGCGGCAACGGCGTGGTCGCCGTGCTCGACACCGCGGACGCCGATGCGGTCACCACGTTCGAGCTCCAGAACCCGAACCCGTTCGGCGTGTTCGAGCGGATGCCGCTCGCGGCCGGTGGCGATCTCGTGATCCCGACGGTGCCGGCCTTCTCCGACTTCTCGACCGGCTGCGTCGAGCGCATCAACCTCGAGGGCACGCCGACGTCGTCGTGCGCGATCACGAACCTGACGATCGGCGGCCTCGCCACCCGGATCAACTTCGAGACCACCGCCGACGCGACGGTGATGTGGATGGTGTCCGCGAGCTTCGGGATCAACGGCGCGGTCGGCAACGTGCAGGGCCTCGACCTCGACAGCGACGAGCACATCCCCGCGATCACGCCCGCCACCCAGGTCGTCGTCGATTTCGCGCTGTGCCCGGGCAACGAGATGGTGGTCGCCGACGCGACGATGGCGTCGAACGGCCTCCGCGTCTACGGTCCGGACCGCACCGAGACAACGACGGCGCCGCTCGCGGTCGGGCTCAAGCCTGCGTCGTCACACGGCCTCAGCTGCTACTGAGGCGTTGCGGGTGTCACCTGGCCTCGGTGCCTCGCTCGATGCTCGCTCGATGCTGGTCCAGCCGATCGGAACGTTGGCGTCGCATCAAACGGATCTGATCGCAGCGCTTGTTCACCGGTAGCTGATCACTCGCGTGGGCGGACGCAGTACGCCTCGGCGACGACCTCGATGGTCGATGACGGCGACGTGTTGCGATAGTCGCACCGCCAGCTCGCCGCGGCCGTGTTGTCGGTCATCGCGATCGGCCGCGTCGCGACCAGCTGCGCCATCCACTGCGGATCCGCGTAGCAGCCGCCGACGACGAGGAGATCGTTCGCCTTCTCGCAGCTCGCGACCGCGGTCGCGACCAGGCCGGCACCGACCGAGATCCGCGCTTCGCGGCGCTGGATGTCCTGCTTGTGTCCGTAGGCCGCGGCGGGACCGGGCGGGCCTTTCGGACCCTGCGGACCCTGCGGACCTTGCAAGCCCTGGGGACCCTGGAGCCCCTGGACGCCTTGCGAACCGTCGGGACCGAGCGGGCCCGGATCGCCTTTCGCGCCGCGTGGACCTTCCGGACCGAGCGGGCCAATGCCGCCGGGACCTGCCGGACCGACGGGACCCGGAGGACCGAGGGGACCGGGTGGGCCGGGCGGACCCTCGAGGCCGGCGCGCTTCCCCTTGGCGAGCAACTCCTGCGAGACCTTGTTCGCGTCGAGCTCACCGCGGCGCTCGATCGAACCGAGCCGGAGATCGTGATCGTCGACGCGGGCGGTGGCCTCGTCGATCCGCTTTTCGGTGTCGCCCGCACGGCAGCCCGCGAGCAGCAGCGCGGTTGCGAAGGTGCGGATCATGTAGCGACTGTACGAAAACCCTCGCACGAGCCGGTCCTGCAGCGCCGGTTTTTTGCCCTCTCGATCGAACAGGTTTACGACCGATGGCGATGAGCGGGACAACTCACGTGATCGATCTGGTCGACATCACGCTGGACCACCCGCGGGGTGGCACACCGCTGGTGCGCGGTGGCAACCTCGGGATTCCGGCGGGGGAAGTGGTGCTGGTCGTCGGTGCAGCCGGGGTCGGGACCTCGCGTCTCGTCGCCGCCGCGCTCGGCGAAGTCGACCTCTCCGCGGGGCGGATCGAGGTGCTCGGCCGCGATGTCAGCAAGCTGCGGCGCTCTTCGCTGCGACTGATCCGCCGCCGGATCGGCATCGTGCCGCAGGACCTCTGCCTGCTCGACGATCGCAGCGCGCAGCTCAACGTGGTGCTGCCGCTCGAGATTGACGGCGTGCCTCGCGAGGTCTCGCTGCCGCAAGCGCTTCGCCTCCTCGCCCAGCTGGGGCTCGAGGATGAGGCGTCGCTCCCCGTCGACACGTTGTCGATGGCCGCCCGCCAGCGCGTCGCCGTCGCACGCGCGATGGTGCGCGAGCCCGCGCTCGTGATCGCCGATCACCCGACGAGCATGCAGGACGCGGCCGGCGCCGAGCTGGTGTGCACCGCGATCGCCCTCGCTGCCGCGCGCGGTGCCGCATGCATCGTGTTCGGTCGCGAGCCCGCGCTGCTCGCACTCGCCGAGCGCCATCGCTGGATGCGGATGGGCATCGTCGACGGCATGCTCCGACCGCTGTCGGAGATCGCCATCGAGACCATCCCGGCGTTCGAATCCGGCGCCGCGATCGAAGTGGTCATCGATGACCTGTCGGAGATCCCGAACGTGTTGCCGTTCCCGCTCGCCGCAAGCGGAGCCGGAGGCTGAGATGAAGATGAAGACGCTGCGCCGCCTGCGCGCGATCCACACGACGGCCCCGCGGACCTTGCGCCGGCCCTCGAACACGTTCGACTTCACCGACGCCACCATCGAGCAGGATCCCGAGCCCGCCCCCGAGGCGGTGTTCGATCGGTTGACCGGTCCGTACGGCCGTCGAGGCGACGAGACGTGATCGCTCGACTGGTCTCGGCACTTCGGCGCTCCGCGCGGATCGCCGTCGAGCGTCCCCGTGCCGCGCTGTGGACCACGCTCGCGCTGACCTGCGCCTTGCTCGCCGTCGGAATCGCGGCGACGACCGCGCTCACGATCGATCGCGTGGTCGCCACCGAGACCAGCTCCGCGACCCGCGCCGGGCTCGTCGTCTATCTCGGTGAGGGCGTGTCCGACGCACGTGCCCAGGCCCTGGTCGGCCAGCTTCGCGAGCTGGCGGGGATCGAGCGCATCGAGCTCGTCACCGCGCAGGAATCGGCGCGCAGGTTGGTCGCCTCGCTCGGCTCCGGTGCCGCGATGCTCGAGGGTGTCGATGTCGAGGCGCTGCCTGCGTCCGTCGAGGTCACGCTCGCGCCGGGCGTTCGAGATGTCGTCGCGATGAGCCCGATCGTTCGCGAGCTGCGCGGCGCCTCGGGCGTCTCCGAGGTGATCGTCGAGGACGCCGAGGATACCAAGGTGAGTAGCGTCCTCGGCACCGTTCGCGCGATCGCCTGGATCGCCGCCGCGTTGTTCGCCGGGCTCGCGCTGCTCACCGCGCTCGGAATGCTGCGCGTCCGGCTCGAGGAAGTTCGCCGCGGCAGCCACGGCGAGTGGGCCGTGGTCGAGCTGCTCGGCGGTGGCCCGAGCTTCCTCGTGATCCCGACCGCGCTCGCCGGCGCCCTGCAAGGGCTGTTCGCGGCCGCGCTCGCCGGAGGGCTGTTGCTGCTCGGCATGCACTTCTACGGATCCGAGATCCCCGTCAAAATCGTCGTCCCCGATACGATGATGATCGGAGGTTTCCTGTGCGGCGCGACCGGCATCGGCCTGCTCGCCGGCCTGCTCGCCGGCGTCTCGCGCACGCGGGCGCACGGCTGATGGCACCTCCCGACGACCACGCCGAAGCGGCGACCGACTGGGGCGTCACGACCTGGCGCGCTCGCTGGGTGCTCGCGGTCGCGTTCACGATCGTCGCGCTGATCGCGACCGCGCAGGCCGCACCGAGGAGAAAGCTGCCCCTCGTCGACCCACGTCCGATGCTCGCGGCGCAGCTCGCCGGCGAAGCCGAGTCGATCGACAAGGCGCTGTCGACGGTGAAGACCAAGCTCACCGAGGCGGATGCCGTGCGCGCCCGCCGTCTCCACGCGGCGTATCGGCTGATCCGCGATGCCCGCCCGGCCCGCGGCGACATGGCGACGATCCGCCGCCGCGCCGCCGCGCAGCTCCTCCTCTCGCGCGATCACTCCGAGCGCACGCTGCTCGCCGACGAGGCCGCCCAGCTCGGGGTCGCGGCCGTGCGGGTGGCCGACGAGCGAGCCAAGGTCAACGGCGTCGCCTTGCCGGTGTCGGTGACCCGGCCGGCGCGCGGCTCGATCGCCCGCAAGTTCGGCAACCTGGTCCACGATCGATCGAAGGCCACACTGTCGCGCCGCGGGATCGACTTCGACGTCGAGGCGCGCGCCGAGGCGATCGCACCGGGCGATGGCGTCGTGCGCTTTGCCGGTCCGATCCGAGGTCTCGACGACGGTCTGGTGATCGACCACGGCGACTACTTCACCGTCGTCGCGAAGCTCGCCGATCTCGCCGTCCCCGTCGGTGCAACCGTCCAGCGCGGCGATCGGATCGGGCGCGCGGCGCGGCAACGCGTCTACCTCGAGGTCCGGGTCAAGGTGTCGCCGGGCGGACTCCCGATCGATCCGGAGCCGCTCCTCGAAGATCCGCCGAAGAAGTCGCGCTAAGCTCGGCTCCACTTGTCGAAGGCTTCACACGCGGCGACGTTCATCGCCGGAGTCACGCTCGCCAGCGCGTTCGCCGCGTGGGCCGTTCCTCCACGCGACGTCGCGCGGTTCAAGACGCTTGATGCGTTCGCGCAAGCCCTCGCCACGGTGCAGACCAGCTACGTCGATCCCGTCGACGAGAAGACGCTGATCTACAACGCCGCGCGCGGCATGCTGCACAACCTCGATCAGTACTCGACGTTCCTGCCGCCGAGCCGCTACAAGAATCTGCGACAAGACACCGAGGGTGAGTTCGGCGGCGTCGGCATCACGCTGTCACCCGGCACGCTTGACGACAACCGGCCCGGGATGTCGCCGTTCCCGACGATCGAGACCGTCGTTCCTCGCTCGCCCGCCGACATCGCCGGCCTGCAACCCGACGATCGCGTGGTCTCGATTGGTGGGCAGGCGACCGCCGAGGCGGGCAAGGAGCTCGTGAACGCGACCGCGTGGGAGGGCCGGCTGCGCGGCGCCTCGGGAACCCGGATCACGATCAATGTAGTGCGGGCTGGCTGGAAGGATCCGAAGCCGTTCACGCTGGTCCGCGCGCAGGTCAAGCTGCCGACGGTGACATCGCGCGTCATCGAGCCGCGCATCGGCTATCTCCAGATCGCGCGATTCGCCGAGGCGACCTCGAGCGACACCAACACCGCCTTGATCAAGCTCGGCCAGCAGAACGGCCTCGGGGCGCTGGTCCTCGATCTGCGCGGCGACCCGGGCGGGCTCGTCGACCAGTCGATCGCGGTCGCCGACCTGTTCCTCGACTCGGGAACGATCGTCACGATCCGGGGCCGCCAGGGCAAAGTGGAGACCCAGGTCGCACACAAGGGCGGCCCGGCGACCACGGTCCCGATCGTCATCATCGTCGATCACGGCACCGCCTCGGCCTCGGAGATCCTGGCAGGTGCGCTCCGCGATCACGGACGCGCGAAGCTGGTGGGCACGCAGACGTTCGGCAAAGGCACCGTGCAGACATTCTTCGATCTTGTCGACGGCGCCGGGCTCAAGCTGACGACGGCTCGGTACTACACGCCGAAGGGTAACTCGTTGGAATCAAAGGGCCTGACTCCCGACGTCAAGGTCGACGACTTCGCCGCGGAAGAGATCGTCGTGAGCATGGGAAGCGGTGGTGGCGCCGGGTCGGGGAGTGGTGCCACAATCGCCGACGCTGGTGGTGACGAGGATGACGATCCACAACTCACCGCCGCTGTAAAGCTGGCTCGGCTGTCCCTCCGGAACAGTAATAAGTAATCGACCCGCGGTTGTTTCGCTCGAGCTTCGACTGGTACAACGAGTAGGCCATTGATGTTCTCGCGAACGCGACGGCAAGAGGGCGCAACCTGATGTTCAAGCTGGTGATCCAGGATGACGAGGGGAAGACGACCGTCGTCCCTCTGATTCGGGACGAGATCACGATCGGACGCAAAGAAGGCAACACGATCCGGCTCACCGAGCGGAACGTGTCGCGGCGCCACGCTCGCATCTTGCGAGCGAACGGCGAGGTCCAGATCGAGGACCTCGGAAGCTATAACGGCATCCGCGTGAACAACGCGCGGATCGCCGAGCGGGTCAACCTGCGCGTCAGCGATCAGGTCCAGATCGGCGACTACAAGCTCTACCTCAAGGCCGAGGGCGTCGAGCAGATCGATGATGCCCGCACGATGCCGATCGAGCGCGTCGAGGCCGCGGTGACCGACATGATCCAGGCGGTCTCCCCGGCGGTCTCCTCTCCGGGGACACCGACGCAGCCGTACGAGATCCAGGCGACGCCAGCCGTCGGCATGCCCGTGATCGCCTCGGGTACGCAGCCGGCCCTCCAGGTCACCGGCAATCCGAATCGCACGCTGGTGGCGATGGCGGATACCGATCCATCGACCGGCCGGCCGCTCGCCCGCCCCGAGCTGATCGCTGCGGCGCTCCCGCAGCAGACGGGGTTCGGCAAGCTGGTCGTCCTGTCGTCGAACTTCGCGGGTAAGGAGTTCGAGCTCTCGCGTCCGCAGATGATCATCGGGCGCACCGACGAGAACGATCTCGTCGTCAACCATCGATCGATCAGCCGCAACCACGCCAAGGTCGTGCGCGAGCCCGATAACGGGCGCTACACGATCAGTGACCTGCAGTCGTCGAATGGCGTGCGCGTCAACGGCAACGATTACAGCAAGGTCGAGCTCCGCCGCGGCGACGTCGTCGATCTCGGCCACGTCCGGTTGCGGTTCGTCGAGGGCGGGGAAGACTTCGTGTTCGCGCGCGACGCGGTGATCACCGACGTCCCCGAGACCGGGAGCAAGAAGGGCCTGCTGGTCGCGATCGTCCTCGGCATCCTCGTGCTCGGCGGCGTGCTGGTGTTCTTCCTCACCCGCGGGCCGAGCGACAACACCAATGGGACGGGCCCGGGCACCAGCGGCATGGTGAACAACCCCGATCCGAAGCCGGATGCGAACACCGGCGTCGCGATCAATCCAGGAACGCCCGACGACGCAGACAGCGGCAGTCAGGCCGTCGTGACACCGCCCGACGCCACGACCTCGGCTGCGAGCGACGAGGTCAAGAAGCTGCTCGATCGCTGCTCCGAGCACGCGAACGATCGCAAGTGGTCGGATCTTGAGAACTGTGGCCACTCGCTCGAGAATCTCAACGCGCCCGAGGGCAAGGACTACGTCAAGAAGGCGAGCGAAGAGGCACGCAACGAGGTGAAGTTCCGCGACGTCCAGGGCGCCGTGAAGGGCACCGACCCTGATCTCAAGAAGGCGTACGAAGCGATGGACGGGATCAAGGCCGGCTCGGTCTATACGAACGAGGCGAAGAAGCTCGTCGATGCGGCGAAGAACCCGATCGTCGCGAGCAACATCGCCGACCTCAAGGTGCTCGCGCGCCGCAACGACTGCACCACATACAACAGCAAGCTGAGGACGATCGAAGGCAAGTACGGCAAGGCGATCGTCGACGAGTCGCGCACCAAGGCGGGCCCGTGCCGCGAAGGTGCAGCGGTCGTCAATCCACCAAAGACCTGCGAGCCCGCCTGCGGCGAAGGCTTCAAGTGCGAAGGCGCAAGGTGCGTGAAGAAGGAGCCAACCATCGTGACGCCGCCGGCAAATCCGTGTGACGTCGCCGTGATCGCCGATCTCGAAGCGAAGGGCGACGGCGCCATGAACTCCGGCAGCTTCGGACAGGCGCTCGACTTCTTCGAGAAGGTCGTTCGCTGCAAGGGCTCGGTCTCGAACAAGGCGTACCTGGCCGCGTGCCGCGCGCGTAACTTTGTCCGCGCGAAGTTCTTCTTCAATCAGCTGGGCAAGGACAGCCTCGCTCAGATCTGCATGAAGGAAGGCTACGACCCTCGGAAGTAGGTCCTCGACCAGTTGGTCGGCCAGTAGTTTGACCCCACCGACAAAACTGGTGTACGAGGGTCAAACTACGGAGAACCTATGTCTTTCCGCCTAGCCGGTGCACTCTCACTCGCCACGCTCGCCCTGAGCGTCGCTCCCAAACATGCTGGCGCAGAGGTCGGTGGCAACTTCGATCTCAGTACCTTCCGGCCCGCGATCGATTCGCGCGGTTACCTGACGGTCAATGCCTCGCAGGTGCTCGGCCACAAGGAGCTGTCGTTCGGCCTCGGCTCGCTCGACTGGGGCCGCAACCTGCTCCGATTCGGCGACCCCGATACCTGCGGCGAGACCTCCGGAGCCAGCTGCTACAACATCACGAACGTCGTCACGGCGACGTTGATCGCGGCGTTCGGCGTCAAGGCCGGCCCGCTCGAGCTCGAGTTCGGCGCCTCGGTCCCGCTGCGGATCATGAACGGCGACCGCGGGCCCGATAACCTGGTCGACGTCAACAACAACAACGACGACCAGAACTTCAAGTTCTCGGCGCAGGGGGTCGGCTCGATCGGGCTCCACCTCAAGACGCGCTTCCTCAAGACGTCGCGGCCTCCGCACATCGGCATCGGCGTGATCGCCAGCGTGTTCTTGCCGTCGACGAGCCCGAACAACGCGTGGCTCGGCGAGGACAAGGTGGTGCCCCAGATCATGGGCATCCTCGACAAGGAGTTTGGCCGTCAGGGTCGGCTCCGCATGGCGCTCAACGGCGGGATCCGGATCCGCAGCACCACCCCGTTCACCGATAACGCGTCGGGCGAGGACGAGCCGGCTCCCGGCGTCCCGATCCCGACCACCGGCCAGCGCTCGACGGCCGCCGCCGAGATCCCGTTCGGGTTCGGTGTCGCGTACGCGATCTCGAAGCAAAAGTTCGACATCGTCGCGGAGGTCTTCGGCTCGATCCCGCTCGGCGACAAAGAGAACTACCAGCCGCTCGAGGCGATCGGCGGCGTCAAGCTGTACCTCGCGCGCAACTCGTTCCTCTCGCTCGGCGCCGGCCGCGGCCTCGCCAACAACAAGGGATCGAACCCGGATCTGCGCGCGTTCATCGGCATCGTGTTCGAGCCGAACATCGGCGACCGCGATGGCGACGGTCTCAAGGACGACGTCGACAAGTGCCCGGATGATCCGGAAGACTTCGACGGCTTCGAGGACGAGGATGGTTGCCCCGAGCCGGACAACGATCGCGACGGCATCCTCGACGACGACGACAAGTGCCGCGACATCCCCGAGGACAAGGACGGCTTCCAGGACGAAGACGGCTGCCCCGAAGGCGACAAGAACGATCGCGACGGCGACGGCATCCTCGACAACGTCGACAAGTGCCCGGATGACCCGGAGGACTTCGACCAGTTCCAGGACGAGGACGGCTGCCCGGATCCCGACAACGATCAGGACGGCATCCTCGACGTCGATGACCTGTGCCCGAACGATCCCGAGGACAAGGACGGCTTCGAGGACGAGGACGGCTGCCCCGATCTCGACAACGACAAGGACCGCATCCTCGACAAGGACGACAAGTGCCCGAACGAGCCCGAGACCTACAACGGTCTCGACGATGAAGACGGTTGCCCGGATCGCGGTCGCGTCATCGTCACCGACACGGCGATCGAGATCCTCGACATGGTCTACTTCGAGTTCAACAAGGCGATCATCAAGCAGCAGTCGTATCCGATCCTCGACGCGGTCGCGGCGACGCTGCAGGGCAACCCCTCGATCCAGCTGATCGAGGTTCAAGGTCACACCGACGAGCGCGGCGACGACGCGTACAACCTCGACCTCTCGGACAAGCGTGCACACGCGGTCGAGAAGTACTTCGCCGACAAGGGCGTCGATGCCAAGCGCCTCACCGCGCAGGGCTACGGCGAGACCCAGCCGATCGATCGCCGCAGCAACGAGGCCGCGTGGGCGAAGAACCGCCGCGTCGCCTTCCTCATCCTCAAGCGCGCCTCGGATTAGCCAACGGCGCTGGCGGGATCGTCCTGCTAGCTTGTCGTCATGATCCGTTGGCTCTTCATCCTGGCGATCTGCGCCGTGCTCGCCTTCTGCGGCAGCACGGTGCCGCTCGGCAAGAAGACGTTCTTCGGCCACGTCAAAGCGATCTGGGCGTCGGAGCCGATGAACGATCTCAAGGACGGCGTCAAAGAGTCCGCCGGTCCCGCGAGCGACAAGGCGAAGGAATTCGTCAAGGGTGGCATCGAGGCGGTGAAGAAGACCGAAGGCTCGGGGTCGGGGTCGGGCTCGGCAAAGTGAAGTTCGCGTTGACCGAGCAACTGATCGAAGAAGCCCGTCGCTACGAGCTGCGCTCCGCGTGCTGCGACTGCTTCTTCTGGCGCGAGAAGGTCTCTGCGTGCGCGCACGACTGGCCCGACGAGGGGCAGCGGCGATCGCCGATCGATGCGCTGAACGAGGACGGCACGCGGCCGACCGAGGCGGCGTTCTGCAAGGAGTTCGAGCTGCGCTGAGCTACTATCGGCGCATGCAGCGCCTTGGATGGTTCTCAGCTCTGGTGTTCGTTGTCGGCTGCGGTGGAGGGGATACCCCGAACAACCCCGATGGTCCCGTGACGGATGGTCCGGCGCCCGATACGCAGTCGCCCGACGGTCCGGCTAGCGCCTTCGCGATCACCAGCCCGCTGTATGTCGACGGTGCTGCGATTCCGTCCGCGATCACGTGCGATGGCGCGAACACGTCGCCGCAGCTCGAGTGGGTCAACGCGCCTGCGGGAACGCTGAGCTTCGCGATCGTGTTCACCGATACAACGAATTCGCTCATCCATTCGGTCATCTATGACATTCCAGGCAACCTGTCTGGACTGCCTGCCGATGTCGAGAAGGTGTTCGCGCCGTCCGACGTGCCCGGTGCGCGTCAGACCCGCGCCTTCAGCAACAACTTCGGCTATGCCGGCCCGTGTCCGGGGCAGACGCATACCTACGAGTTCCGGATCTACGCACTCGGGGTCGCCACGCTGCCGGACGCGACGATGCAGACGTCGAGGGCACAGGCGAAGACGGCGATCGAGGCGAACGATCTCGCGGATACCGCGCTGACCGCCACGTACACGCCACAGTGATCAGAGCGCGAGCGCGAGCTGCGCCGCGACGTCGGCGTTGTTCCGCGCGAGCGCACGATTCGCCCGGATCGACGCACCGCCCGTGACCTCCGCGAGCTTCGCGAGGAGGTACGGCGTGAGCGCCTTGCCGGAGATGCCGGCGGCGGCAGCGTCGGCCAGCGCGCGCTCGATCGCGGCCTCGGCATTCGCGAGCTCGTCCGTCTCGGGGATCGGGTTGGCGATCAGGATGCCGCCACCACCGAGCGTCCAGTGGGCGCGCGCGATCGCGGCGAGCTCGCCGAGATCGTCGACGGAGTGCTCGAGTTTTAACCCAGAGCTGCGCGCGTAGAACGCGGGGAACACGCGCGTGCGGTAGCCGATCACGAGCACGCCGAGCGTCTCGAGCATCTCGAGCGTGCGCGGCAGATCGAGGATCGCCTTGGCACCTGCGGAGATCACTTCGATCGGCGTGCGCGCGAGCGTCGACAGATCACACGAGACGTCGCTGCCATCCCCGCGGTGGACACCACCGATGCCACCGGTGGCGAACACGCGGATGCCGGCGCGCGAAGCGAGCACGGCGGTGCCGCTCACCGTGGTGGCCGCGCAGGTCTTCCGTGCGAGATGAACCGCGAGGTCGGTGGCGCCGGCCTTCGCGAAGGATCTGCCGTCGCGCGCGAGTCGCTCGAGCTCTTCGGGGGAGAGGCCGATGCGCGGCTCACCGTCGACGATCGCGATCGTGGCGGGCTCGGCGCCGCGCTCGCGGACGATCGCTTCGAGCGCTCGTGCGACGTCGAGGTTGTCGGGATACGGCAGCCCGTGGGCGACCAGCGTCGATTCGAGAGCGACGCGAGCCACTACGGCAGCTTGTAGATCGTGAGTGACTTGCCGCCGCGCTCCATCGTCTGGTTGCGCTCGACGAGATAGAATCGATCGGGCCCCATGATGCCGAACTTGTGGCGGACGCCGTGCGCGAGTACGCGTGCCTTGCGGGAGGCCTTGCCGTCCGCCGGCGAAGCCCGTGCGATGAAGATGTCGAGGTACTCGGCATCGGCCTTCTTGCGCGCGACCGCCTCGGCGTTGACTGGATCGACCTTCGCGGCGAGCCACACGGCGTCGGGCGTGACGAAGCCCTGCAGCGACTTGATGTCGTAGGTGGTGAGCGGTTGATCGAGCTCGAGCTTCGCGAGCTTGCCGCCGCGCCACGCTTGCAGCGAGGCGTTGTCCCAGTTGACGCGCACGAAATCGAGCTTACCCGCGCCATCGACGAGCGCCTGGAACCGCTTTCGCTGCTCGAACAGGTCGTCGATCTTCTTGCGATCGACGAGCTTGCCGGCGGTGAGGTCGTAGGTCGCCTCGGTGTCGGGCGAGCGCTGGTTCTCCTTGCGATCCCACTCGCCGCCCTTGATCCCATGGGCCTTGGTCCAGCCCTCACTCCAGTGATTGACGCGGAGGTCGAGCTTCTTCTCGACGTTGCCGGGCGTGGCGAGCTCGAGCGAGCGCACCGAGATCCTGCGCCCGGTCTCGACCGCGAGGATCTCGACCTCGTGCTTGGTGGCCGTGGCTGTCGACGTCACGCGATGGACCGCGATCTTTCCCGGCAGCATCGTGATGTGGGTCGCCGGCGCGACCTTGAACAGCACGGTGCCCGCGGGCTTCTGCTTGCTGCGATCGACGAGGTCGACCATCGCGGCGACCTGCTTGCCATCCGCGGTCTCGCCGACCACGAATGCGCGTTGTGCGATCAGCGTGATCGCGAGCGGATGCAGCGTGATCGGCGCGAGGTCGACGACCTGCTCGACCTTGGTCGACACCACATAGACGTGAAGCTCGGACTTCGCCGACGAATCGGAGACCACGTACGCGACGCGATCGCCGTCGGTCGTGATCGCGTCGTCGATGAAGCCGGTCGGCGTGGTCAGCCTGACGACCTCGGTCGCCCCCTCGAGCGCGGGCAATGACTTCGGTTGCGAGAATGCCGGCGCCGCCACCGACGCCACCATCATCAGGGAGACCAGTCCACGCACCATAGCCATCGTCGATGCCACGCCTGGCGTTTCAGCGCAATGGGGACAGTCTTCACTTGTGACACTTGCAGGTCGCAACTACGCGTAACCACGCGCTCGCGTGGGGACAGTGTTGAATTAGGCCGAGGTCCACACGCGTGGTCGCGCAGGTTCGCCTTGGCGTCAGCTTGTCGAGCTCGGCGACGATGAACCGCTCCTGCGCGGGCGTCGCATCGATGCGCTCGAGCGCGGCGTGCAGCATCCAGCTGCGGCGACCGTGCCGGCCACGCCCGCGATGATGCACGTAGAACCCATACCAATCGTGACCGCCTCGATGATGACACCGACGCGCGCGGCGAAACGCGACCGCACCGAGAACTCCGAGACCGACAGCGAGACAGATCATGGTGTTTCCTTCCCTGGAAACCACCTTGAGGCCCGCCTGTTTCACCACCTTTCAATTGGCAGGCGCCACGTGAAGAAACATTGCAGCTACGGCTGCGGGCCCTTGGCCGAGCTGCCGAGACCGGGCGGTGGGCCCTCGATCGTGCCCGAGCCCGAACCCGGCGTGATCACGGTAGCTGGCGGCCTCGGCGTGTCGATCGGTGCGGGCGGCTCCGGCGTGAACGTCGGCTGCTTCGGCGACGTCATCGGATCGACCCCGGCATCCGGCAGGTCGTCGGTGATCGCATCGAGCTTCGCGTGCACGGTGCCGCTCTGGATCGGCACGAACCGATAGCGACCGCTCGCGTGCCCGGGCAGCACGAACGTGAACTCGTGCTCGTGACCGTCGGACTCGCCGTACCAGTACGCGGGAGTTCGCCCGACCACCACGCCATCGACCGCGGCGGTCGCACCCGTCGGCGATGACTTGAGGATGACGTCGATCGGGCGCGACGGCCGATTGCGCAGCGGCTTGCCGGGCTGCGGGCGACGCGCGGGATCCGGATCGGTGAACCGACCCGGATCGTTGGCGCCGATCTCGGTGATCGTGTCGACCAACGCGTCAGCGGGAACGGCGACCGGCTCCGTCGGCTTGGGTGCGTCATTCTTGCTCGAACAACCGAGCATCACGAGCAACAGCGCGGGCCGGAACATACCGGCGCCCATATATCACGCGCACGAGCACGCGCACGAGCACGCGCACGCGCACGCGCACGAGCACGAGCACGAGCACACGCACGCACGCGCGCACGCGGCTTACTTGGTTCGGTGCGCGGCGGCTTCGAGCTGCTTGATCTGATCCGCGTCGAGCACGCGCCGGGCATGCACCCACGACAGCAGGCGCGCCTTGCGGATCGCGGCCTCGTGCGCGCTGATCTTGTCGACGTAGCGCGCGATGTCGGCGTCGTTGACCTTGACGTCCGCGAGCGCGGTCTCGAGCCTCTGCGATGCGTTGTCGAGGGCCTTGCGCTCCGTCTCGACGACAAGATCGGTGTCGGCGCGAAGCTTCGCAATCGCGTCCTTCTGTCCCGGCTTGAGCGCGAAGTCCTTCAGCATGTCGGTCGCGGCGCGCAGGTCGTCGTCCGCGGGACCCACCGACACGTTCGGCAGGTTGTCGTCGTCGGTGTCGTCATCATCATGATCGTCGTCTGCCGCCGCTGGTGGCGCTGGTGGGGCCGGCGGTGCCCGATCGGGACCGAACTTGAGCTTCAGGTCCTTCAGGTTCTTGGTGAGGTCCTTCGCGAGATCCTTGCCGAGCTTCTCGCCCAGCTTCTCGAGGTCGGACTCGAGACCTTCCATCGCCTTCTCGAGCTCGTCGCCCATCTTCTCGAGCTGATCGTCGAGCGTGTCAAAATCCTGCGTATCAAGATTCTTGACGTGCTTGTCGACGATCGCCCTCACGCGATCCATCCGCGCGACGATCTTGTCGCGGACATCCTTCGGGAGGTTCGGGTGATTCGCGAGCATGTTGCCCACGTTCTGCAGTTGCCCCGAGACCAGCTGGTCGAGACCGTCGATCTTGATCTTGTTGCCGTTGATCGAGATCGAGATGCCGCCACCGCGGATCTTCGGCGGCTTCGGGGCCTTGGGCGCGCGCGGCGGACCCGGCGTCTGATAGCCCCACGGATCCGCTTCGCCACGCCCCACCTCGAACACCACGCCGCCGAGTAGCAGCGACATCACGACGACGAGCACTGTACGGACGCGGTTCATGGCGCGACTCCCTTGACGAGCTGGACATACGGAGCGAGCGGGCGGCGGATGCGGCCCCAGGATGCCGACGCCCGCGCAGCGCGCTTGGTATCGGCGAGGCGGACGAGGTGAACGAGATCGGAATCGGACGCGGCGGCAGGCTGGTCGTCGATCACGCGCATCGGCTGGGCCTCGAGCACCGGTGCCGGCTTGGTCGGCTCGGTCGGTGTCGACGAGCGCGTCAGCACGAACACCGCGAGTGCGGCGGCGGCGACAGAGCTGCCGGCGGTGGCAACGATGCGTCGTCGGCGACGAACGACCAGCTTGGTTTGCGCGCCGATCGTCATCCGCGCCGCGAACCCGAGACCCGGACCGGGACGCGCGGTAGCGGCGGCGATCTTCCCTGGCATCGCCATCGTTCGTGAACACCGCACACAGGTCACGGCGTGATCGCGCAGCTCACCGAGCGGTTCGCCGAGGGCGATCCGTTCGGTCACTGATTCACAGATGTTGCTCATCGGTGCTCCTCCATCAGATCACGCAGCCTGGCGAGGCCGCGCACGAGATGCGTCTTGACGGTCGCGAGCTCGACTCCGAGCATCTCCGCCACCTCGGCGACGGGCAGATCGTGGCCGTACCGGAGCACGAGTGCCGTCCGCTGTTGCGGCGACAGGTCGTCCAACCGGCCGATCAGGGCGCCGAGCTCCTGTTGACCCACCAGCGCTTCGCGAGGCGCCGGACCGTTCATCGAATGCATGCGTTCCGCGATGTCGTCGCCACCGGCGGTCTCCTGCGTCGGCGCGGCGTTGATCTCTTCACCCTTCGGCGACTGACCGATCCAGCCGAACAGCCGGCGGCGCAACCGGCGTCGCCGCAGCGTGCGCAGACACTGCGTCGTCACGATGCGCAGGAACCACGCGGGCGCCGCAGCTGGCTCGCGCAGATCGCCGATCGATTCGCACGCGCGCGCGAGTGCGTCCTGCACCGCTTCTTCCGCCTCGGCACGATTGCCAAGGAGGTCGTAGGCGATGCCGTAGCCCTTCCGCGCGGGACCGGCTGCCAGCTCCGCCAGCAGGCGCGAGCGTGCGTCGGCGTGGACGGTGGGCCGGGCGCTCGTCCCAGAGGTGATGTTCATCGATAGGGGTCCTCGAACCTGCACGCTGGGACTAAGAGCCACGACCTACCACGCTGGTGGACACCTGGTTCAGCCATCTGCGACAGCTGCAGAAGCCTCTGCATTTCGATGAGTTGGGAGTGGTATAGGTGGAGCTGCAGATGGCGCGCGCCCCTGAAAAGCCAGCCTGGAAAGGTCAGCGGCCCTGGTACGAGATCTGGTTCGCGGTCGTGATCGACCAGAGCCGACGCCGCGCGCTGTGGATCCGGCAGACGTTCTTCGTCCCCCGGCAGGGCGACGGACGCACCACGATCTGGGGCGCCTGGTTCGACGCCGACGGCACGACCACCAACGGCGCACGTCGCCTGGCGTCCAAGCGATACCTTGGGATCGCCGACCTCAAGCTCGGGGATGGTGATCGTCTGATCACCGCCGGTGACAGCTACCTCACGCCGACCTCGGCGGTGGGCGGCGTCGAAGGCATCGCGTGGGACGTCTCGTGGAGAGGCGGCGGCAACGTGCACGCAGACGTGCCGAGCTGGTTGCCGGCACCCACGCACGCGCAACCGGTCGTTCACGATGCCGAGGCCACCGGGCACGTCCTGCTCGGCGGTGACCGCCGGGTCGAGCTCTCCGGTCGCGCGACGATGATGCACCTGTGGGGCAATCGCCGCGTGCCGACGCTGCAGTGGATCTGGGCCCCGTGGATCGGCGATGGCTCGCTCGAGGTCCAGGCGGTGTCGTTTCGCGACACGTTCTCGCTCGGGCTCGCGACGCTGCGCCTCGACGGGCCGTCACCGCTGCATGGTCGACCGGCGACCGCGGCGCGTCCGACCGGGCTGGTGACATCGACGGTCGCGGGCATGCGCAAGCTGATCCACGCGCGGGCGTGGGCCGAGCCCGAGGAGATGGTCGGCTACGCCTATCGCGACACCGACGATCGCGACGTCATGGTCGCGCAGAGCGACATCGGCTCCGCGCAGCTCGAGGTGTTCACGCGCGCCGCGCCGGGCGTGCCGTGGAAGCTGGTCGATGATCGGCGGGTCGCGGGTGGCGTCGCCGTCGAGATCCATCAGCACGCGCCGTTGCCGGATGTCGATTACATCCCGTGGGACGGCACCACTGCGACTGCGCGCGAGCTGCCACCGTCGGTGACCCCGGGCGAGGATGTCGAGTGGCCGGCGGTCACGGCGATCGTCGCGCTCGGGTTGACGTATGGAGATCACGTGCGCGAGACCGGGCAGAAGCTCGATCTCGAGGCGCCGCCGACGTCGTTCACGAAGGCTGTCCGCGCGTTTCACTCCGAGGCGCGCGGCGTGCGAATTCCCGAGTCGGCGGAGCTGCTCGCGGCCCTCGAGACGGTCGAGCCAGGGATCGCGGAGATGTTGCGCGCGCGGATCGCGATCGTGCCCGCGGTGATGGACTACGAGGGCGAGGTCGCGCTGGTCGCGCTCGGTGACATCGACGACGACGCGCTCGCGACAGGCGCGCCGCAACCGTTCGGTGTCGCCGCCGCGAACGATCTGACCGCGCGGTTCTGCCAGGTGCTCGGCGAGACGACGGAGCGACCGCTCGACTACTGGGCATGTGCGAAGTCGTTCGCCGGCTTCTTGCCGGTCGCCCCGCGCGTCTGGGCGCCTGCGGGTGGCATCGCGAAGCTCCCCGAGCTGACGCTCACCACGCGCGTCAACGGTGAGGTTCGACAGTCCGCATCGACGAAGTTGATCGTCTACGACCTGGTCAAGATCGTGCGCGCGGCGAAGGTTCATCTGGGGCGCTCGCTGGTGAAGGGCGATGTGATCCTGACCGGCACGCCATCGGGTGTCGGGCTGCGGATGTCGCCACTCAAGCGAAAGGTCGCGTCGCTGGTCAAGGATCGGTTCCGCAAGGCGGAGCTGTTGATCTCGATGTACGCGACCTCGAC
>Ga0105049_10000958_pt1 | contig 33282 bp, 23 predicted proteins | sample MAT06_FD_78087 | JGI IMG/M metagenome (GOLD analysis project Ga0105049, IMG submission 78087) | Freshwater microbial communities from Lake Fryxell liftoff mats and glacier meltwater in Antarctica - MAT-06 | ecosystem: Environmental > Aquatic > Freshwater > Ice > Liftoff microbial mat | place... | reverse complement strand
GATATGGTTGAAAGCCACATCTTTCGTAAGGGTTTAGCATTGCTAAACCCCTACAGCGTGGTCTATTTACGTAGTTTACCGCCGTAGGCATCATAAGGATAATTAATAAAAGCCTGAAACGACCTATTTTCCTTAATCCACATCACGGTTAATTTGTATAGTGCGTAAGTCCTAGTAAAGTGTGGCTACAAATTTTAAAAATTAGGACTTTGTTCAAAATCCCAGCACTTCCCATTATTCCAGATTCTACCAGTGCGTTCACATTCTGATTTATCGTAAATCCAAGGAATTGAAGTAGGATAAAACGAGGTAGGTAGGGGAGTAAGTGAAGGCAATACAAAAGAAAATATAGTGTAACCACAAGCTGGTATAATCATTAGAAATCCGATGACGAACAATATATTGACAGGAGTCCAAAAAGGATATAAACCTTTTTCAGAGCGTAAACGCACTTTCGAGCGACGTTCTAAACCTCCTAGCAAGACCAAATAAAACCTTAATCCCGGAATTGGCACTGAAACTCTTATGTCTAAAGAATGACGTTTCCAAGTACAAGCGGCAAAACCCTTCTTTATCGCTTCTAATTGCTCCAGCGTGAAGGTACTTGTTACTTCCGGGCTAATCTCAGCGAAAAGTCGTTCAAAAGTAGGATCAGTGTGCTGGGGCTTTTTCATTATGTTTGTATACTAAGATACAGCCTTATTACGCTCGTCATCTCCTTTGTTCCGGACACTATAACGTTTTATTTTTTGTAAGTCCCTAATCAAGGAAGTCGAAATCAGCAAAAACTTGTTTTTTGCCTTTCATCTTTTGGCGGTATCTGCCCACTACTATGGACTATAGTCAGTTTTTCAGGAGTTTTGGGAATGACAGCAGCAGATCCCGTAAAGTTGATGAAGCAAGAAGTTGGCAAAGCCGCCGCCGCCCTAGTCAAGTCGGGTTCAATTGTGGGGTTGGGTACGGGGTCAACTACAGCATATACGATTCAGTATTTAGGCGATCGCCTCAAGTCTGGTGAACTCAAAGATATCATTGGTATACCCACCTCGTTTCAGTCAGAGGTGCTGGCGAAGCAATATGGGGTTCCTCTGGCTACCTTGGACGCTATTGACCATATCGATATTGCCATTGATGGAGCCGATGAAGTCGATCCGCAGAAGAATTTGATTAAAGGCGGTGGTGCAGCACATACCCGCGAAAAAGTTGTAGATTACCTAGCAGAACAGTTCATCGTCGTGGTGGATAGTGGCAAGTTAGTAGACCGGTTGGGTTCTACTTTCCCTGTGCCTGTAGAAGTGATTCCAATGGCAATTACTCCTGTTACCAATGCCATCAAAAAACTCGGTGGCAAACCAGAACTCCGCATGGGTGTAAAAAAAGCTGGGCCGGTGATCACTGACCAAGGCAATTTTGTCTTAGATGTCAGATTTGACTCTATTGAAGATCCAGCCAATCTAGAAAAGACACTGAATAACATTCCTGGCGTTTTGGAAAATGGTATTTTTGTTAACTGTGTTGATTTAGTTTTAATTGGTGAAGTCAAAGATGGTCAGCCATTAGTGCGCCAACTGTAAAAGTCATAGATTTTAGATTTTGCCGAAAGTCTGAACGTCGGAAACCTTCGCTCAGACTTTCCAAGACAGATTTAGAGATTGAAGTGAAGCGATCGCTCTAAATTTATATTTAATTCTGCAACGCCAAACTTTTATTTTTATACCCAGAGATATGAAGCGATCGCTCAAAAGAAAGATGAAATACCCGTAACCTCTATGTCAAAGTTATATAAGTTAAGAATTATGAACACTTTGCCGGGGAGAACTACAAATGGTAGCTACTTTAGATGATACGAAACGCAATGCTATTGCTGTGAAATTGGCAAGTATCAAAGCGCTTCAACAGTTGGTTATCGAAAATGAACAACTGCTTTTGAAAGAAGGACTGGATGCCGAAATCGGCGATCGCATTCGGGATTTCCTCAAAGATGACGAAAAAAATCTTGGGGTTCTAGAAACTGTAATTGGTCAGTATGGCATTCAGGCTGAACCCAAAAAAACCGTTACACAATTCATTGAAAAAGCTGGGGAATTGTTCAAAGGTTCTGAGTTGAGCCTGTATGAAAAAGTATCTCAGCATGAATTGCTGAAACATCAACTAGTAATGAGTGGCTTAATAGTTCACAAGGCTGCTCAAAAAGTTGGTGCTGACGTTTTACTAGCGATCGCACCTTTGAATACTATTAACTTTGAGAACCGCGCTCACCAAGAGCAACTCAAAGGCATTCTGGAGATTCTCGGTGTCCGTGAACTCACTGGACAAGATGCAGATCAAGGAATTTGGGCGCGTGTTCAAGATGCTATGGCTGCGGTAAGTGGTGTAGTAGGTAGTGCTGTTACCCAAGCTAGCGACAAAAAGGATCTAAATATCCAAGATGTTATCCGCCTCGATCACGGCAAGGTAAATACCCTGTTCACCCAACTGCTACAAAGCAACGATTCACAAAAGATCCAAGAATACTTTGGTCAAATTTACAAGGATTTAACAGCCCATTCTGAAGCTGAAGAGGAAGTAGTCTATCCAAAAGTACGTCCTTTCTACGGTCAAGCTAACACCCAAGAACTGTTTGATGAACAAGCTCAAATGAAGCAAGCGTTAGAAGAAATTAAGGCTATCAGCCCATCTTCACCCCAATTCAAAGAAAAAGTCAAACAGTTGATGGATGTTCTTGGCGACCATATTCGTCAAGAAGAAAACACAATGTTTGCTGCTATTCGCAACAACTTGACCACTGAGCAAACGGAGCAACTAGCTACTGAATTCAAAGCTGCTAAGACCCGGATTCAAGAAAAATTAGGTGTTGTCAGCGAATCTAAAATCTAGTTAATAGATGAAAGAAACGCGAAATTTTGCCTCATGATCTGATCCGGTTTGATTTCTGAAAAGATATGTAGGGGAGCCAGTCGTGTGGGCAGGTTTCCCGACTTGAGCGAACTGGCGTTGTGTTAGCAAGGAGAGTACGGCACCAAACCTTTGATAATGGTGCGTTACGAACTTCGTTCTAACACACCCTACTACAATACGCAATTTTGTTCAAAAATCAAATAGGAGTCCTATAGTTGCAATTCAAAATGTGATCTAGATAGAAGTTAGAGCAGAGACTTTCTCTAAAAGAGCAACTCCTAACATATAGTGTTGGGAGTGTTTGTTTTCTAGGGTAATTGCACACCTGAGTAAAAATAGAGAATATCTTTTCTAAAAATTTTGCCGCCAATATTTAAGGGTTTTAGACATTTCAAATGGCTGGCTTATTTACGCCGCGCCGCACTAGAGTTTCAGTTATCCTGAACTGGAATTTTAATAATAAATTCAGTCCCTTCTCCAGAAGCAGAGATGCATTGCAGTTCTCCTCCATGTTTTTCCACAACAATTTGATAGCTGATGGATAGTCCTAATCCGGTTCCTTTTCCAATGGGTTTAGTGGTGAAGAAGGGGTCAAACAATTGCTTTTTTAACTTCTCTGGAATTCCCGAACCATTATCGGCAATGCGAATAATTACTTGCTTGTCATCAGTGAATTCAGTACGAATGCGAATTTGTCCGACCCTGTGGGTGTCTATGTCTTTTCTCGTTTGTCTTTTATCCTTTACCAATGACAGATGACTAACGACTAATGACTCTTCTACGGCATCAATTGCATTCGCCAAAATATTCATAAATACCTGATTCAGTAACCCAGCGTAGCACTCCACTAAAGGAAGATCCCCGTATTCCTTAATCACGTTTATATTTTTACCGACTTGGTTAATCTTGAGACGACTTTGTAAAATTACCAAGGTACTATCAATACCTTCATGGATATTAACTGATTTTTTTTCGGATTCATCGAGGCGGGAAAAGTTTCGCAAGGAAAGAATGATTTCTTCGATTCGCTTGGTGCCAACCTGCATAGATGTGAGTAGACGGGGAAGATCGTCGCTTAAAAAATCCAGTTCAATTTGAGCGATCGCAGTTTTAATTTCCGCTTCTGGTTCAGGATAACATTCTTGATACAATCTAATGAGATTGAGTAAATTTTTACTATAGTCCATCGCGTGGACAAGGTTGCCAGCAATAAAGTTGATGGGGTTATTGATCTCGTGGGCAATACCAGCAACGAGTTGTCCTAATGCAGCCATTTTTTCGCTCTGAATTAATCGCGTATAATCATTTTGAAGATCACGAAAACCTGCTTTAGCAATTCTAGATTGTTCCTCTACCTGCTGTAGTTCAACAAGTGTTAAGAAATGAATTTGGGAGTGGGCTAAAAGTAATTGATAAAAATCGACGAGCTTATAGGTTCCAGAGGTAGTTTTAACTAAAATCGGCTCATAAGCAATTTCAGGTGGTCGTTCCAAAGTTGCTTGAGTGGCATTGACAATAGACATATCCTCAGAAAGTGGTAATATCTCCATATGGAAAAACTTGTACATAATTCTAATCGGTCTTTTAGAAAATAGTGGCAAACTATAAGGGTGGCTCATATACTCAAAGAATTTCCGCCGCGAAACTATCCCCGCATAATGTTGATTATTATTTAGGATAACTCCTGGCAGTAAAGGCTCTTGGTGAAAAAGCACAGCTAAATCATTGCCTGGAGACTCTATTTCAATCTGAACCTGCCAAAATGGTAATTCTTGCAAAGTTGACTCTAATCGCAAGTTTGACTCATTATTATTGGTCACGCTGCGCCCACGCAACATACTCTCAATCTTTGACTGCTGAGGCAATATTTCTGACAACATCACGAATCTCTGTCTCTATAATTTAAAATTTCATCAATCGTTACAAGCTTATATTTCCCAGATTGTTATCCAAAATTCACAAAGAAAATGTGGAAATATATAGTACTTCAGCAAATCCAAATATTTAATATTCTGCTAACTACTTAATAACCTAAGCTTTACCTATTTTTATAATAAAGATGATACGGAAATTATAGAGCGCTTCGGCAAATTCAACACTTTGATGAGTATATTATTCACAAACCTGACGCAAATACGATCTTTCCGACGTATTGAAGAAATTCTGAGCGATCGCTCTTCTGATGTAATATTAAATTAATACTATGCTACAAGATTATAGTTGTAGCATTTACGTGTTGACAAGAAATACCAAATATGAATAAGATCAAAAACCATATCTTTCGTAGGGGTTTAGCATGCTAAACCCTTACAGCATGGTGTATTTACGATGGTTAAACTTTAACTTTTTTCATTGATACTACCTTTCTCTTCAATATCCAACCAAAACCACAGGCAAAGAGAGTACCACCTAAAGTTGTAGGCTCAGGTACTGTCTTATAAGAAACTTTACCAGAGAAGATTTCAGTATTTGGAGAAGTACTGGAAAAAATTGTCAAATCCTCACCAACGATTTCGTAACTTATAAAGTTGGAAGGATCAGTTTTATCCTCAAATGTATATTCTAATCCTACAGAAGATGGCTCTCCGGTTAAGTATGTGCTTGAAAATACAATGGGAAAGTCTGGGTAGTTTAAATCATCTTGTTCGGTGTAAACAGTGGAGTCTCCATCGAATTGAAAATAGAGCGACTTAACTATCGCTTCTGGAACGCTGTCATTACTGAAAGTTGAGTCATCAAAGCTAAAAAAGCCCTTTCCTGTATTTATCGAACTATCAACAGTAAAAGCGTAATTAACAATTGCAGCAGATGCAGATTTTGCATCTACAGTAGCCAAACTCAGAGCAAGTCCAGCAGCAGCAAGCCCTAATTGTGAAATCAATTTCATTTCAATTTTCCTCACGATAAACTTCTGCAATTAATGCAGACTGCAAAGTTTAGAAATAAGCTGATTCTAACTTTCTGATCTCCTTGCTTATTTGCAAAGGTTTCCTCACAGGTTAGAACAGTGATTATTATTTATTACCCCTGTTCAAAGCAAGGAAATAAGTTGCCAAATACTTGGAGTTAAATTATTTTGAAGTCATGAGTTTAAGCAGAGTTTAATTGCAGGTAAAGAAAATGGCTGAGTTAATTTATCTAAAGTCCGATGATAAAATTTTCATTAACCTTTGCATAATCCAATCTTTACTTGTTGCCATAACATAATATGGTAAAAACTTATACTGTAATACTTTTTAAGGTTGTATTTATTTAGAAATGTGCAGCGAGTTTTGGGGACTAAAGCTCTAAAAAATAGCGATTTTACAGCACGACTTTTTCTGAGGGTATCAATCCTGATTTCGGTGGGATGAAAATTTACGAAACCATGCGTCAAGTTAATCCCGACTTTTTCATCCATTCTGGCGACAATATTTACGCTGATGGTGTCATTCAACCACAAGTAACGCTAGACGACGGCACTATTTGGAAAAACATTACTACACCAGAAAAATCCAAAGTAGCAGAAACGCTAACAGAATATCGTGTTAATTATCCCACTTTCAGCACCTCAATTCTTTTTTATTTAAAACCGCGTTTGATACTCCACTACTGCACGACTGTCATCGGTTAAATTAGTGGAAGCACGCACACGAAATTCGTCGTTTATCCGGTAATTAACACCCCATTGGAAGGGGTCATTTGTTGTTAATATTTTGATACTAGAAACAGATATTTTAGAAGAAATATCAACCCCAGCCTCTGCTGCTAATTCCAAAGTTGAATTGCTTCTTCCCGCTTCGGGATTCTCAGAAATAACTGTAGGAAATATTCGCAATTCACTTAAACCAAAGGTACTCCCAATCAGGTTAAAAGCTGACTGAAAATTGTTTAATACAGCTGAACCTGCGATATTAATCAGACCCAAAGTACTGTCGCCACGTCCTTGAGTGTCTACAAACCCACCTCCTAAAAGAGCAACAATTTCGGTTTGACTACGTGACGGACTGCTTGTTAATTCTAGATTTTCATTTAGTTTGCTGGCGAGACCGTTGATAGTAGCTTCGACTCGCACACTCTCTAAGGCTGATAAACCTGTGGTATTTATCCGGCTGAAGTCATTACTTTGGGTTACGTCTACTACCTTGGCAAACAGCCGAATATCTAAGTCGGGGTCACGGGGTTGAGATGGACTAAAAGTTGCGGTGTGTGTATAGCCACGAGCAAGGTTAAATTGGGTAGTAAATAAATTAACCCCACCTTTTTCTAACCGAATAGTGCCATCGGGTACGGGCTGATTGATTGAGCCGTTAACTATAAGATTACCAGTTGCGCGGAAACTGAGAATAGGGGGACGGGTAATTTGGACGTTTTTGCCTAGTTCCAAATCTAGATTATTAAATCTGGCACTTGTATTTCCCACTCCATTGCCAATTTCAGATTTGCTCTGCTTATTGACTTTTGTCGGTAATACACCAACACTACTATTTGCAGATGTAGTGGCATCGGTAGATTCTGCCAGCAATACTTGACCATCAAATAAATTTACTTTACCGCCAATTATGGGGCTAAGAGCAGAACCAGTAATCTGCAAATTGCCGCTAGCGCCTCCCTGGTAAAGTCCCTTGAGATTCAACGCTAGCTGATCAAGGTTAACGGTCAGGGGATTGTTGATAGTTGCGTTCTCATTGTTGAAAATGGGAATTTCTCCAGCAGCTTCTACCTTCCCCCGGCTAAATTTACCCTGAAGATTTTCTACTAAGATGCTGTCAAAATTAAACAGCACTTTACCTGTCACATCTCTAAGCTTACCTGGCAAAGCCTGGGCTGAAAAAGTGGCATTATTGATAGTGGCAATTCCTTCTACCTCAGGTTGTTGCAGTGTTCCGCGTACCTTGAGGTCTACTTGTCCTTCCCCTTGCTCAAATACTACTTGGTTAGTTAATGCGTTTAACAGTCCCAATCCCTCATTTTCCAACTTCATATCCAAACTGATTTGCTCACTGTCTGACGCGACAGAAGCAAAAGGCAATTTATAAGGTATGCTGCCAGTAATATCAACAGGTTTTGGCCCGGCAATTGCTACAGTACTACCAAAATTTAAGCGTCCGTTGGCATAGCTGAAACTTGCTGTGGCTGACTCTATAGCCTTCTGATTCAATGATCCTTCCTTGATTTCCAATTCGCCTCTAGCTTGGGGATTAGCAATACTTCCTGCTAAAGCTGCTATAGCGTTAAGATTACCTGTGATTCCAATTGGCAGTTTGACAAAATTATTCAGTACTTGTACCGGAAAATTATTCACCCGCAGCTGACCAGATTGTTCATCACCGCCAATGTTACCTGTGAAGCCAATCAGCCTGTTTTTAGACTCGATTCGTAAAGGTCGCAAACTTAAAACACCGTTCTCAAAGTTACCTTCGGCAATCAATTTCTCGGCAGTGTAAAAACGACTTCTTTCTTCCTTTTTACCCCAGGCAAGGTTTTTTCCATTCAAATTAAATTCCACTGACAATCCATTGGCTGTAGCTGTATTTACAGCCACTTCCCCGTTGAAAGTCCCCTTTAAGTCTGCCAAATCCGGTATTGGAGTGGAATCAAGTCGCTGTTGTTCCTGTTCTGCTACCAAGGTTTCAATTTCAGAAAACCGTTGGATTTGGTTTAATAACGGTTGATTTAGCGAACCTTGAGGGTTAGTGGTTAGATCGGCTGCTGTGCCGTAAATTTCTGGTGAACCACCTGGCAAATTTTGTAAATCAAATATCTGCGTTACAGCTAGAACATCTTGGATCTCTCCCTGGTTAACGTTCAGTTTACCTTGTAGTTGAGGGACTTTAGGGGTTTGATCAAAAGTACCAACAAGGGCGTAGCTACTTTTGCCTTTGACAAATTCACTACTGACAAGTGTGGCTTTACCGTTACCGTAGCGGAATTGAGCAGCTAAACGATCGCCTTTAACTCGGCCAATTTGCGGTTCGGCGATCGCTAAATTCCCTGTTGCTGCCAATGTCTGCTGATTAAAGAGCAAATCCCCCGTTAACAACCCAGCGATCTTACCAGTTCCCAATCGAGTAATCGGTGGCGGAGTCAAATTCAATATTTGCAAGGGGAAATTTGCGACTTTGAGCGTCCAATCATTTCCTTGAGCATTACCTGTGGCTAATGCTTGCTGCCATTTTACTAAGAAGGATTTAGGACGATTATTGGTATCTAAATTGAAGTTCAGGCGATCATTATTTCCCCTCAAGTTCAAATTTAAACCGCGTCCCTGTGCTGAATCGATATTTCCAGTTAACAACGGCTCAAAAGCAATATCTTGAACAACAAAATCTCGTAAGTTGATTTGCCCTACTACATTTGGCAAAGGCAACTTACCAGTGATTTGACCATTAAAATCTAATCTCCCCGCCACAGCAACCTGATTAGGAAGATTGATCGGTAACTGTTTTAGGTTGTAATTCTGGGCTTGGACGTTGAGATTTAGAGCAGTAATTTCTGGTATCCCTGCCTTTTTTGCATTGGCTAATATATTACCAGTAACATTTAAACCGGGAGCAGTTGCTCGCTCAATGGTCAGCCTTTCACCACTCCAAGCGATCGCAGCTGTCAAAGGTTGCTCAAGACCTGGGATACCTTGAGATAACTGCACCTGTCCAGCAGCACGCACATCAGCTAACTTGGATGATCCTAGACTGCCAGCTAATTGCAACTGACCGCCAAATTGACCACGCAGTTGCCGATTTAACCGATTTAATTCCACACCGTTAGCATTAACTACAGCTTGATAGCGACCATTGGCTACTTGAATATTAGAGGCTGCGATCGCCCCACCGAGAACATCCAGCCGTCCTTGACCACTGGCTTGGATAGTTTGCGGTTGGAAGGACTCAACAGAACCCGCCACGTTGAACTGACCATTTAACGCCCCTTGGAACTGCTTTGGTACTGTTACCAACTGCTGCAACGGGACATTATTTGCTTGAACTTGCATTTGATATAGACCATTAGCCACTTGAATATTAGAAGCTGCGTAGGCGGAGCCCGTCGTAGACATCGTTCCACCTGCGACATTTATTAGTGCCTGACCACTAGCTTGAATAGTTTGCGGTTTAAAAGACTCAACAGAACCCGCTACGTTGAACTGACCATTTAACGTTCCTTGGAACTGCTTTGGTACTGTTGCCAACTGCTGTACAGACACATTCTTAGCCTGAACTTGCGCCTGATATAGACCATTAGCCACTTGAATATTAGAGGCGGCGTAGGCGGAGCCCGTCGTAGACATCGCACCCCCGCCAATAGCCAGGCGACCCTCACCACTGCCACTGAGGGTTTTGAGACTGAAATTATCTCTGTTGCCTGTTATTTGGAATGTACCCGCCAAAGGATTATTGAAAACTGGGAGAGACTGTTTCAATATCCGCCCCAACCGCACATTATTAGCTACAAGTTGAGCAGAAAAGCTTTGGTCTTGCAGTTGGATATTAGACACTGCAACTGTACCGCCACCAATTTGAACTCCTGCACCATCACTGCGAATCGTGGCAATTTCAAATGGTGCTGTGCTTCCTGAGAGGATCAGACGACCATTAAACTGTACCCCAGCCAAAGAGACATTTTGCAGTTGAGTTTTGTCTACAAAGGGTTCTAATTTTACCTCAGAGGCAACAGTTACAGCTTGCCAACGTTCATTGGCATAACTGCCAGTTGCCCGTACCGTACCACCACTGACATTCAGAGCCACATTACGGAAAGAAACAGTGCGATCGCTAGCGATGGCAACTTCACCAGTTCCGGGGTAAGTTCCGTTAGGAGCTTGAAACTGTACTACAGTTTGGACATCGGTAGCAACGCCAGTTAGTTGGGCTGTACCTGAGACATTGCCGATTTGGAAATTGGGTGTTGTTTCGTAAACTTTGGCGATCGCATCCCCTGGAACATTCTTGCCAGCAAAATTTAAATCTAGTCGGGGGATGAGACTGAGTTCAATTGTGCCAGCGCCCGTGATTTCACCACCAGCTTTGGCTTTACCTTGAATATCTTTCAGGGTAAGTAAAGAAGAAGAAGAATTAGTAGTAAGCTCAAACTTACCACTGATGCTGTTAAAATCAACTTTATCAATCCGGGCAGTTTGGAGCGTGGTAACTGTGCCTGAGAGAATTGGCTGGGTATTTGATCCAGTAAGCTGCAAATCTGCTCGTACTTGTCCAGCAATCGGTACAGGTAGTTTTACCTTGAGAGTCTCTTGGGCATTAACCAAACTCACCGAATTTACCCGCCCCGCCAACTTAAAGCCAGCTAGAGTATCAATGATTCCCGTAACCATTACAGGAATTTTGCCGTAGTTGGTAGTAACATTATTTGACTGCAATTCCGTTCCCTGGAAACGGAGGTTTCCTTGAGTATTGCTTAACAGTTGCGGGACTTTCGGAATTTGAACTGTTACGCCTTGCACAGTAGCGTTGCCAAACAATAAAGTCTGCTGTTTTGGTATCAGCCGAATTAATAAATCGCCATTGGCTCGACCTGCTTGTAAGTTCACCGGTAACTTGATCAACCGAGAAATATCCTCAGCTAGCAAATTTTGCGATCGCACCTGGAAGTTACCTGCTAGAACCTTAGCAAGTGTCTCTCCCTGGATAGAAATATTGCCACCACTGTCTGCTTGACCCCCGATATCAAACCTAATCAACTGGTCTTTTGCTAGGGGTTGGGCAGTTCCATTCAGTTGAGAAAATGTTATGGGGGATGAAGAGGATGTTACTTGCCCGGCTCTCTTGAGCGGCATTAACGCCAGTTTGGTATTGCGAAACCGCAGTTTATCCAAACGGGTTTTAATGACTCCGCCTTTGCCTGATGACGCTATTTTAGTGGAAACCCAGCGCACTTCGTCATCCTGTTCAATGTAAATATCCGGGTTGACTAAGGTGACATCTAGCTCTAACCTGCGATTAAAGATGAGTTCTAACAGGTTAAAACCCACCTCCACAGTTTCGACTGCAACCCGATCTGAATCTGTGAGTGTGGCTGGGATAGCTGAAGCCCCAAACTGCACTCCCGTTAACGAAAATTGTCTGACTCTTCCGAGTTGTACTGGACGGTTGAGTGTAGTCGTGAGACTTTGTTGTGCCAATGGTGTTAACTCTGTTTGGACAAAAGTCCACAACCGCCAAATGCCGACGATAACTCCTAACAGTAAAAGTCCCCCCAAGGCAATGCTACCCCGACTCAATACCAGCAACCACGGACGCTTGCTGATCGGGTAAGGGGAGTGGTGATCTTGATTGGGAGATTTAGTCATTTGCTTTCACTGTATTAATCGCCGGATGTCGCTGGCAGACATAAGCATTAACTGGCACATTAATTCAGTATGCCATTTCCAGGATACGCCAATTAAACTAATATCTCATTGGTTGAGTTATGGTATTTGCTTCGAGCGATCGCTTGTCAGTCGAATTATATGGCTTAGGCGACAACAATTCAGACGAGCCAGAGTGAAAGAAAAAGCCCCTGGTGTTGACCAGGGGTATCCATCTTTATTCCTCATATTAGAATCGCATCTGTGAAGCTATGGAAAATCCGTAGTAATGCAGTAACCGCATAATATTGATGATGATTTTGCAATCGGATCGCTTTTAGCTTTTGCTATTTGCACTAGGTATTTTTAGGTAACTGCACGGTGAATAGACTACCTTTACCTATTTCAGAGGCGACCTGGATAGTTCCTGCGTGCGCTTCGACAATCCGGTGGGATAGATGTAGTCCTAAGCCACTACCGGAGCGTTTATTTCTACCTTGGCGAAAGCGCTCAAAAATTGTTGCCTGATCTTCTGGCGCAATCCCATATCCTGTATCTTGTACCTCAATTGTTACCGAATCTTGATTCCCTGGATTAGGTGATGTTTCAAAAATGCGGATTGTTATGCCTCCTGTATCTGTAAATTTGATCGCATTTGCGATCAAATTGTTCAACACCCGCCGTAGTTCCAAGCGATCGCCCATAACAATCCCAGGGTTTTTACTCAGTGGGTCTAATTCACTGGTGTCTATTTTCAGAGTTAATCCTCTTTCACTTGTTAGAGGACTTAGTTCACTGACTACTTCTTGGGATATCTCACGTAAATCGCATACTTCCCAATTCAACGTTTTTTTACCTGCCTCGAAGCGATAAACTTCTAACAGAGTATTCACCATTTCCATCAAATTTTGGTTACTGCGAATCATGACTGCGATCGCCTGTTTCATTTCCGGCGGAATTTTGCAGAATGTTTCCATCTCGAACAAATTCAACATCCGGTCGGCGGCTACTAGGGGAGTTCGCAAATCATGAGTCAAACGGGAAACAAAGTCTTCCCGTTGGCGGGCCATTTTTTGTTGTTCGTCCAAACTGTGTTTGAGACGCAAGAGCGATCGCACTCTTGCCAAAAGTTCATCAGTATCAAATGGTTTACGAATAAAATCGTCAGCACCAGCATCCAAACCTTCGACAACGCTGGATTGGTGAAAGGCAGTAATCAGTAAAATTGGAATATAGCTGATAGCAGGGTTCTTCCGAATCCGACGCGTGACTTCATAACCATCCATCCCCGGCATCATCACATCTAATAAAATCAAATCGGGTGGAGATTGTTCAATTTGTTGCAAAGCCTTGATTCCATCTGAAGCCAAATCAATTTCATACCCCTCACTATCTAAAATTGCTTCAACCAAAATGAGATTATCTTGAGTATCATCAACTGCGAGGATACGATAAATTTTATTATTTTCAACTACAGACATGATTTATCAACTTTTATCAATTTGTTGGAAGTAATTTATAGTTTAAATTTAGGATATCCTATCTGTGCTTTACTAAATTGAGAACATGAATGATGCCGATTTTTGGCAGAACGAAAAACCCCGTTGCTATCTAACTGGGAAGCTGGAGCATCGGCGGCTACGGTCGTTAGTTTTACTTGACGCGGCAATTCAATTCTAAACATTGAACCGATCCCCAATTTGCTCTCAAGAAAAATTTTACCACCCATGATTTGCACCAGCGAATCTATAATTGCTAAACCCAAACCTGTACCTGGATATTTGCGAGTGATACTTTGATCGACTTGGCGAAATACTTCAAAAATATGTTTGAAATCTTTCGGCGCTATGCCAATACCTGTATCCCAAACAATAATTGCGACTCGATTTGCAGGTAGTTCTTTAACTTCAACCAAAATCTCGCCAGAGTCGGTGAATTTAATGGCGTTGGAAATTAGGTTAATTAAAATCTGTTTGACACGAACTGGATCATTAAAAACCAAAGTATTTTGCAAGTCCGTTTGCACTAACAATGATAGACTTTTAGCATCAGCTAGGGAACGCATTTCACCGATGACGAGATTTATTACCTTTGATACATCAAATATTTCCCCCTTTAAGTCTAATTGTCCTACCTCTAGCTTGGAAAAGTCGAGAATTTCATTCAGCAGAATCAGTAAATGCTTCCCATTATTCAAGATGCGCTCAACCATATCTGCTTGCCCATGCGTTAATTTACCGCACTTAGGACGCAACAGTATTTGCGAAAAACCAATAATCGCATTCATTGGCGTTCTGAATTCGTGGGTCATGGTTGCCAAAAAATGCGATTTAACCTGTGATGCCTCCAATAGCTTCAAGTTTTGCGTTTGAATCTGTTGCTGTTGTCTCTCTAATTCTTGATTCTTACTAATGAGTTGTTCATAACTTTCTCTGATCTGCTGGTTTGCCAAAGCTGCCTGCATTTCAGCACGATAAATCCGAATCGCATTCCGCAAAACCTGTGCTAATGTTTCTGGGGATATCCTAGACTTAGAAAGATAATCTGTAGCACCAGCTTCGATCAATTGGATAGCTAGTTGTTCATCTTCTTGATTAGTTAGGACTACTAAAGGAACTTTAATTTCCGAAGAATGTATCTGTTGAATCAAAATTAGTGCATCTTGGTCTAGTAAGCGATAGTCCAGGAAAACACAATCATAGGAACTATTGTTTAAGGCAGAAAACAGATCATTGCTATCACCTAATTCAGACAGTTCCATTTGAACACCTGCTTTAGTTAGGGCATAACGGATTGCCATTCGGTCTATTTCGTCAGCGCCTACAACCAAAATTTTTAGCGTCTCTTCCATCGGTTTTTATTTTCGCCGCCAAACATAGGTTGATGTGTAACATTTCTCTTTTCAGATTATCCAACTAAAGAATATAATATTTTCGGATATCTAAAATCTGTAACTTGGTTTACTAAGACGTTTTGCATAGTATCCAATACTTACTGAACACTACATCATCTGATTTGAAGACAGCAGACAGAGCCAATATAATTAAAAAATAAAAAACTCTATTAAGCTTAAATCAATTGTAAATGAGTGAGTAAGCGACCGTCGTCAGCCATTGGTGATAGTTGGAGACCATTACTGTGTCCCATAAGCTTGAGCAGTTTTACCCATCAAATTGCTTAAACCAGGTAAATAAGAAACTACTGTCTGCACTTATTTGGGAATCTGAAGCAATCTTACCTCCTTTTCATGGTGGCCAGACCTGTGTTGATGTTTCTCTGGCGATCGCTATAGCGGTTCCCATTCAGATGCGGTACAACGTTATATCCCAAGGTGTAGGGGCACGGCATGCCGTGCCCCTACGGGTGTACCTCACGTAAACGAGAACTGCTATAGCTTCTATAAAAAATAACTGAAGATGGCAATTCAAAACCAAATTGCTAGCCCTTGCTGACAATTTGGCATTCTTTTCAATACTTCATCCTTTTTGTGTAACAATCCATATATCTCCAGCTAGATTTGTACTCTATCTAAATGTCCATAAATAAGATATTTATTATTTCTATCGGTGGATGCAGACGGGTTAAGATATCATCTATCTTTGGTATGGCAAAATAAGAGGTAGCGCTTACAAAAGGTAATACTTTGAAAGAAGCAAACAGCGTCAGGACGAGTGTAGCGATGAATGAAATTACCATTGTTTTAATTGAAGATCACGACTTAACGCGAATGGGGCTACGAGCAGCATTACAGTCTAACAGTGGATTGAAAGTAATTGGCGAAGCAGCAAATGCTACTCAAGGACTAAAACTTTTAGAAACGGCAAAGCCAGACGTAGCTGTTATAGATATTGGCTTGCCCGACATGGATGGGATTGAACTTACCCGTAAATTCAAACGTTATCAAGCTGAAACTGGGCAATTGACAACAAAGATTCTGATTTTGACAATGGATCACACAGAAGATGCCGTACTTGCAGCTTTTGCGGCGGGTGCTGATTCTTATTACATGAAAGAAACGAGTATCAGTAAATTAACGGAAGCGATACAAGCAACTCACGGCGGTAACTCTTGGATTGATCCGGCAATTGCCAATGTCGTATTGCGGAAGATGCGGCAAGGTATTCCCGGAGAGAGCCAAAGCTCTGACAAGCCGAAGACTGTAAAAATTGAAGCTCTGGCGACAGAATACGAGCAAGTTTTGGAAACATACCCTCTGACTCAACGGGAACTAGAAATCCTAGAGTTGATTGTGGCTGGGTGTAGCAATGGCCAAATTGCCGAGAAGCTCTACATTACAGTTGGGACTGTGAAGACCCATGTTCGTAATATTCTAAATAAACTGTGTGCCGATGACCGTACTCAAGCTGCTGTGAGGGCTTTACGTGCTGGGTTGGTGGCTTGAGGGAGTAGGGAGTGGGGAGTGGGGAGTGGGGAGTGGTGAATCTCACTTCTTTACTTGGAACTGTTTTGCATAATGCCCTTTCAACCTAATCTTTCTTGTAAACATTCCGCAATGCGTAATGCTGCTCCCGGTTTACCCATGCGTCGCAGACCATTTTCGGCAATAATTTGCAAAATATCAGGATCTTTAAATAGGGACTGGACAATTTTGGCAACTTCTGCTGGCTGCTCGACTAAATACAAAGATGAGCCTAGAAGACGACTTTGAGCCTCAGCAAAGGCAGGGTTATATTGAGGCCCATTACCCGGAATAGCGATCGCAGGTTTCCCTAAACCGATAAACTGTTCTGTGGCTGTACCTGCCATTGCGATCGCTAAATCTCCCAAATGCAAGCAATCATTATAGGCTTCTTGGGTTAGCAGGAGATACGCATTTCTTTGTTTAAATGTCAAGATATTTGGGTCGGCAATTTGAATAGGAGATGCTGATTCAGTTCGCCAGCCTTGTGATTGTACACTTTGAGATAAAATATTACAGTCTAACCCAGGAGCGATCGCACCTAAAAACACAACTGTTTTAGAAGTATAAAATACCGAATCTCGCTCCTGGAAACTAGCCATCAACGCAGATACGGCAATCATAATTGTTTCCCAATTGGTGTATGCCTCTGGCGGACGCGAACCAGGCAGAAGAGTCACCATTAATGGTCGAACTGTTTCTTGTTGTAGAGCATCCTGACTATAAAATTGTTGGCGTGAAAAGGTCGGTTCTAGACCATCCATCATGGGATTACCCAAACTTAAAGCTGGAATTGGCCATTGTTTTAATGTTTCCGTCGTCAGCGCATCTCTAGGAAACACCGCTTTACAACGGCGACGACTCATTAACCAACGTTCCCAAGGATGATAAACTGAACCGGAAAAGTTTTCCCAACGCGCACCTTGAGATTTGCGTGATAATAATCCAGCTTCATCCCGTACATAATATTCAGATTTCGCCGTACCCACAAAAGCATAATTAGCGCCACTGAAAGTTGCAAACAACAGGGGGACAATATCTCCCACAGCTAAAATTGCTCGCTTGTTACCTAATTTTTTTTGAGAACTCACCCAACGGCGCACAGCTTTAATCTGGCTGAGGGTAAGTTGCAATAAACCACCGCGGACATCGCGCACTAATTGCCGTCCATCCATATAAATAAAGCCGCCAGAAGGCATAGTGCGGACTGAACCGATGAGGGGGATATCCAATTGTTCGTAAGCACGTCCTTCACCCACCAGAGGTAAAGCAAATATCTCTGGTGGGTTTGATTGTCGTTGGAGTTCTTGCAAAATACGAACTGCAATTACATCTTCCCCATGACCATTACTTAATACAAGTAACCGCAAGGGAGAAGTTGCAGCTTGGGAGTTAGAAGCTAGGGATAACCGAGATACATTACTCATAAGAAACAAAATATCAAAATTAACTGCCTATTGCTTCCCCCAGAAACCCAAAATTCCCGAAGCCGTTAGGTATATTTAATTTTGCATGACTACTTCTCTGAGGTTTGAGTAGCTTACAGCAGTTCCCATTCAGATGCGGTACAACGTTATATCCCAAGGTGTAGGGGCACGGCATGCCGTGTCCCTACGAGTGTACCTCACGTAAACGAGAACTGCTATAAGCGAAGTGCTAATGGCAGTTATTGGTACATTTGCGTCGCTTTCAGCATATGGTAAGTAATTATTAACTGAGTGAGAGCCAGGGGATAACTTTGGATTGTTTCCCCAGTTGTACCAGCAATTTTACCGAGTTCTGGGTTACTTTCGCGATCGCAAATATTTCGTAAATGAGGCATATCGGAGCAGATAATATGCTCTAATTTATTCACCTGTTCTAAGGTGGCATGACCATCAATTTCTAAAACATCTACCGGTTTACCCATGTCTCTGTCTAGTCCGAGGCGGATGGCTGAGTCAGAATTACCATAGCTGGAGTTGACAATTTGGGTAAAATCTGGATGGGGAATTGTCGGACGCAGGATCAGTCGGACATTCAGGTGTCCATTAGTTTCATCTTCTTGGTCAGTGGGTGGATAGAAACTAATGACAATATCAGACCATTGCCGTTGCGGACGGATAAACTGTGCTGAGTCTGATTCGCGCTTTTCTAGTTCCGCCAACACTTGTTCAGCACTGTAGCCTCGCTTTTGGGTATCTCGCTTGACTTTCCAATTAGCGCGCAATGTTTCCGGGGGTGCAAGGTAAACTTTAACGTCGTAGGATTCGCGGGCAGCACGAGTAGAATAACCGAGTAATCCCTCAATAATTACGAACTTATTGGGCTTGATATAGTCCGGTGCCTCGAATGTGCCTGTTTTATGGCTGTAGACTGGTTTGAGAATTGGTTGTCCTGTGCGTAGCAGCGAGAGGTGTTGCTGCATAATATCTAAGTAGTTGCAGTCGGGATGGAGGGCAGTGATGCCCATTTCTGCACGTTGTTGGCGATCGTAACGGTGGTAATCATCTGTACAAATGATTGTGACATTTTCTGGGCCGAGTACCTGAGCAATCCCCCGCGTTAGTGTTGTTTTACCAGCAGCGCTGTCGCCGACAATGCCAAGAATTATTGGACGGCTCATCATACCTCCCAGAATAAAAGTAAGTTTATTAATAGAATTTCCCGACAATAGTTTTAATTCTAGAAGGGTTTAGGCAAGTAATTCCAGCAAAGACTTGGTATGCAATATCTCTACACATAAAATGTTTGGGCAATCGTTTGTTGTACAATAATTACAATCCACATCACTTTATAAAGTCGTCTGGATGCAAGATTGTGTAGCCGACTTGCCGCAAGAATTGGGCGATTTGATAGCTGGTGCGTTGGCGTTTATCAGAGTGACCCACGACAGCGATAACTTTGGCTTGGGTTAACACCTGACACAAGGCGTTATCATCTAGTTTAAGGTTTAGCATTATCTAAATATCCTGAGCGATCGCTTTGCTTATAGCAGTTCCCATTCAGATGCAGTACAACGTTATATCCCAAGGTGTAGGGGCACGGCATGCCGTGCCCCTACGGGTGTACCTCACGTAAACGAGAACTGCTATATGATTAAAATTTACGCAAGACTAGACGCTGTAGGGGCAATTCATCAATTGCCCCTACCTAAAAATCATGGTTTCAACTATTGTTTGCGTAAATCCTGATCATATTGAGTTGTATTTAAAGATAATTTTGACACGCTAAAAAATCCTTAGCAAGCATCAAAGGTGCATCGACAAGCATCAAAGGTGCATCGACAAACATCAAAGGTTCATCTTCTAATTCCCAGTCCCAAGCTCATGACAACTCAAACACTAGGACTCGAACAAAACCTCTATGACTATTTACTGTCAATCTCTCTACGGGAAGCGGAAATTTTAACCCAACTGAGACAGGAAACAGCCCAGTATCCAATAGGAAGAATGCAGATTGCTCCCGAACAGGGGCAGTTTCTGGCGTTATTAGTGCAGTTGCTAGGAGCTAAGAAAACTTTAGAAGTTGGGGTATTTACAGGTTATAGTTCCTTGGTGGTGGCATTGGCGTTACCTAGTGATGGGAAGGTAGTAGCCTGTGATATTAGTGAAGAGTTTACCACGATCGCTCGGCGTTATTGGCAGCAAGCCGGAGTGGCGGATAAAATTCAACTGCACATTGCCCCAGCCTTGGAGACTCTAGATTGGCTACTAGCAACAGGAGAAGCGGAAACTTTTGATTTTGCCTTCATCGATGCAGACAAGAGCAACTATGATGGCTATTATGAGCGATCGCTGCAACTAGTGCGTCCGGGAGGATTGATTGCCATCGATAACGTCCTCTGGTCGGGCAGAGTTGCCGACCCCCAAGTGCAAGATAATCGAACTAAAAGAATTCGTGCCTTTAATCAAAAGCTACATCAAGACCAGCGAGTTACTCTTAGTTTAGTAGCGATCGCAGATGGCTTAACTCTGGCATTGAAAAAGTGATGTCTTTGAATCCCCATCTAAATCTTCCCACTCCGTAATATCTAACAGATATTAATTTTTAGCTGTTTTAACAGTGGTTCCCATTCAAATGCGGTACAACGTTATATCCCAAGGTGTAGGGGCACGGCATGCCGTGCCCCTACGGGTGTACCTCACGTAAACGAGAACTGCTATAAGGTGCAAAGGAACTAAAAGAAACTTTGTGTCTCTCAGTGACTTAAGACGAGATTTAAAATAAAACCCTTATTATTTCGTTACAATTGGCGTATGGGTTAGGCATTTAAGAGTTATCAGCCATGAATTTGATTTCTGATCCACCGATTCCTGTGAAAATTCAAAAGATGAAGGAACGTGTGCGGTGGATGCATACGAGTTTTAGGCAACGGGGAATTGACCAAACCAGCATCATTTTAGACGATCACAGAGAAGATAGTCCAGAATTTTCATTTATGGTTATCGGTGATTCCGGCACCGAAGCTCATTCCCCACACCACCCCCAACGCAAAGTTGCCGAGATGATGCTGACTCACCGCAACGATTGCAGTTTTGTGTTGCACACAGGCGATGTAATTTATGTTGTGGGTTCCCAAGAGTATTACTCAACAAACTTTATTGAGCCTTACCGCGAATTCCTTGTCGGTGGCGACAACCCCAAAGGTATTTCCTATGACCGAATGGTGTTTAATCTGCCGTTTCTGCCAGTACTTGGTAATCACGATTACTATGACGTGCCGTTGATGTACCGTTTATTTACTGGAGCAACATCGTCATTGCGTCGCCTGTTGGGTCACAAAGATATGGAGATTGGCTGGCATGGATCGTATCAAGGTAATACCTATGCGCGAGCATTTATGGATTATACCCAGGCGATCGCTTCTCCCCAAGAGTTAGAACGTCATTTAGATCAACACTATACTGCTAAAACCAACACAGGACGCTGCTTGCGTTACGAACCTGGACAGTTTACCCGTTTACCCAATCGCTATTACACTTTTCGTTATGGCGGCATTGACTTTTTTGCTTTAGATTCCAATACTTTTAATGCACCATCCCCTTTACCTACAACTCAAGAAGGGGAAATTTACCGCCGTCAATTGCTGCATCGTCGTCAGGAAATAGATCGACAAGAATTGCAGATTTTGAAAATATGCGATTATCTCAACCGAGATAACCCCACTGAAGCCGAACAACTTGATGAACTTAGTGCCAAATTAGATCAAATCAATGAGATAAAAATCGACATAGAGAAACAACTCACATCTCATAAAACGTCTGCGATCGACTTTGAACAACTCGACTGGTTGCGAAGTAGGCTCATCGAGTCTTGGAATACTTCTGAGGTGCGCGGACGTGTACTCTTTTTCCACCATCCGCCCTACGTTACAGAGGCAACTAAGTGGCATCAAGCACAAACCTTAGCGGTTCGCCACCGCTTGCGCTGGGTGTTTGAACAAGTGGCACAAACTCTTGGTTCTCTAATCAAAGAGCGTCCCATAGTCGATTTAATTTTAAATGGTCACGCGCACTGCTTAGAGTATCTCCGCACAGCTGATACCGGATTTGCTGACTCTCACATCAACTGCATTATCTCTGGTGGTAGTGGTCATCGTCCCCGCTATCAACGACAAGGGGGGACTGAATTGATGGAGACTTTTACGGAAATAAAAGGTAAAGCCACTCGTAAAGTTGCAGATTCGTTACTTTTTGTAGGTCGCCATGACTACAAATCCCAGAACCACCTGCCTTACTCATCTGTGCGGATTGATGTGCTAGATGGTTCTCCACCCAAGTTTATTGTCAGACCTTTGGTAGCAGAGCGGATTGGGGAAGAGTGGTATAACCGTGAACTTGAACCATTTGCAATTTAGACAGCTAAATTAAATAATAATATGTTTCAGTCTTAGGGACGCTAGGCACAGATGCTCCCTTGCAAGACTGGGATGTTGCCGCTTTTAGCGGTGTTGCTTGCTGCTAGACATTGCTCAAAAAGCTGCAACAGGAAGCTTATTGTATTAAGTAGTGAGAATAACTGTTAAATATTGATGCAAAATCGGATATTTTATTGAATTTGTTTCGGAAATATTCAGATTATGTTTTCAATCATTAATAAATTTCAGGAGCAAATCAGGTGTTTACTTCAACCTTACTCGCTGCTGCAACTGCACCCCTGCAATGGAGTCCGGCAGTTGGGGTGATTATAATTCTCGCCAATATTCTTGCCATTGCCTTTGGCAAATTCACCATCAAGTATCCCAGCACGCAACCAGGACTGCCTTCTGCTAACCTGTTTGGCGGTTTTGGTTTACCTGCCCTATTAGCAACTACTGCCTTTGGTCATATCTTAGGAGTGGGCGCTGTCTTAGGGCTGCATAACCTGGGAAGAATTTAGGTTTTTACCTAAATTAGCTTTGATTTGATAATTCTTTTGTCTCCAGCTTGAGCCAGAGAGTTAGTTCTTTGGCTCTTTTCTATGCCAATTGTCCTGAGATATCAGACTCCTACAATAATTTAACTGGTTCTCTCCCATATTTCTTTGTGAAAATCGTTAGGCTCAGATCCCCGACTTCTCCAAGAAGTCGGGGATCTTGTTGTTCACGAATGATTTAGGATTGCTATATGTGAATCTAACTCTTAACAAATGTCCACTCTAGTACCTTAATAGGAGCTTCTTGTAGTGCTTGAGCTAGTTGGGTGCTACTCTCAAATTTCACCTTAGAGATGTCACAGGCTTCGACGTTGACCGTGAATTGCTCGTCTTGGAAAGGCCAGGGTTTGACAACAACCAAGTTATCACTGCGCTGCATGATGTCATAGCGCTGACCTTCAGGGCCTTTGCTAATTTCTAAAAACCGCTCATCGTCAGGTAGTTCCTGCTGACAGAGGATCAGAGAAAGGCGATCGCACCATTGCATAAATGCATAGGCTGCATCAATTTCTTCCTTTTCAATCTCCAGTTCCTTGCCCCAAACTTGCTGGTTTTGAAGTTGCTCATCTAAAAATTTATCTAGTTCTGAACTCTGACCCCGGCTTGGTTCATTTAAACGACTGATGTGCTTGGAAATTAATAAAGCTACCCAGCGTCCCCGGTAGCGGGCATTCTTTGCCAAATTAGCCAATTTCTTAACACCTGCATCCATATCGGCATCTGAAGACAGGGTGAAGTCCTTTGGCGCACCTCCTTCAGTGAGAATGTCCTCTTCCCACTCTTTTTCTAGGTCATCATGATGGGAAATTGCAGCTATAGTTTCATATAACCGTACTGGAGCATCTTTACGTCGCCACTGTCCTGCCAGTTGAGCTGCTAATAAAGCATGAGCACGATGATAAATTACTTCCCAACCATTTTGCGTAGCGTTGACAATCACAAGTCAATCTCCTAATTTTGAGTTGAATTAATTTCTAAGTTTAGAGATGTTGGTGTAGATATTGAAGGAGCGATCGCTCTAACTTACAGCACTTCTCGAAGTTATGAGGTACACTAATTGATCGAATTATTGTTTATCTGTGTTAACAGTCTGTCAAGTTTAAATTCATGGGTAAGAAAGTTCGTAGTAAGGACTTCAGTCCTTATTTTCTAAGCACTAAAGTTAAAGTGCTTATTACAAACTTTTCATTACTAGCTTGACAGACTACTAATACCATCCCAAGTATCTGTACCTCGTAGCAGCAGGAAGTGCTGTATTGAGTGTGGCTTAATATTTATAGCCATTTTCATGCCATAGGTTTAGATAAAGCTAAATTCTTCCTAAAAAATTCCTAATCTAGACAAACAGTTTAACAATTGCTAAAGAAAGCGAGTTATTTGCCCACCGGATGATTGGGAGTTTTCCAGAATATGCCAAATATATCTTTACGTCAAATCAACCTACGCTTTAACTACAACTTTAACTACAACCTCTGCAATTAAGAATGACTTTCTAGGGGGTTAGCAACGTATTTGAATGTTGGCTCAGAATTCCAAGGGCCACGTTCATCTTTACCATCACCGTTTGTAGATAGGTTGTAGTAGAGAGCAACGGTTTCATCTGGCTTAATATTACCAAAGAATGGATCTGTCAACTTACCTAGTGAATCTAAAGCTTTCATAAACATCTGTGTATGAGAAATTTCTCGTGTTAACAGATGCACTAAAGTTTTTTTGGTTCCTTCGTCAGTTGCCAAGTTGATCAATGCTTCGTAAGTTTGACGAGCGCCAGCTTCAGATGCAAGGTTAGCTCTTAAATCACGCACTACATCTCCGCCTTCATTCAAGTAACTTGCAGTCCAAGCACTACCCTGGCTATCTAGAAAATGAGGACCAGCCCCTCGAACTGCAAAGAGAGTACTTTTATAAGCCTCTGTTTGATCTACATTTTTGGTGTGAGCTTCAATGAGTTTTCCAACCATTTCTAGATGGCCGAATTCCTCAATGGCAATGTCTTGGAGCATATCTTTAATTCCAGGATTTTCGACATGGAATGATTGAACCCAATATTGCAATGCTGCACTAAGTTCGCCAGTAGCTCCGCCAAACTGCTCTAGAAGTAACTGAGCAAAACGAGGGTTAGCTTCACTAACGTTAACTGAATGAATAGGATCTTTCTTGTGAAAAAACATAGATTTACACTTCCAAAAATTATGATGTTAGAGAAGGGATAGGCTATTTTATTGTCTCCTAGCATTTTTCCAAACGGAGCTAATTTGAGATTTAATAGCTACTGAAACTAGTAAACTAAAAGACCAATAAAATGTAGTAGTCATGTCAGTGTTGATAATTGACAATCAGCGATTAGTCCTAAAACTACCTAAGCAATAATACTCGTAACCGCCTCAACAATCTCACTTGTATCTAACTTATCAACTCTGATTCACAATTCTTTCTACCAGATGGGATAAATGCTAAATCCAAAAGTAAGACAAAAAATTTACATTTAAAATTGGATTAGAAGTGGCATTTGTAGCATAAAAATGTTAAACAAAAGTTTTGCCAGATAAATAATGATTTCTTGAATGTATAACTCTAGACATTAATAAATTAATCCATGTTATTAGAACTTACGCATTGACAAAAAATACCAGATATGAATATGGTTAAAAGCCGCATCTTTCGTAAGGGTTTAGCATTGCTAAACCCCTACAGCGTGGTCTATTTACGATCATAAGAATAATTAATAAAAGCCTGAAACAGCCTATTTTGCTTAACTCACATCACGGTTAATTTGTATAGTGCGTAAGTCCTAGTTATTTCATATCTATCTTAAGATGTAAACATATTCTAACTTTTTGGAGATGCGTCCAAAATCTTTGCTCATCAAAATGTCCGAGAGTTTCGTGAGAATTCATCATTAATTATCTGTAATTACAAATGAGCAACTAGGATTTTTGCCAACTCTTTATTTAAAAGCTTTATAAACTGCGTGAAGAAGGCAGAATGGGTGCAGATCAATTAATCAGTGAATAGCTATTACTGATCACTATTCACTGATTACTGTTTTAAATGGCGCGTGAGAATTTTGACTCTCGTGTTCTTGTATGAGTATCAAAAATGACAGCAATATTTCTAACTAATAATCTACCGATGTCTGTAATCTGGATATGATTTTTTGATAAACTGACCAAACCATCGGCTTCTAGTGGTTGTAATGCCTTTAACTCCTCGCAGAAATATTCATTAAAACTAATATGATGCTTGTTTTCAATGTCTTGCTTATGAAGCTGGAAGTGAGACATAATGCACATAATTACATCCCGTCTAATGATATCATTTTGAGTTAGCTTAATACCTTTACTAACAGGTAAAGCCCCCGATGCAAGTGTTTGATAATAATCCTTTAATTCCTTATGATTTTGAGCATAAGCATCTTCTAGCATACTGATGGATGTAGCACCAAAACCAAAGAGTTCTGTCTGAGCGTGGGTAGTGTAGCCCTGAAAATTGCGTTTGAGAGTGCCATTGCGTTGAGCGATCGCAAGTTCATCATTAGTTTTAGCAAAATGATCCATCCCAATAAATAGATACTGGTTATTTGTCAATTCTTCAATGGTCATTTTCAGAATCTCTAACTTTTCCTGCGGTAGGGGTAGCGCCTCTTCAGGAATATTTTTTTGTGTTGGTTTGAGCCACGGTACATAGGCAAAGTTAAAGACAACTATTCGGTCAGGATCTAATTCAATAGTCTTTTTCAGCGTCTCCCGAAATGTCTCGCGGGTTTGATAGGGTAAACCATAAATTAAGTCTACATTTACACTTTCAAACTTAGCTTCTTTGATCCAACTCATAACATCAAATAACATTTCTTCTGGCTGGACACGATTGACAGCTACTTGAACTTGACGATTAAAATCCTGAATGCCAAAACTAATGCGATTAAATCCAATCTCTCTCAGAAAGAAAATGTAGTTTTTATCGATATAGCGCGGATTAATCTCAATTGAAATTTCTGCTTTTGCATCAATGTTGAAATAGCGATTGATGTTTTTCCATAAAAATTCTACTTGGTCAAGATCCAGATAATTAGGAGTACCACCTCCCCAGTGGATTTGCAGCACTTTTCTTTCTGAATCTATTAAGGCTGCGGTATTTTTAATGTCTTGAATCAAATATTCTAAGTAAGGTTTGGCAATATTCTTATTGTTAGAAATTACCGTGTTACAGCCACAGAAGTAACAAGCACTTTGACAAAAGGGTATGTGAAAATACAAAGATAGAGCAGTTTTCCGTTGATTCGATGCTGCGATCGCAGCTTTAAAATCAGTTTGGGTAAATGTGTCGCTTAACTCTGTAGCGGACGGGTAACTGGTGTATCTGGGTGCGCGAGTGTCGTACTTTTGGATCAGATCGGAATCAAACTTGACACCAGGTAATAGAAAAACCATTGAGTTGCTTTCCAATTAATGAGGAATGAGGGGGATGATGTTCAAGCGTAAGGTTTCTGAGCTAGTCACCGACTCAGGATGTCTACCAGTGCCAGCTAAAAGATTGTTATTCTAGGTTTAGAGAGGATCTGCATCACTCTATCCAGCAAGTATCACTGCCGATTTAGACCCCAGCTATTTTTATTTCTCCTAATATTATTTAACTATTAATTTATATATAACTACAAAGATATTAATATTTTTTTATTGTTTGACGAGCCAGGAGTCTGAATACACAATTTCTATCTATAATCAGTACGCAGATTCTTATCAAGTAGAATTAGCACCAGCAGTTTGCTCCTGAACCAACATTGCTTTTACAATCACTTCTAAAACTGACAATACCTGAGCTTGCAAATGTGAGAAATCTTCTAAAAATTCGGCTAAACCTGCTTCACCTTCGAGATAGTCGAAAAAGGTTTGCAATGGAACTCTTGTTCCAACAAAGACTAGAGTTCGGCCCATAATCTCTGGATTAGAGTGAATAATTCGTCGGTCACGTAAAATCTTTTGAATATCCATCGTCAAGGTATTTGTATTTAGAAAAAGTAATAAAGTTTAACAATAATTGCTCAAGTTAACTTTTCTTTACATATAGCAGTTCTCGTTTACGTGAGGTACACCCGTAGGGGCACGGCATGCCGTGCCCCTACACCTTGGGATATAACACTGTACCGCATCTGAATGGGAACCGCTATACTTGTAAATTTTTCCGTTTATCTACTTAGTCATGTATATTTTTTTATTTTCAGTAAAAACACTAGACCTTATGTAAGTTGCTAGATTTAAACTGGTTTGTTGAAGTCTAGTAGCGCTGGTAACTTTATTTAAGTAGCGTTAACTACTTCAAGTTAATATTCAAGAGGCTATTGATACGTTATCAATCAGACTACTTCAAATATTTTCCTTACACTTTGAGCAAGAATTAACAAAACTATCGAGGTATTGTTCAAAAGTAAGCTATTTTCCACACTAGCACACACTAACGTTTAGGTTTTACGTTTTAATATACTCAAAACAAAAAGATGTAGTTTCTAGTTTAGATTATTTTGAAACCATTAAGATTTTCCCTAATGCTATCACTTAAATGGTGTGAATGTTCTTATGCGGATGATTCTGCTGAACTAGTTTTGCGTCAGCAAAAGTCTAAAATTTTGTGGATAGCAGTGTATGTGCTAGCGTGTTTTTTGGTTGCAGAATGGAGTGTAGGTTTGTGGAGCAGAAGTTTATCTTTACAAGCAGATGCAGGACATATTCTTGCTGATGTAGTAGCTTTATTGATATCGCTGCTTGCTAGTGTTTTTGCACAAAAACCTGCTAAAAGTAAAGCAACATTTGGCAACCAGCGTTTAGAAGTGCTTGCAGCCTTAATGAATGGGTTAAGTTTAATAGCGATCGCAAGTTTTATTATCTGGGAAGCTATTCATCGTTGGCAAAATCCAGAACCAATCTTGGGTTTACCAATGTTATTGATTGCAATTTTGGGTTTAATCGTTAATATATTCAGCATTAAATTGCTTCATCCCCACACTCATAACGATTTAAATCTACAGGGAGCATTTCTGCACATAATTGCTGATACTGTCAGTTCTGTGGGTGTAATTATTGCTGCCTTATTAGTTCATATTTGGCATTGTTGGTGGGCGGATGCTGCTATTAGTTTAGTGGTTGCTGTTCTGATTGGTTTAAGTGCTTTACCTTTAGTGAAAGAAAGCCTCAACATATTTTTGGAGTATGCGCCAGACTCTATTGATCCAGATGAAGTAGATATCTCGATCAAATCTTTTCCTGATGTGTTGCAAATCGAGAAACTACATATTTGGAAAATTAGTTCAAATAGCGTGATGCTCTGCGCTAATTTAACCGTCGAATGTGCAACTATTCATGAGCGCGATCGCTTGTTGAAAAAATTACGAACTCACCTACAAAAAACTTTTGGAATTACAGACATGACTTTGCAACTAACTAGCTATAAATCTCTAGCAGAAGCTTCCATTAATCCTTTACTAAATCAAGATTTAGCCTTAATGTTGTCCACCAATCAATCCCGCTCAAACCTTTAGCCGTCCATAATTTTGAATTCGGCGCGGCGGTGCAAGTGTCAATCAAAACTTTTATTTATCCCCAGGAGATTCCGTCATGATTTCATTACTGCAACAGTACAAACGCTCATTAGCTTGGTTCATATCTGGTCTGGTTTTGGCAATCCTACTCTTTTTAGGGATATCACACCAACAACCATCTGTAGCCTATCAGCCCAATGTTGAGACTGCATACCCAGACTCAAAATTTGCTACTACCCATCAGGAACCGAACTTTTATCAATAGTTAACCGTTAAGACTTGCTCAATTAACTTGTAAGAGGCATTGCAATGATTTCACTTCTAGGAAAATGCAGAAGACCCCTAGCCTTTTTTATGGCTAGTTTTCTCTCTGCCATGATGTTGGTATTTGGTAATCCTGTGATTCAGCCCGCCTTGGCTGCTGGTAATGGGATTAACGTAATTTTGATGATTGGCGATGGTATGGGTTGGAATATAGCCCGAGCCGCTGCGATCGCTAAAGGTGGGGCTTTTTATACTGCCGGTAAAGGCTCTGGTTTGAGCTTTCAAACTCTCACTGGCTATGGGTTGGTAACAACCTACGGCACAACTATTCAGGGAGATAACGCAAGCTTATCAAATCAACCAAAATTAACGGGTAACTCAGCCCGATATCCAACTGCAAATCCTGATACTGCTGCTACAGGTGCAAATCCTCTCCGTCCTAACTTTTCATTCCAGCCCACTCCATTTAATCCTGGTACTACAGCCAATGGCAACACTTTACTACCAGGTAACTTAGCAGGATATGACCTAACCAAGGGAGGTCCTACTCCTTGGATTCCTCTATCCCCTGCTAACCCTGGTACTTATGACAAAGAGTACATCAAATACAGCTTTCCCGACTCTGCTAACACCGCCACAACTCTTTATACAGGTGTAAAAAGCTATAACAACGCGATGGGCGTAGACATTTACGAGCAGAAGTTGAAAACCATCGTAGAAATTGCCAAAGAACAAAGTAAATCCACGGGAGTCGTTACTTCAGTACCAGTCAGCCACGCAACTCCCGGCGCTGCCGTCTCCTTCGTAAATCGTCGAAATAAATACGATAGTGACTACGATCCCAACAAGCTCAATCAAGACAGTATTTTGCAACAGGCATTACTGAACTTCAAGCCTAATGTTATTTTGGGCGGCGGTCATCCATTAGATTTCCTAAACACTACCGCTTCAGGTCCACTCTGTAGTCCTACAAGCTACACGTACATCAGGGCATCTACTTATAAAGAGTTAACTGGTAAAACAGCCTTGACCGATGCAGCCGCTTGTTCCGCTCCTGCTTCATCAAATCCTAACAATCTCTACGGCTACACCTTTTTGGAGCGTGGACCGAATGCAAGTCAGATACTGGCAAACACAGCTGCATTAATTAACCCAAATACTGACGGCAAGTTATTTGGTCTGTATGGCGCTCGCGGTCAAGATGGCAACATTCCGACGAGTTCTTCCAAAGGGGACTACCTTACAACAGGTTTAGGTCAATTTACACTTTTTAGTTCAACAACTCCTACAAATCAAACTCCTAACCCTGATACTATTCGTCCTCTATCTCCTGGTGAAACTAACGCTAGTTTCATTGACAGAGAGAAGAACGAAAATCCCACTTTAGCTAACATGACTCAAGCAGCTTTAACCGTTCTGGGTAAAGACCCAGATGGTTTCTGGCTGATGGTTGAAGGCGGTGATATCGACTGGGCTGCTCATGATAACAACATGGATAACCTGATTGGTACGATGAATGACTTCGATAAAGCAGTCCAAACAACCATCAACTGGATTAACAATAATGGTGGTTGGAGCAAGAACTTGTTAATTGTTACTGCTGACCATGACCACTATCTAACCTTAAATCCCGACTTTCCTTCCAAGTTAACTGCTCAAGATCCAAACGTGTCTGGAGGGTTGAAGTTTAACGCCAAGGACATCACTTTTAACCAGCATCTTCCAGCCAATGCTGGACACTTCTGGGGATCTGATCCAACACAAAAGTATCTCTGGGGTAGCCACAGCCAACGGATTGTGCCTGTTTACTACCAAGGTGCTTCTTCATCAACTTTGACTAGATTCTTGGGTCAAGGCTTCCAGATGACAGATAGCTCTGGTACTTACAGTGTGCCTGGTGTTCGGGGAGTAGTTGATCAGAGCCAGATATTTCAAGCGATGAAGACTGCACTCACGAGTGTAGTGAATTAATTCAGCCAAATTAATACACCGCTTCTCTGAACACTAACCAAAAGGCTGACCGTAGCAGAGATGTGGTCACACACGTCTCTGCTTAATAAAACTATTTCTATCTTTTTGCACCTGTTCTTTATCTAGGTAAAAAAATGGCTGACTCAATCGTCTATTATAAATTCTCTAACACTGACCAAAGTCTTACAGGCAACTTCTCGTTCAATCAGGCTGCTGCGGCTGATCAACAAGTAACAACTGCCGAAGGCTTAAATATTATTGCAAATTACAATGGACAGATTTACACCCAAGGAAATGATAATTCTGCTGTAATTTACACCGATGAATTAGGAGTCATTAGAGATCAGGGATTGGGATTGCAATTTGTAATAGACAATCTCTTTCAAATCAGTAATGAGAATTTTATTCCTGCAAATCCTGCTAGCAGCATTCAGACAGTCACTTACACTCTCAACCAAGTACCTACAGATTTAAATCTCTCTGCTGTTTATTACGATTTTTCCAGTGCTGATAACACTCTCACAGGAGAGATTTTCTTCAATCAGAGTGATGCAGATGATCAACAAGTAACAATTGCTGAAGGTTTAAAGATTTCTGTTACCTACGCTGGACAAACTTATGCTGAAACTTTAGATTCTGAAGCATCATTATTGACCAATCAATCAGGAGATATTGGAGATCAAGGATTAGGATTACAATTTGTTATCCCCGATGTCTTCACTATCAACGCGGATAATTTTATCCCTGCAAACCCTGCTAGCAGTATTCAGCCCATTGCTTATACCCGATTTCCCGGAACCAAAATTGATGAAGATGTAGCAGCGGGAACATCAATTAGCACACTTAGCAGCACTGACCTAGACGCAAATGACACTTTCACCTACAGCTTAGTTGCTGGAACTGGTGATACTGATAATACTGCTTTCACCATTGATAGCAATAACCTAAAGATTAATAGTTCTCCAGATTTTGAAACCAAATCTAGTTACAACATCCGCGTCAAAACAACCGACAATGGTGGACTAAGCTTTGAAAAATCATTGGCAATTACAGTCAACGACCTCAATGAAGCCCCAACAGATTTATCATTGGGTGTCACAACTATAGATGAGAATCTCCTAGTTAATACAATCATTGGCACATTTAGTAGCACCGACCAAGATGCCAATAACACTTTCACCTACAGCTTACTTACCGGAATTGGTGATACCGATAACGCCGCATTTACCATCAACGGCGATAAATTGCAAACTAATAGTTCCCTGAACTTTAATATCAAGCCTAGTTATAGCATTCGGGTCAGAACAACAGACCAAAGTGGACTCTCCTTTGAGAAAGCATTGAACATTGGTGTTAATAATACCGTTATCCCTGCTCAATTAACCAAGGGTTCTGATGATATTTTTAATATCAAAGGTGACAATAATAAAGTAACACTCAAAATTGCGATCGCTAGCAGCACTCCTAATCCTAAGCAGTTGAATGAGTTGGGTGTATTTAATGTTGATGATGCTGCGGGTAGCG
>Ga0105049_10000954_pt1 | contig 33333 bp, 29 predicted proteins | sample MAT06_FD_78087 | JGI IMG/M metagenome (GOLD analysis project Ga0105049, IMG submission 78087) | Freshwater microbial communities from Lake Fryxell liftoff mats and glacier meltwater in Antarctica - MAT-06 | ecosystem: Environmental > Aquatic > Freshwater > Ice > Liftoff microbial mat | place... | reverse complement strand
ATCGGACTGTTCCTCGCGATCCTGGAGCTGATCAAGCAGCACGATGTCGGTCTGGAACAGGCCGATCCGTTTGACGAGTTATGGGTCGTGGCACTCGTGAGCTGTGAGGCCGAGTCCTTGAATCCAAGCGATGCGCCACCCTCCTTGGAATTTGAAGGTGACTCACGGGAGCACCTTCAAATTCACAAGCGACCCGAAGCCTGATCGGAAAGTTCCAACCTCGGCACCACGTGCGATGTACGCCGTGGTGTCGGGAGCTGGATCAATATCGGTACTGGTCGGACTTGTAGGGCCCTTCCTTAGGGACATGGATGTAGGCCGCCTGCTCTGGCGTCAGTTCGGTTAGTTGGACGTTCAGTTTCTTGAGTTGCAGTCGAGCCACGTGCTCGTCGAGTTTCTTTGGCAGGACGTACACGCCGACCGCATACTTGGCGTGGTTCAGCCACAGTTCAATCTGCGCGAGCGTCTGGTTCGCGAAGGACGAACTCATCACGTACGACGGGTGCCCGGTGCCGCAGCCCAGGTTGACCAACCGTCCCTTGGCGAGCAGGATGATCCGCTTGCCGTCCGGGAAGATCACGTGATCGACCTGCGGCTTGATCTCCTCCCAGCGGTAGTCTTCGAGCGACGAGACGTCGATCTCGTTGTCGAAGTGGCCGATGTTGCAGACAATCGCCTGGTTCTTCATCGCCTTCATGTGGTCGTGCGTGATGACGCGGAGGTTGCCCGTGGTCGTCACGAAGATGTCGGCCTTGTCCGCGGCGTACTCCATCGTCACCACGCGGTAGCCTTCCATTGCCGCTTGCAGAGCACAGATCGGGTCGACCTCTGTGACCCACACCTGAGCGGAGAGAGCCCGCAGGGCCTGGGCGGAACCCTTGCCCACATCGCCGTACCCGGCGACGACGGCGACCTTGCCGGCGATCATCACGTCGGTGGCCCGCTTGATTCCGTCCACCAGCGACTCGCGGCACCCGTAGAGATTGTCGAACTTCGACTTGGTGACCGAATCATTGACATTGATGGCGGGGAACTTCAAATCACCCCGATTGTGCATCTGGTAGAGGCGGTGGACGCCGGTCGTTGTTTCCTCGGTCACGCCCTTGACGGCGTCCAGCCGTTCGGAGTACCAGCCAGGCTGCGACGCGAGCCGTTTCTTGATGGAGGCGAAGAGGATTCGTTCTTCCTCGCTACCAGGCTTGTCCAGGACATGGATGTCCTTCTCGGCCCGCGCCCCCAGGTGGAGCAGCAGGGTCGCGTCCCCGCCGTCGTCGAGGATCATGTTTGTGAAGCCCCCGTCGGGCCACTCGAAGATCTTGTGCGTGTATTCCCAGTACTCGGTGAGCGACTCACCCTTGTAAGCGAACACGGGAATCTCGGCAGCGGCAATGGCGGCGGCGGCGTGGTCCTGGGTCGAGAAGATGTTGCACGAGGCCCAGCGGACATCGGCCCCGAGGGCCTTGATTGTCTCGATCAAGACGGCCGTCTGGATGGTCATGTGCAGCGAGCCGGTGATCCGAGCCCCCTTGAGGGGTTGCTTGGCCGCGTACTCCTCGCGGATGGCCATCAGGCCTGGCATTTCCGTCTCGGCGATGGCGATCTCACGGCGGCCCCAGCCCGCGAGTGAGATGTCAGCGACGTGATAGTCGTGGGTAGCGGTCGGCTTATGTGTCACAGTCGTCACGTTCAAAGTCTCCTGACTCATGAACGGGCGCCGTTTCACGGTAGTGATCCACAACTACGAGCCTGGCTGGTCCGCTCTCGCGTCCCGTCGCAGCGCCCCTCGCAGACGTGGGGTGGTTTATCGACCCAAGTGATGTCCACCTTTTGGTGCAGTATACGACTTCGCCCTTAGAAATCGACGATCGGAGTCAACCATGTGAATGAATTCCGCCGTCCAGTGCCAAAATCGTGTTCCCGACGGATGCCGGCCTGTGATAAGCCCACACAATCCTTCTTATCTTACGAAAGACCATCACAGTTGCAGGTGATAGCGAACTGACCGTCAAAAGTCTTCGATGAATAACATCGTCCTCACGAATTTCTCCAAGTATCAATCAGAAGCCGCGCCGGTCGCCTCGTGAACCTCGCCGCGGCGGAAGGCCACCCGGCGAGCGTCATGGACATGAGCTTCGCGACGCAGGCCCTCGCCACCGATTTCTGTGTGAAGAACAAGGGCAAGCTGCCCAACGCCGTGGTGCCGGTGCCTCGCGAGATCGAGGAATTCGTCGCCACCGCGAAGCTCGCCTCCATGGGCGTCACGATCGACAAGATGAGCACCGCCCAGGCAAAGTATTCGTCCTCGTGGGAACACGGCACCTGAGAAACGCGGACCCGGGATGCAAACCAAAACGCCAGGGGGGCACTTCCCTGGCGTTGTTTTGTTGATGGGGCTTCAAGCTCGATCTAGCGATCGGTGCAGCCTGTCGCCATTCGATTGACCGATGTCGGCCTCACTTTTCCGGGAAGAATGGGAAGAGCGTCTTCAGTTCCGCCTTCGTCGGAATTCGGCCGTACTCGCAAATCTCGAAGGCCTCGGCATAGTTCGCCTTCGGGGCATTCGCACCGTACCACTCCGCGAGTTCCAGGCCGAAGCGAGTGGCGGTGGCATGGAATCGGCGATCGAAGCCCTCACGCACTTCTTTCTTGCGAGCGGCGACGGCCGCGGGGTTCGACGGATCCGGAGCGAGTCGGGGATGGCCGATGGCGCCACCCTCGAAGAACTGCGAGTGCAGAGCGTCCGTGACGGCGAACTTCTTGTCGATCACGTCGTCGATGGCGACGACCACATCGGCCTTGAAAGGGATCGGCTTGGTAAAGCGATCCTCGTAGTACATGAAAACAGGGTTCTTCTCCAGGAATGGCGTATCCGGGCAGAAGTGCGGCACCACGACCATGAAGGCGGCGTCCTGCACCACGAGGCCGACGTTGCGGTGGTCTGGGTGGTAGTCGTTCGGACGGGGGCTGAGAACGACGTCCGCCTTCCATTCACGGATGAGGCGAGTGATCTTTCGCCGTGTGTCAAGGTCCGGCACCAGTTCGCCATCATGAATGTCAAGCACTTCGGACTCGATGCCCAGGATCCTGGCCGCGTCCTGAACTTCCGCCTTGCGACGCTGGGCGAGCGGCCCGCCGGCCATGCCCCAGTGGCCGATGTCGCCATTGGTGCAGGAGACGAATTTCACCTTGTGGCCCGCCGCGGCCCACCTGGCGCCGGATCCGGCGGCCTTCAGTTCGCAGTCGTCCGGGTGGGCCCCGAAGGCGATGACGCGAAGCTTGCCATCGTTGGGCTTTTCCGCCGGCATCGGCCGCCACATCTGCGAGGGAGCCATCGCCGTGGTCGCGGGGTTCGTCAGCGGTGCCGCGGGTTGCGAGAGGAGCAATCCGCCATTGCCGATCGAAAGCCCAAGCAATGCCACAGCCACGCCCGATGCGAAACAAGCAGCGCGAGAGGAAACGATCGAACGCATGGAGAGTTCCTCGAAGCGAATGGGCGGTGGTTCGATGAGAGCAGCGATACTGTAACCGCTAGAAGAGATCGTTGCTGGTATTTCTCCGGAGATTTGTGCAAGATGTGAGGGACGAATCCGGTAGTCAGAAGAGTCGAATTTCAGGAGATCACGATGCCCCCCGCTTCACGCCTGACGGACATGCACGTGTGCCCCATGACCACGGGGCCGGTCCCTCATGTGGGCGGGCCGATCACGGGGCCCGGTGGTGCCACGGTGCTGATTGGCAGCCTCCCCGCGTCGGTGGTGGGGGATTCGTGCGTCTGCGTCGGCCCGCCGGATAGTGTTGTGAAGGGTTCGGGCACCGTCATGATCACCGGCAAGCCCGCCGTCCGCACCGGCGACACCACATCTCATGGAGGCACAATCGTACTCGGCTTACCCACCGTCATGATCGGTGGGTAGCGACCGCTTCAGTCCCGCAACGCCTGCCCCGTCAGGTTCAAGAAGACACGTTCCAGCGTCGGCTCCGTGATCGAGATCGACGTGGCTTCGACGCCGCACTCCTGACACGTCCTCGCGATCACTGCGAGGATTGGTGCTGCCTCGCGAACCGTCAGCTCGATTGTCTCCCCGTCCATCCGCACCGATTTCACAGCGGGCAGCGCTTCCAGCTTCTCACGAACGCGGGGAAGGTCACCACTCACGCCCAGGCGGATCGTCGCGTCCATCGTCGCCAACAGGTTCGGGAGCGTGTCGCAGGCGTCAATCTTTCCGCCGTCCAGGATCGCGATGCGTTGGCACAGCGTCTGCACCTCTTCCATGTAATGGCTGGTGTAGATGATCGTCATCCCGGCACGATTCAGACTGCGGACCTGCTCGAAGATGTGGTTTCGCGATTGCGGATCGACGCCCGTGGTCGGCTCGTCCAGGAAGAGAATCCGTGGCCGATGCATCACCGCGGCCGCGAGGTTCAGCCGACGTTTCATCCCTCCGGAGAATGTTCCCGCACGGTCCTCGGCACGATCGGACAAGCCGACGGCCGCGAGGAGCTCCGCCGCACGGGAACGCAGGTCCACGCCACGCAGGCCGTAAAGCTTGCCGAAGAAGTGAAGGTTCTCACGAGCGGTAAGGCCCGGATAAATCGACAGATCCTGCGTGCCCAGTCCGACGTATCGACGTGGCTCGCGATCGCGGCGGCGGAAGGGCTTTCCCAGCAGTCGGACCTCACCCGCATCCGGTTCCAGCAGGCCCGTGAGGATCGAGATCAGCGTGGTCTTGCCGGCACCGTTCGGGCCGAGCAAACCGAGGATCTCGCCTTCGTTCACCGCGAGCGAGACCCCGCGAAGGGCGGTCAGCGTCCCGTAGCTTTTGTGGACGTCCACCACGTCCAAAACTGGTGTCGGCATGAAGGCATGATACTGTTGCCCGGGCCCGGTGGTGTGCGGTTCAAACCGGTGGGTCCTCGCGAGCCTCGATCCCAGGAAGAGACGCATGACCATTCCGGAAGCTCGAATTCGCCTGGCGAACGCTCGATCCTTCAATCCCTCAGGCCGATACGTGCTTTATTGGATGCAGGCTTTCCGCCGGCTGAGGTGCAATCATGCGCTCGATCACGCCTTGCGGCTCAGTGCGGATTTGAAGGCGCCGCTGGTCGTGTACGAAGGCCTGAAGCTTTACTATCCCTGGGCAAGCCACCGCCACCATGCGTTCCTGCTCGAAGGCATGACGGACAATGCCGCCACCGCGAAGCAGCTCGGGCTCACCTACTGGCCGTTCGTCGAGACGCCGCAGAAATCGGGCTACGGCTTGCTCTGCAAGCTTGCCATCGAGGCGTGCGCGGTCGTGAGCGACGACTCTCCCGGCTTCATCGTGCCCGCACAGAACCGAGCCCTGGCGGGTGCGATTGATGTGGCGTTCCACCTCGTTGATGGCAACAGCGTGGTGCCCTTGTCGCTCTTGGGCGGCGCGGTTTCCGCAGCGGCGCACCTCCGGCCTCGCATCCATCGATTGTTCGCGGAGGCCTGGAAACTCCGGGCCAACGTGGAACCACAGGTGCCCGAGATCGCCCGCAGCCACCTCGATCCGCCCTTTGAACCCTGGGAGCCCACGCAGGACATTCGCAGTTTCCTCACTTCGCTGCCATTGGACGCGAGTGTGCCTCCCGTTCCAGGAATCGCAGGCGGTGTAGTCGCAGCCCAGACAACGCTGGCGGACTTCACCGAAGACAAGCTCGCCCGTTACAGCGAGGGTCGAAACAATCCGGACGACCCCGCCCGCACGGCCGCCAGCCGGCTCAGTCCTTACCTTCGCCATGGCCATCTGGGAATCGAGGAGGTGATCGCATCGGCCCTTGGCGACTGGTCGCCGGACGAGATTAACGTTCGTGCGAACGCGAAGCGGGATGACTTCTTCTGCCGAGATCCGAACGTCAACTCATTCCTGGACGAAGCGATCACCTGGCGAGACGTCGGCTATCACTGGCACTGGGTGCGAAACGTGGAACATGGAGCGGAAGCGGCCAGGCGATTTTCCTCCGTCAGTCGCTCCGAGAGTGTCGTTCCCAGTTTCAACTTCGAGTCGATGGACTTCTCCCCGGGCGGTGAACGCACGCTGGAGGTGGCGCTCCCCGCGTGGGCGAAGGCGACGCTTCGCAAGCACGAGGCGGACCCGCGGGCATTCACCTACACGCTCGAGGAATTCGAGGCAGGGGCCACGCACGACGACCTGTGGAACGCCGCCCAGCAGGAACTGGTGGCGACGGGGCGCATCCACAATTACCTACGAATGCTCTGGGGCAAGAAGGTGATGGAATGGTCGGCGACCCCCGCGGAAGCGTACGGGGTACTCGAACATCTGAACAACAAGTACGCGATCGATGGTCGGGATCCGAATTCGTACACCGGAATCCTCTGGTGCTTCGGCCTGTTCGATCGCCCCTGGGCTCCGGAGCGGAAGGTCTTCGGCAGCGTTCGCTTCATGTCCAGCGACAACACCGCGAAGAAGTTCAAACTCGCGGGATACTACGAGTACATCCGTCGGCTGCCGACAATCGCGGAGGTGCGCCAGGGAAGAACAGCCTTCAAGAAAGTGGGACTTTTCGAGTAGCGAGGAGGCGGTTACCGCGACTGGCCGGGCACCCAGAGAACGTCGGATCGCCCATCATGATTGGCGACGCGACCGAGTACGAAAAAGTAGTCCGACAGGCGGTTCAGGTAAATGAGTGCCTGGGGATTGACCGCCTCTTGCTTCATCAGGGTCACGAGGGCTCGCTCCGCTCTCCGGCAGACGGTGCGAGCCAGGTGCAGCCAGGATGACGCGGAGGTGCCGCCGGGGAGAATGAAGCTGTTGAGCGGTTGAAGGCGTTCGTTGAGCCGATCGATTGCGGTTTCCAGCCTCACGGCCTGAGCCTCGGTGATTCTTAACTCGGTTGCGGAAGGCGAATGCGTGGACTGTGGCACGCAGAGGTCGGCACCGAGGTCGAAGAGATCATTCTGAATGCCCCGCAGGAAGGCCGCGTCCGGCGGTTCATGCTGAAGCACGAGGCCGAGCACGGAATTCAACTCGTCTACCTCGCCATAGGCATGCACGCGAGGGCAGTCCTTCGCCACACGCTGGCCGTCGCCGAGCCCGGTCTCGCCGTCATCGCCGGTCTTGGTGTAGATGCGTGAGAGATAGACCATTGATCACTCCTGGTAGAACTGGACTTCGAATCTCAAAACGCAATCTCGTCACCTCGAAGACTTCACGGAATCGTTTAGGGCAGCACTTCCCCTGGGGGCTTGGCCCACTCGGCCTTCACGCGAAGGATCTCGCTCGCGGAATAGTCGAGCGTGATCGCGTCGCCATTCATCACGAGTTCCTGGCCGACGATGTTCATCCCATCCACGATCGAGGCCTTGGAAGGATCGCGAGCGAAGCGAAACTCCGAGGTGCCGCCGAAGCCCGCACACTCGGCGAACTGGGCGACGACGGCGCGATCCATGCCATCGCCGGGCTCCGTGGGCCGCAGCGATGTGAGGATCAGGCTGGGCATGTCGACGTGGGCAAGCCAGCCGGTGGGGCCGATGTGCGGCGGGCCGCGGTTGGTCATCACCACAGGTGACGGCGACACCCAGCCCGCGGCCGTCTGCATCGGCTGCTCGCGATCCAGAGACAGCAGCAGTTCAAAGCTTGTCTCGCGTTCCCCCTCGGGCACCAGGATGACATCGGCCATGCGGCTACCGTGACGCTGGAGGAAGGGCAGGCCGCCCGTGAAGAGGAAGGATCGCTCGGAGCCAAGCCGCACTTCGAGGTAGTCCGCGGAGACTGGCCGGGTGTAGCCCGTCTGCGTGTTGGCCCCGTTGACACCGCGGAAGAGCACGGCACGTTCGTCCCGCCAGCCGAAACGGGAACCGTAGTATGAGTGCCAGGGATAACCGGTCGGGGCGTGAGTGGCTTCGATGTCGATCTTGAGTTCCAGCACCGGCCGCCCGGCCCAGGCCCGGAATCGCTGGCGGAAGCGAGCCAGCGGTTCGTCCTGCTCGTTGAGGATCGTGCCGTCGCTGGTGATCTCGCCCAGGGCCGGGCCGACATGCGTGACGGCGACCGAGTCGACCTTGATCTTGCTGCCGGGGTTATAGACGAGATACTGCCCAAAGCGGTTGGTGCGGGTGCGAAGATCGCGGAAGGCCCGCAAGCCGCCCGTGGCGGGATCGATGTCCGCTTCGAAGAACTCGTTGCGGACGACCATCCCCTCCGCGTACTTCATCTTGGCCTTCGGTGCGGCCGTGCCCCGCGGCCCTGCCAGCGGCACCCAGGCGAAGCCGAGCGAGGGAACTTCCACGACGAGCTTCCCCATGCTGCCGGCGAACTCCGCGGCCTTCACCGGGCCCTCGACGGCGATGGGGCTGCGGAACCCCTCGATCTCCAGGGCGGTGCGGCGCGTGAAGTTGCAGGGGTTGAAGACCATGAAGCCCGGCGTATTCGGCGTTGAGCGAATCTGGACGCGATCCGCCAGACGGCAAGCGATGGCGGATTCGACGGCGGCGAGGCGCGTGTCGGTGGCACGCGAGGCCGAGTCCACCGGCACGATCTTTTTGGGTTCGCCCTTCACGACGTCGGAGCTGAAGTCGTCAGGTGCGTTGGAATCGTACGCGGCCTCCGAACCGAAATTCACTCCGCGCAGTTCGATCTCATCTTCAAGGGCGGCGAGTTCCTGAAGCGATTTTGACTCGTCGTCGCCGGGCGCTCCGGGCGTCAGGCTGCGGTGCAACGCCGCCAGGGCGAATGCGCCATCGACACGTCTTCGCAGCCTGGCGTGACGGGGGAAGCCACTGACGGCGTCCGGGCGTTTGCCGGTCGTCACGCGGTCGTCGAGATAGTCCGCGAAGAAGTCGTCCGCGTTCTGCGGGCCGACGTACTCGCCCGAGAAGGCATCCTGGAAATAGCGGCCCAGGCCGACCCAGTCGCCGAAGACAGGAGCGATCGCCGCGAGGGCGAGGAGATCGTGGTACGCACCGTACGCGGGCTTCCCCTTGTGCACGATCGCGATTGTGGGAGTGGGGTCCTGACTGGTGCTTTGATGGATGTGGTAGACGAGGTTGAAGAACGTGTGCGGGTCGTTCGCCGGCAGCGGCTCGCGGATGAAAGCGTCGATCGCTTTGCCATCCGGGGCGGGCCAGTTGATCGCGGTCGTGCGAAGGCTGGGCAGCAGGGCTCCGTCGAAACTGATCATGACGGCGTGCTTGAAGCCGACCTGTTGCAGCCAGGCCGGCAGTTGCGGATGATACGCGCTCTTTGTGCGGGCATACACCGTCGGCTCCACGCCGAGCAAGGCCTGGGCTGCGGTCCTCGCCTTGCGGAGGTTCCACCACTGCGATTCCACCGGCAGCAGGGCATCCTCGCGTTCGCGATAGGCACCGCAGCAGAGATCGACCCGGCCGGGCGAATCGGGCTGGCACTTCGCCTTGAGCTGCTCGAAGCGACTCGGCGCTTCCGCAGCCAGGCGCTCGAGTAACTCCGCAGAGGCCAGTACCGTGATCGGCACGTTCTTCTCGAGCGATGTCGGCCAGTCGGCTCCGAGATTCGCAGCATCCGGGATGCACCAGTCGAGCCAGTACATCGAGCCGGAGTAAAGCTGCTCGCGAGCCATCTGCAACTGCTCGGCCGCGGCGCGAAGCCGGCCTGCCATCTCTTCCTGGCGTTCGGGATCGCCTGCCGCATCTGCCGCGCCGGAGACGTCGGACCAGAACGCCGAGACATCAAGGAGGCGCTCGTGTTCCATGGCATCGTAGAGAGATTCAAGAAGCAGATACCCGAAGCCGACGCCCTGGAACTGCCGGACCACGTCGTCCGGCAGGTCAAGGTGTGCGCCTCCCAGGCTTTTCTCGCGAAGGGCATCGAGGAGATTGCGGACCGTCTCCACGCGATCCTCCGTGGCGGCGAAGGGAATCGCGTTCACCGCGGCCACCCGGCTTGGCCAGTCGTCCGGCTGGAAGAGGCTCGGCCCCTGTGGCACGGCGTAAAGGTACCCTTCCACCGGCGAATCGTGGTCGTACGAGTTGGAGACCTGGGGAATCTTCGTGGCCATTGCCAGGGCGGCAGGGTGCCACAGGGCCGCGTGGCCGTTCATCCAGGCGGAGGCTTCGTCGTTCGCCAGTTGAAGTGGATACGTCGTCGGAAGGCGATACGGAGAGAGGAGGTGCAGTTCGCGTTGGCTCATGGTGGCTCGTTTGAACCGAGGCGATTCAGGACTTCCCACTTGCGAAAGCAGGGTTCAGATATACTACATAATCGGAAGATTACTGTGTCACGGAGGCACCACCTTGTCCCAAAAAAAACCGGCGACCAAGCCAGCCTCGGCGCCCTCGCGAGCCCTCGCGGACTCGTTACTTCGCGCCGGGCAGGTGGACGAGGCTCTGCGTATCTCGAAGGAAGTCTTCACCAAGGCTCCCAATACGGAGAACCTCGAACATCGGATGGGGATCCTCACGCGCGCGGCCGAAGCCTTGCTCGATGCCAATAAACCCATCCAGGCCATTACTCAAGAGGCCGAACTGCTCAAGGGCTCCAGCCTCCTGATCGCTTCCGATGCCGCGTGGATTCGGACCATCGCTGGCTGGTTCGCGCGCTCGGGCCGCATTGACGAAGCCCTGGCCCACGTCGCGCCCTTGCAGGACCCCAAGGATGCGACTCGCCTCACACATCTCGCGGTGGATCAGGCGGTTCGGCAGAAGTCGAATTCTGGTGTTCCCACCGAGCACCACGCGGGCCTGGCAGCGATCCTCACCGCGATCCAAAACTACGATGCCGGCAACGACGAGAAGGCTCGCGAGTCGCTACAAACGATCGGCTTGCAGTCGCCGTTCCTGGAGTGGAAGGTCCTTCTTCGCGGCCTGATCGCGTATGCCAACCAGGACCACACGCGGGCCATCGAGAACTGGGATCGCCTGGAGGCTTCAAGGCTCCCCGGCCGGCTGGCGGCTCCGCTACGACTGGGCATCGACGCGGCCTATCGGAGTTCACTCACCGACGTGGCCACAGAGGATCTCCAGAAGCGAAGTGAACGGCTGATGGAGGGAAACTTCCTCAAGGGCCTTCGCCTCATTCAGAAGAATCTGGGCCGCGAGGGTTCGCTTTCCACGGCGTTCCGCGACGCGGGGTCTTTCACCGTCACGCTCAAGCGCGTGGCCCCCGATCTCTTTGAACGCCTCAGCCAGTGCTTCTATCACGCGATCATCCACCACGGCCAGCCGGAGGATCTCGCACGCTATCGATCGACCTTCGGCCCGCCGGCGGACGATCCGATGTTCGATCGACTCGAAGCGATCGTCTTCGAGCAGGAAAGAATCTTTGAAGCCGCCCATGCCCACTGGCAGAAGTACGCGAACTGGCTCGCGGCTCATCCACCGAGTTGGCCCAGGGAGATGGCCGATCGGGCTCGTGCCATCGTGTGGTTCCGGATGGCGTTCAACGCCCATAACGCCACACTCCACAGCAACCCCTTGCTGAATGCGTTCACCTTCTTTCTGAACAACCGAAAGCAGCCGGAGAAGAAAGAACTGAAGCCGGATGTCTTTTCGTGCCTGAAGCACGCCATCGATCTGGCTCCGGACTGGAGCGAACCGTCGCTGAGGCTGATGCAGTCGTATTTCGAGGCTGGCCAGTTTGATCATGCCATTCAGACGGCACGAGAGCAACTCGATCGCACTCCCGACGACCTCGCGATGCTCAAGGAACTTGGCCACGCGTTCAGCAAGAGATCGGAGTTCGAGCAGGCGGTGCCGATCTGGAAGAAGGCGGTCGCACTTCAACCGCTGGATCAAGAGCTTCGGGTCCATCTGAGTTACAGCTTGCTCGCGGAGATCCGCCAGAAACTTGCGAAGGGCAATCCGGTCGAGCTTCGCACCGAACTGGCGGCCCGGCTCTCCTTGCTTCAGGACGAGGACCGCGTTGATCAGCATTGCCTTAGCGCCACGCTGGCCTTGAAGGCGGGTGCCATCGACGCGGCGACGGCGATCATCGAGCAAGCCCTCGCCACTCCCGATCAACGCCTGGCGACGGCTTATCGCCTGGCGGTGGATGCCACTCTCGCGAGTCTCAAACCTGCTATGAAGACCAAGGCCAACAAGCGGCTCAAGGACGCCTTCGCCATCGAGCCCACGCCGAGGGAGACCGCCGAGACTCTCCGGGCCGTGTATCGATTCAAGATCGGCGGCTTCAAGTATCGCGGAGAGAAATCACACGAGAAGCAGGCTCTCGCCCTCGTCGCTCGCTGCCTGAAGACCGTGTGTCCGCCCGAGGAGTATCGAGAGCTTGGCTTCTTACTTCAAGATTGGGAATACTGGAAAGAACTCCAACACCTCAGCAACGCCTGCTGCGGCCTGTTCCCCTCTGAAGCGGTTTTCCCGTATCTCGAAGCCTCGGCCATGTTCAACAGGAAGGATCGTCCACATCGCGTGGAAGCGCGACTCTCGCACGCCAGGCGGCTGGCTCAGAAGCTCGAGCCTGAACGCAAGAAATCGCTGATGGCACAGATCGAGGATCTCGAGAAACTCGTGGCCATGCCGTTCGACGAATTCGAGGAGCTCGATGATTTCGAGGACGAGTTTGACGAGGACTATGATGATGAATGATCCCTATGCGATCCTTGGCCTCACGCAGGATGCCACCGACGCCATGATCCGCGAGGCGTATCTTGCGATGGCGAGGCAGTTCACTCCGGAGAATCAGCCGGAGCGTTTCGCGGCGATTCGGGCCGCCTACGAGGCCATTCGCGACCTGGACAAACGGGCCCGCCATCGGCTTTACGAAAAGGGCAAGACGGAAACGATCGACGCTATCCTGGAGGACGCTGCATGTCGAACGCTGCGCCGACGACCGAGCCTGGACTCTCTGTTCGCGACGCTGCGGCCGACCGTATGAGCCCCGACGCTATCGAGGCGATTCTTCACGAATTCCGGGCCTGGCTGTCGGAAGCTCCTCCTTCCTCCACTGCCTCGGCCGGGCCCGGTGAATCAATCGACCTGTTCACGCTCATGGGGCAGTTCACCGCTCTGCGTCACGAGGTGAACATGCAGACGAAGGCCGCGAGAGCCGCGGTCGAGTCCAACGCCGAGACCCTCAATCAACTGGCCGCGGTCTCGAACGAGCGGCAAGCCACGGCTTCGGCCGCGTCAAACGATGAGGAATTCCGGCCCCTGCTGAAGGCCGTGCTCGACATCGCGGATGCCCTGGATCTTGCTTCGACACAGGTCGGGAAGCTTCGAGGCACCATCGAACCGTTTCTCACGGAACTTCGCAGCGGGCCCGAGATCGTTCTGGAATTCGAGGCTGCCGCCCCGGGAGGCTTGCTCGCGAGAATGCTTCGATCCTTCGGCGACAACAGCGAGACGGTGCGTCTGCGAGAACAGCAGCAAGCCCAAGCTCGCATGGAGAGCGAACGAGCCGGGCGAATCGCCCAGGCTGCGGCGAAGGTGAGCCAGTTGCTCAACGCCGCCAGTGAGGGCTACACGCTAAGCCGACGACGGATCGAACGTGTGCTGCCCACCTTCGACCTTGAGCGCATCACCGCCCAGGGCGAAATGTTTGACCCCGATACGATGGAAGCGGTCGAACGCATCGAGGGCTCGGACCGCCCGCCTGGCGAAGTGTTGCAGGAAGTCCGCCCCGGCTATCTCTGGCGAGGCCGCGTGATGCGCTATGCTCAGGTCCGCGTGGCGAGCGTATGAAGAGGCACGAGCAACGCGGTGCAACCCTGCCGTGGGCGCTTCACGGACGAAGATGCGGATTCTCGGAGACGATCGGCATGACGCGGCGAGAGTGGATGCAACGATCAGCCCTGGCCTGCACCGCAGGATCGCTGGGCTGTCGGCAGCAGACACCGAACAAGATCGGCGAGCCGATGGACGGGGAAATCAACCCGTCCAGGGAAGACTACATCACGGCTCGCAAAGGCTTCCGCACGAAACTCACCCGGGTGGGCCCGTCTCCTGAGCCCTCCGAGATGCCCCCGCCGCTTGGCGTGCCTGGGGCCCTGCCGTTCACGTATCCCAGCGGCGGCCTGCAACTGCTGGCCTGGGTGAATCCCGAGGTGAAGACCGCCGGGCCGCGTCGCCCGGCTGTCATGTTCCTCCATGGCGGGTTCGCGTTCTCGCCCTCGCACTGGGAATACGCCCGGCCGTTTCTTCGCGCGGGCTTTCACGTCCTCATTCCTGTTCTCCGCGGGGAGAATGGACAGTCCGGAGCCTATAGCTTGCTTTACGACGAAGTGGACGACTGCCTGGCCTGCGCGGAACACCTCTCTCGGGCGCCGAGCGTCGATCCGGCCAAGATCTTCCTCTGCGGCCACGGAACTGGCGGGACTCTGGCGCTTCTGAGCAGTCTCGCGTCCGACCAGTTTCGAGCCTGTGCGGCATTCTCACCATGGCCCTCGATCAGGACCTACCTTCAAGGCCGGGAACAGGATGCCCCCTTCGATCCCAGGGCCGAGGGCGAATTGCGGATGCGATCGCCGCTCTATTACGCACAGCACTTCCGGTGCCCTGTTCGTTCCTTCTTCGGCCTTGGTGAAGGTGCGGAAGGTGAGGCAAATCTCGCGACCGCCAAGGAGATGGGCCGACATGCTCGAGGGAGCACGAAGGACGTCGGCGAATTGACCGTCTCGGGCGATTCCCTCTCGGCGATCGCTCCATCGACAGCAGCGACCATCGGTTTCTTTCGCGACCTTGCTGGCATTCGAGCCTAGGATTGTGACTTCGTGAGCGACACAAGTCGTTGACGTTCCTCTATCAGGATTCGTTCCATGCCCGAACTGATTATCGGCATCGACCTCGGCACCACCAACAGCGAAGTCGCTATCGTCGAGAACGGCCAACCACGTGTGTTGCTGGAAGACGGCAACCCGATCCTCCCCTCGATCGTCGGCCTGGGGGAGGATGGCCGTCTGCTCGTCGGCGTTGCGGCTCGAAATCAATGGGTCATGGCGCCGGATCGCACCATCCGCTCTATCAAGCGCAAGATGGGCGAGGACGTGAAGGTTCACCTGGGCCAAGAGGCCTTCACGCCTCAGGAAATCTCCGCGATGATCCTGAAGGCCCTGAAAGCCCGGGCCGAACGCGAAGTCGGCCATCCGGTCACAAAAGCCGTGATTACGGTGCCAGCGTTCTTCAACGACAACCAGCGCCAGGCCACACGCGAGGCCGGCGCTCTGGCAGGCCTCGAAGTCGTCCGCATCCTCAACGAGCCCACCGCTGCGGCGCTCATTTACAACCCTGCCGCGGCGGCCAAAGCGGATTCACCCTCGGAACGAATCCTCGTCTACGACCTCGGCGGCGGAACGTTTGATGTCTCCGTCGTTCATACCGAACAGGGCGTCGTCGAGGTGCTCGCCAGCCATGGCGACACCCATCTGGGCGGCGACGACTTCGACGATCTCTTTCTCAACCACGTCGCTCACCAGTTCCGCGAGATGTACGACATCGATCTGCGCGAGGATCGTGTCTCGAAATCCCGCCTGCTGCGAGCCGTGGAGGAGGCCAAGAAACGGCTCTCCGATCACGCCATCACGCGCATCGAGGAAGAGTTCATCGCCGAGAAGGACGGCGTGCCGCTGCACCTGAGCATGGACCTGGAGCGGAAGGACTTCGAGGCGCTGATCCGCCCGATGATCGACCGCACGATGATTTGCGTCCAGCAGGCACTGGACGATGCCCGCCTGACGGCATCGCAGATCGATCGGGTGGTGCTCGTGGGCGGCAGCACGCGGACGCCGATGATCGGCCAGCTTCTCGAAGAGCGCCTTGGCCAGCCCGCCCACCGCGAGATCAACCCGGACCTCTGCGTGGCCATGGGCGCCGCGGTGCAGGCCGCCATCATCGCAGGGCAGAACGTGGGTGCGGTCCTCGTCGACATCACGCCGCACTCGATGGGCATCAAGTGCCTTGACTACGGCGATAGCATGGAATTCCGCCCCACCGAGCATCGTTTCGCCGCCATCATCCGCCGCAACAGCCCGCTTCCTGCTTCGAGAAGCGAGATCTTCTGCACGGTGACGGACAACCAGCCCAGCGTCGAAGTCGACGTTTACCAGGGCGAGGATGAGGATGTCCGCCGCAACCACCGCATCGGCAAGTTCCTCATCGAAGGCCTGGCGAAGGTGCCCGCCGGGAATCAACTCGTCGTGCAACTGGATCTCACCCTGGACGGCATTTTGAAGGTGTCCGCGAAGGAAAAGGTCTCCGGCCTGAAGAAACAGATTACCATCGACAACGTGCTCGCTCGCTTCACGCTGGCGGAACGCGACTCGGCCCAGGCCCGCATCGATCGCATGTGGAACGCCTTCGAGACGGGCGACATCCCCGAACCGAAGGAAGCCGCGGAGGGCGCGGAGCAGACTTCGACCGGAGTGTCGCTTCCGCCCGCGGAGAGCGGCCCTCGCGAGGGGCAGCGCGAAACCGTGCAAGCCCGTGCGATCCTGGAAAAGGCTGAGCGGCTTCGCGAAGCGGCAGCCGACGAGGACAAGGCGGAACTCGATCGCCTGATGGGCCAGGTCCGCGAGGCGATCGAATCGAGGAACTGGGCGGGCCTCCAGACCGCAAGCAACGAACTCAGCGACGTGCTGTTCTACCTGGAAGATGCGTGAGACGTTCCGGGTCCGCGGCGAAAAAGTCGACTCGGGGAGTCCCCACACGATGCCCGTTCCTTGTCCTTGCTGCCGAGCTTCAAATGATCTCGGCCCAGGCTGCCGACGGTGCAAGGCCGATCTCACACTGCTCTTTCAAGTGGAAGTGAGTCGTGAAGCGCACATCATGGTCACTCGCGAGGCCATTGCGGACGGGCGCTTCACCGATGCGGACCTCGCGCTCTCGAAGGCCGAGGAACTCCGACGTGGGCCGGATGTCCTCAAACTGAGGGCGGTCGTGAAGCTTCTGCAACGGGATTTCGCGGGAGCCCGGGCCCTTCATTCTCGGATCACCTCTGTCGCGAGTTCCCCATGAGCGAAACTGTCCTCATCGTGGACGACGAGGATTCCGTTCGTCGAACGTTCCAGGAATGGCTGGCGGGCAGTGGGCTCGCCGTGCGAATCTTCGCAGTCGCGGACGCGGAGTCGGCGCTCCTGATCGCCAATGAGCATCCGGTCGACCTTGCGGTGCTCGACTGGAACCTCGGCTCTGGCAGCGACGGCCTGCGATTGCTCGAGGATCTCGTGGAATTCCGGCCGGACATCGTGGCCATCCTTGTGACGGGCTTCGCCCACCAGGCCACGCCGCTGGATGCGCTTCGCATGGGCGTGCGGGACTATCTCGACAAGAACCACGACCTCAACCGTGAGACGTTTCTCGCCTCGATCCGCAAGCAACTCGATCGCATCCGCCCGGCGAAGGTGCAGCGAGAGTTTCATCGCTCGCTGGCGTCGTTCCGGGAGGCGGTGGAAAAAGCCCTGCCGATCATCCAGGCCGCGGCGGCGCTGAACGATCCCGTGCCGCTGCCCGAAGCGATCAAGTCGCTGCTGGGGTTCGTGGGCCAGTCGGTGGGGGCAGCGTCCGGGGCGCTGATCATCCGCCAGTTGCGGGACGACGGCACGGAGGCGACCTCGGTCTTCAACGCGGAGGCCCGCCAACTCACGACGTCCACGATTCCCTTCAGCCGCAGTCTGGCCGCCACGGTGGTGAGCATGCAGGAGCCGTGCGTCTGGAACGAGTTCGATCCTGCGGGTCTCGGTGCCGTCGAACTCCATCCGTTCGAGATGGGCATCAAGAATCTGATCGCGGCACCACTGCTAAGCGGCCAGGGGTCGCAGGCGGTGATGGAGTTTTTCAACAAGCCGGCCCCGGGCTTCACGGCCGCGGATCGCAAGGCGATGACGGCCGCCGCCGAGGTGGGTGCGGATCTGCTTCGCCGTTCCCTTGCGGAGCGGCAGACTCACCGGTTGCTTTACGACGCTGTGACCTCCGCCCTGGCCTCCACCGCCACGATGGCCGAGTCGCTGGCGGGCGCGGAAGCCCCGCCACCTCAGGCGATGCTCGATCGGCTACGGGAAGGGCTCGACGCGAACGCGAATGCGGTGATCGACGCGGATGCGACGTTGAAACTGGTGGACGCCGTCCGCGGCCTTGCGCTTCGGCATGGCCCGGCCGCGGTCGAGCATTGCGTCCGGGGTGTGACGCAACTTCAGCAACTCCTCGACGATCTTACGGGATCGTGAGGACACCATGCCCGATCCGAAAGCCACCGTCTTCGACGAGATTTTCTCGCTGCTCACCCCCGATCGCGTCCTCCAGGATCCGCGGGCGACCGGCGAGGGCATCTCCGTGGCCATCGTCGACTCCGGCGTGGAACGGGCCCTGATCGAATCGCGATTCCAGGACGCCGGCCAACCGATCCACCGCATCGAGGGTGCCGTCTTCTCCGCCGGTTCGACCGTGGCCCAGCCTTACGACGGCAGGCAATCCTCGCCTCACGGCACCACGGTCGCGGACATCATTCTCACGGTCGCCCCGCGTGTGAAGCTTTACTCCGCGGATGTCTTCGGCCCCGCAGGTGCATGCGAGGTGGAGTCGGTGATTGCCGCCATCCGCCATGCCATCGATGTGTGGAACGTAAAGGTGATCAACCTCTCGCTGGGCGTTCCCGAGCACCGCCTCCAGCAACTGCCGAGGCGGCAGCAGTTGCTGCGCGCGATCGAGGAAGCGTACTTCCGCGATGTGCTGGTCTTCGCGGCGGCCCATAACGAGCACCCGCTGACGCGAAGCTACCCGGCTGCGTTCGCCGCGCCGCTGATCTCGGTGGACAAGGGGCTCTTCGCGGACCCGCTCACCTTTGCTTACCGACTCAAGGATCAGATCGAATTCCAGGCCCACGGGCGGGGCTACGTGGGCCCGTTTGCGCGAGAACCCGCCACAAGCTGGGCCACGCCGCACCTCGCTGGGATCGCGGCACGCATCCTCTCTTTGAAGCCGGACCTGAAGCCGTTCGAGATCAAGACGATCCTTTACTGGCTCTTCCGGGTCCGCGAGCAGAGCGAGCCGCCCGCAGCGTGATACGAACCCTTTTCATTCCCTTTCCAGCTGAGTCTTTCCACCTTGTGCAGCTTCTGTTTCCTACGCCATCGGCATCACTTTTCAGGTGTTGATCATATTTCTCTGCTTCGGCCGTAAGGAAATTCAGAGCGATTGGACTTTCTCCTGGATGTGAATTACTGTTGACCGGGCAACCTTCGGCTCACCTTCTGGTTTCCGACGACTCGCATCGATCGGGAAACGGAGGATTGTCCCCGTCTACTCGTTCCAGGCTAACACCATGAACTGGCTCCGCGAGCCTGATACTGAGCCCATTCCCGGCTACGTGCTGGTGGAACCCATCGGCACTGGCGGCTTCGGCGAAGTGTGGAAGTGCGTTGCTCCGGGTGGCATCCATAAAGCCATCAAGTTTGTCTTCGGGAACCTCAACTCCCTTGACGGCGACGACGTGCGCGCCGAGCAGGAGCAGAAGGCCCTCCAACGCGTCAAAAACATCTTCCATCCGTTTGTCTGCCAGATCGACCGCATTGACGTCGTCAACGGCGAACTCGTCATCGTCATGGAACTGGCGGAGAAGACCCTCCACGATTGCCTGCTGGAGTATCAGTCCACCGGTCGGCCGGGCATCCCCCGCGATATTCTCCTGGGATTCCTGGACGACGCCGCCGTCGGGCTGGACTTCCTCATTGAAAAGCACAACCTTCAGCACCTGGACGTGAAGCCGCGGAATCTCTTCTTTGTCGCCGAGCGGGTGAAGGTCGCGGATTTCGGTCTCGTGAAGCACCTGGAGCGTTCGAGCAGTTCCGGCCTGATGGGTGGCGTGACGCCGATTTACGCGGCTCCGGAAACCTTCTCCAACAAGATCAGCAAGCACTCGGACCAATACAGCCTTGCGGTGGTGTACGTCGAACTCCTGACCGGCAAACGAGCCTTTAACGGGAAGAACGTCCGCCAGTTGGCTCTCCAGCACATGACGGAGGCTCCGGACCTCAGCATGCTGCCCGAGGGGGATCGCGCCGCGGTGGCCCGAGCCCTGTCGAAGGAGCCGGACGATCGCTTCCCAAGTTGCACGGCCTTCATTCGCGCGCTCTCCGGTGGAAGTCCGCGAGCAGGCGACAGCAGCGGTTCCGGCAACGGCCAGGTGCGCGAACCCGCCGCCTGGGCGAAGGCGACGAAGACGCTGCATGATGTCGATCTCACGCCCCCGGCGGACCGGCGTAGCTCTCTTGGCGGCGGCGAGATGCCGATGCCACACCGATCGAAGTCGACCGTGGCCTTCGCGGAACTCGATGAAGAACACCTCCTCGCCAAGACGATGATTCAGAAGAACGTGGGAATTCTCCGCCCCACGATCCTGATCGGCCTCGGCGGATTCGGTCGCCGGGCGTTGCAGAACATCCGCTGTCGCCTTTTGGACCGCGTGGGCGATCTCAACCAGGTGCCCAGCTTCCGGATGCTCTACGTCGACAGCGATCCGGACGCGATCAACAAGGCCCTGAACGCGCCGTCTGACTCCGCGCTCGATAGCGATGAAGTCTTCCCCGTGCCGCTGCAACCGGTGACAGGTTACCGCCGCCGTCAACTCGACCAGATCCTCGATTGGCTGCCGCGGGAGAAGCTTTACTCGATTCCGCGGAGCATGCAGACGAACGGTTCCCGAGCCCTGGGTCGGCTGGCGTTTTGCGATAACTACCTTCGCTTCGTCACGCGGTTCCGCCGCGAGGTGCAGATCGCAACGCACCCGGAATCGATGTCGCAGTCCGCGGATCAGACGGGCCTGCCTCCTCGCGACGCAATCCCGCAGGTGTACATCTTCGCCAGTGCCACAGGTGGTTCGAGCGGCATGCTCATGGATCTCGGCCATGCGATCCGCCGCGTGCTCAGCCGACTCAACGCAGCCGAGACGCCGATCACCACGTTCCTTTACGCCGGCGCACCGACGGACCCGAACAGCAACGACTTTGAACGTGCGAATCTCTACGCATCCCTCACCGAGTTGAACCATTACGCCGACCCGGATGTGACGTTCGTGGGCCAGTACGGCGGCCCGGAAGGCCCTCGCGTTGAAGGCCAGGGGCTGCCTTTCACGTCGGTCTATCTGCTTCCCATGGCGGAGAAGACCGGCCCCGCGTTCCGGGACTGCATGTCCCATCTTTCGGGATACGTTGCCCACGACATGACGACTCCGCTTGGCCTCGCACTCGAGAAACTCCGCAGCAAGCCGTCGAGCTTCGGCGTCAGCCCGTTCCGAGGATTCGGGACTTACGGCGTCTGGTTCCCCCGCGGCCTGCTGCTGCGTTCCGCGGCCCAGAGAATCTGCCGCAAGCTCATGACGGAGTGGCGTAGCGAGGACGCTCCTACGGATGCCTCGTCCGTCGATTTCCTCATCACGCAGATCACGGGCGACGCCCGCCTGAAGCCCGAGGCGATCCAGAGCCAAATCGAACGCGAGGCGACCCGAGGCAGCGATGGCGGCCCTTCCGAGCAGATCGAACGCTGGCTGACGGGCCTCGAGGGGCAGGTCGAGAACAGCAACCGCCGCAATGATGCCGGCGTCTGGGCACGCAACGTCTGGGATCAGGCTCGCGAGTTCATCGGCACCCGGCCGACGAACGAGACGGACAGCACCGTCCGCCGCAGCCGGATCAGCCGAACGCTCGAGGAAGCCATCCGCCGGGTCGCGGAGATGTGGGGCAACGAGTTCACGGAAGTGACCCGGCCGCTGGAGGAACACCCCGGCCGCCGAATCGCCACCGTTGAACAGGCCTTGAACCGAATCCTGAATCTCTGCGGCGATGCGGCCCGCGCCCAGGATAAGCGGCTCCAGCAGCATGCCTTGAAGTGCCAGCAGAGCCGCAACGATGTGCAGTCCGCCCTCGATGCCTGCCAGGCCGGTTCCGGCAGCTTCAGCTTCTTCGGAGGCCGATCGAGCCGCTCGATGAAGCACTTCCTCGACCAGCTACGCACCTTCGCCCGTCTGCGGTTGCAAGAAGACATGCTGGAGGCGACAGCCCACTTCTACCGCAAGCTGCGCAGCCGTGTGGAAGATCGACTTCGCGACGTCGCCTTCTGCCGCTCGCGTCTGGACCACGTGATTCAGGTACTGGCCTCGCCGTTGAACAATGTGTCCGGCCAGTACACGCAGGACACGCCCTTCGCCCTCACCGAAGAAGCGCTCCAGCAGACACTGCATCCGACGAACACGCTGAACATCGTCCTCCCCGCAGGAGATAACCACATCGACCGTTCGGCTGCGAAGGTCGTGAAGTCCGTGCAACCTGGCGATCTCCAGCGGCTCGAGAGAGCGTTGCAGAAGCTGGTGCTCGAGCCACGCGGCGGACTGACCTCCGTGTGCCAGACGAACACCGATCTCACCCGACTGCTGGTGGCGCCGATGGTCGAACAAACGATCGCGTTCCTCGGCGATCTTCTCCCCGTGACGGACGTGACCGAGGTCGAATTCTCCTCCGTCGCTGCGAAGAAGGGCGACCTCGGCTCGCGGATCGAGGACTACGAGCATCGTGCGTCGCCGCCATGCGGCCTGACCTCCGCGGAGGAGCAGACGTTCGTGCTGGTGCCGGAAAGCGACTCGGGCTCGGACTTCGCGAAGCACGTGAAGATGGTGCTGCCTGGCTCGCTCACGATCGCGGTGGAGGGTGCCGCGACGGACCTTCTCTTCTGCCAGGAGCACGGCTGCCTGTCGCCAGAGCAGGTGTGTGGATTGATCGACGATTGCAAGCCGGCCTATTACGAAGCGGCGAGCAATCCGAACGCGTCGCCGCATGCCAGGTTCGACGTGATGGAGTGGATGCCGTTGAATGAGTGATTGGCTTACCTTGGAGAGCCATCATGCCAGTTCCGAGATTGGCATGAGCCTGCTTCGCCCGTCGCAGTCATCGCCCGACAGAACCCATCCTGACTTACCAGTGCATCACGTAACCACCATCGACATTGATGGTCTGGCCGGTGACGCTCGCGGCTCGAGATGAAGCGAGAAAGACGGCCATCGCCGCGATATCCTCCGGCGTCTGCCAGCGGTTGAGCGGCACGAGCTTCGCAATCTTCTCCGCGGTCCAGTCCTCGTAGCTCTGTCGCTGTTCGGGCGGCTGGCGGTCCGCCCAGGCCTGCCAGACCGAGCGATTCAGCGGCGTCTGCACCATGCCCGGGTTCAGGGTGTTCACTCGCACATTGAAGGCCGCGAGGTCCTTGGCTGCGCACTGGGCGAAGTTGATCAATCCCGCCTTCGAGGCACTGTAAGGCGGGTCCGTCTGCGAGCCGATCTGCCCGGCGACGGAGGCCAGGAAGAGCATCGTGCCGTTGCGTTGCTCGGCCAGACGAGGGGCGAAGGCGTGAGCCACATTCACCGCACCGATGAGATTGACTCGGAGGACGCGGTCCCATTCCGTGGGTTCGAGCTTCCAGAAGGGGAACCCAAACTTCCCCGATCCAATGCCGACGGCGAAGACGATGTGCTCGACTCGTCCGAACTCGGCAACAATCGCTGAGGCCGCGAGCTTAACTGCGTCGGCGTCGGTGACATCAAGAGCCCAGGCGGCGGCTCGTGCGGCGGATGTGGTGAGGGTCGCGGCCGTGGTGTGGACCTCGGGCAGGCGGTCGACGATCGCGACGTTCGACCCCTCGGCCACGAAGGCCTTGGCGATCGCGGCACCCAGGCCCCGAGCGCCGCCCACGATCACCGCCGTTTGACCGGAGAGTTCAAGATTCATCGTGCGAGTGTTCCGAAGAGTGGTAACGGAATCGATCAAGCGACCCGCTGCGCCCGGGCCAGCGTCACGAACACATCTTCCAGCGTGGGCGCCGTGAGCCGAACGTTCGACTCCAGCAATCCCAGGTCGGCCGCGGCGACGTTCCCATCAACCAGGGCGTGAATCGTCTGCCCGAAGATGGTCGCCTCACGCACCTGGGGCAGCTTGCGGAGCCGCTCCAGTGTTCCCGCGACGTCGGACCCGGCGATCTCGAGGCGCTTGGTCCCCGCGGGCGTCACCTCGGGCGATTGCTTCAGTTCGTCCGGCGTGCCGAGTGTCAGCAGCTTTGACAGATAAAGGTATCCGACCCGACCGCAGCGCTCGGCTTCGTCCATGTAATGCGTGGTGACGAAGAGCGTGACGCCTTCCGCCGCAAGGCGGAAGAGCAGGTCCCAGAGATCGCGGCGGGCCACGGGGTCGATGCCCGCGGTGGGCTCGTCGAGGAACACCAGGCGCGGCCGATGGAGCAGGGCACACACCAGCGCGAGCCGCTGTTTCCAGCCCCCGGAGAGTCGCTCGGCTCTTCGTGTGAGGTAAGGGCCCAGGCCGGTGAGTTCGACGAGTTCCGCCTGACGCGACCGGGCTTCGCTGCCGGGGAGCCCGTAAATGCCAGCGTAGAAGTCCATGTTCTCCCGCACGGTGAGGTCCGCGTAGAGGGAGAACTTCTGGCTCATGTAGCCCACATTCTGGCGGATGATCTCCGGATCTTGAGCGACGTCGTGTCCGAGGACCGTGGCCGAGCCGGTGGCGAACGGGACGAGCCCACAAAGGGCCCGGATGAGCGTGGTCTTGCCAGACCCGTTGGGGCCGAGAAGGCCGAAGACCTCGCCGCGGCCCACGGTGAACGAGACATTCTCGACAGCGGTGAAGCTGCCGAAGCGGATGCTGGCGTTATGGATGTCGATGACCGGCGGCATGGTCGCCCTGGGTTCGCGGACGTTCGGGCCTATCGGGCTGCTCTTTAGATCACCAGCTTTTGCGTCCGGCTCTTCACCACGTTCTCCAGCAGTTCGGTGAACTCCGCCACCGGCTTCGCGCCGAGATCCTCGCCGGATCGCAGACGCACCGCGACCGCATTCGCCGCCATCTCCTTGTCGCCGATGACGAGGATGTAAGGCACTTTCTGTAGCTGGAACTCGCGGATCTTCGCGTTCATCCGCTTGTCGCTCAGGTCCGTCTCGATGCGGTGATCCTTCGCCAGCAGGCCCGCGTGAATCTGCTTGGCGAACTCGAAGTGCCGGTCCGCGATCGGCACGATCGCCACCTGCACCGGCGCCAGCCACGGCGGGAAAGCCCCCGCGTAAAGCTCGATCAGGTACGCCATCATCCGCTCCATGGTGCTGATCACGCCGCGGTGGATCATGAACGGCCTCTGTTCGGTGTCGTCCGCGCCCTTGTACTTCAGTTCGAACTGCTTCGGCAGGTGAGGGTCCAGTTGGATCGTCGAGAGGGTTTCCTCGCGGCCCATCACGTCCTTCACCTGGATGTCCACCTTCGGCCCGTAAAACGCCGCCTCGCCCTCGGCCTCGCGGTACTCCACGCCGGCGATCTTGAGCGCCTCGCGAAGCTTCGCCTGGCTCGTCTTCCACATCTCATCGTTCTTCACGTACTTGTCGTTGTCGGCGGAGTCGCGCTTGCTAAGGCGGAAGCTGTACTCGGTGATGCCCAGATCCGCGTACGCCTTCTTCACGAGGTTAAGCACGCCGACGAACTCGTCGATGATCTGATCGCCGCGGACGAAGAGGTGGGCATCGTTAAGTGTCATGCAGCGGACACGCGACAGGCCGCCCACGACGCCGCTGCGTTCGTAGCGGTACATCGTGCCAAGCTCCGCGATGCGGATCGGCAGGTCGCGGTAGCTTCGCGGCTTGCTCTGGTAGATCAGGATGTGGTGCGGGCAGTTCATTGGCCGCAGCACCAGTTCCTCTTCCTCGCCGATCTTCATCGGGGGGAACATGTTCTCCTGGTAGTGGTCCCAGTGGCCGCTGACCTTGTAAAGGTCGCTCTTCGCCAGGTCCGGCGTGGTCACGTGCAGGTATCCCGCGGCTCGTTCGTAGTCCATGATAAAGGTTTCGAGCAACCTTCGAATCGTCGAGCCTTTCGGCAGCAGGATCGGGAAGCCGGCGCCCAAGAGCGGGCTGTTCATGAACAGTTCGAGCTCCCGGCCCAGCTTGCGGTGGTCTCGCTTGGCCGCTTCTTCCAGGCGGGCGAGGTAGTCCTTCAAGTCGGCCGCGGTCTTCCAGGCGGTGGCGTGGAAGCGCTTCAGCATCTTGTTCTTCTCATCCCCGCGCCAGTACGACCCGGTCACCTGCATGATCTTGAAGCTGCTGGGGTCCAGATCTCGCGTGGTCTCGACGTGCGGCCCGCGGCAGAGGTCGGTGAAAGTGTCCTGGGTGTAAAGGGTAATCAGGGGCGCGTTGCCCGCGGCGGAGTTACCGTACTCGTCCTGCCCGTTCACGAGGCCCTGGATGAGTTCCTGCTTGTAAGGCTGGTCTTTGAAGATCTCCAAAGCCTCCGCGGCCGCGACATCGCGAACCTTGAAGGCGTGCTTCCCCTTGATGATCTGACGCATGCGGTTGGTGATCCACTCGAGGTCCCCGTCGGACACGGTGGCATCAATGTCGAAGTCGTAGTAGAAGCCGTTCTCGATGGGCGGGCCGATGGTGGGCTTGGCGTCCGGGAATCGCTCGACGACCGCCTGCGCCAGGACGTGCGCGAGAGAGTGCCGCACCTTGTAGAGGTCCGGATCGTAATCCTTGGGGACGTACTTCTCGCCAGCGGCCTTGAGTTCGGCTTCAGTTGCCATCGAATCGGCTCCTATTTCCGCCACGTGGCACCCGGACTTACAGCCGGAACCTCCCATGGCGGTGGGGAGAATATAAGGGTCATGCTTGCTGGAGTCGAGACAGGCAGCCGGTTCCAAGGTTCATGATGAGGCAGCGATTGACTGTCAGCCTGGCAAACTACTCAGGATCGATGTCGATGATTTCCAGCCGCTCGCGGAGTGCGTCGGTCCCAATCGGGATCTTGACGTGCATCTCCCATTGCAGGCAGTGCAGCACCGACACGACATTCTTCGTGAAACGGAGCCTTGCGTAACCGACTGTCACGGATTGTGGCCGCACGGTCGCACGCCGGACGCGGCCGAATCGGGTATTCCAGTCTGCCGGAGCACGTATCCCGCGGCCGCCGCCCCGGAGAGGAAGGCCCCCTCGACCCGGCCACCAGCGAGCCAGTCCCCGCACACGACTAACCCGGCCCCGGGGTCGAACAGAGCGCGGCGGTCGGCGGGGTCGGACCCGTGACTGTACCGCCATCGGTGCGCCGCCATGTAGGCCACCGGGGGCGGAGAGACCCCGGTGGCCGTCGCGAGGGCGTCGAGCAGGTGGGAGCCGACGGCCTCTGGGGAATCTTCCAGGTTGGCCGCAGACCAATCCGGGCCGGCGTGAAGTACCCAGCAGTCGGGGCCTGTGGGGCGGCAGGGCTTCGAGCTATTCCGGGCGATCCACGACAGCGGCGAGTGGTGGACGAACGCACCGTCCCAGGGCACCTCGAATCGGCCGTCGAACGCCACGAGGACGGCCCAGCACGGGGCCATAGAAATGCCCGAAGCCGCGGCAGCGAACGGGTGCGGGGCGAGCAGCTCGGCCGCCTGCGGGGCGGGTACGGCGATTATCAAGAACTCGAACGGGCCGAAGTCGGCACTCGACTCGTCGGACAGGTTCCATCCGCCATCCGCGGGAGAGACCCGGCTGATCCGCGTCTCCCGGCGGACGGCGAGGTCCGCAGCCAGGTGCGTTCCCAGTGCCGACATTCCCGGTACTCCGACAAACCGCGGCTGGGGAGTGGTGTCCGCCACCGACCCGCCCTGGAGTTTCACGACCCGGCCGCTCCACTCGGCCACGACTCCCTGTACCTGCCACGCCGACACGCATCTGGCGAAGAGCGGGTCGCGGGCGGTGAAGTACTGAGCACCGTGGTCGAACGACAGGTTAGTCTCGGCCCTGCGAGTCGCCGCCCGGCCACCCGTGCTGCGGCCCTTGTCAAACACGGTCAACGGGAATCCATGGTCCGCGAGGGTGCGGGCGCAGATGAGGCCGGAAATCCCGGCGCCGACCACCGCCACACGGGGCATCGGCAACTGCCACGGGCGGGTCGTCGGCTCGACTTCTGTCCGTCTCTGTGGGTTCATCATCCCGGATTCTGTTGTGGCAACTTCGCGACGAGTGGCAGACGTTCTCGCGTCGAGACCACCGTTCCTCCAGGGCGTTCAACAGTGATCGCGAACAGCACTGGCCGCGTGACCCCGAGCTTGGTTTGAATTGGGATAATGACATCCCCTCCGCCGGGGGGGATGTCAAAGACTCCGCCATCCACGGGGTACCGTTCATCGCGTGCGGCATCGAACACCCATAACTGGTACTGTTCACGCGCGGATGTGTTTGCCGCCAGCCCGCGGAATCGCATATACCCTTCCTGAGTCGTCGTACTCCAGACCACGTCGCCTGATGCACCGTTGGCAGCGGGATCATTGGTCGCGGTCCATTCGACCTGAATCACATCGCTGCCTGGTTGTGCGACACTCGCGAGCAACTGTTGCCTCCGTTCTGCTGGTCCTGGCGTTGGGATCGCACGCATCGACCACCACGCCCCGACGGCGAGAAGCACACTGGCAACCAACGCAGCCCACCCGAGAACGGTCCGTGTCTTGCGGGACCGGGAACCCGTTGGGGTTGGTTGAGAAGGGATGTATTTCGCCGCATCGGCAAGGATACGCGCCTGAATTTCGGCGGGCATCGGCTCAGGTGAAGCTGGGACTGATGACATTGCCAGGTCGGCGGCGAGCCGTTCCAGTTCCTCGCGGTCGACATCGGGGAATGCGAACAGGAGCCGTTCTAGCTCGGCCGCTTCGCCCTCCGTGAGACCGAAGACGGTGCGGTCAGCCAGCAGTTCAAGGAGCCGATCTCGCGACGGGTCGTGCATGTTGCTCATCGTGCATCCCCCGTTGGCAGGGGCCTGCGGCTGGGGCTACCAACCAGTTCCCTCAAGCGGAGTAGACCGCGTCGTGCGTGAGCTTTCACCGTTCCCAGCGGTGTGCCGAGTGCGGCGGAGATGTCCGCATGAGACATCCCTCGATCGATTGCCATCTCGAGGACAACTCGCTGCTCGGGTCGAATCTCAGCGAGACAGTCCCGAACGCGAGAGGCTTCGTCGTCGATGGCAGCACGATCCACGGTGGGCGGCGAAATGGGTCCTTCGCCTTCAGGCAGCGAGGTGGTTGAGAGAGATCGGCCGCGCTTCCTCGACCGATCGACCAACCTTCTGCGGGCGATCATCGCCACGAAAGTGGCCTCGGCGGCCACCGTTGGGTCATAGCGAACGGCATTCCGCCAGATGTCAATGAACACTTCCTGAGCCGCGTCTTCGGCGTCACTCGGATCTGCCGAGTGTTTCCGTGCGAGCGACCACACCAGCCCGCCGTAGAGTGCCAAACATTCTGGCACAGCCTCGGCATCGCCGCGAGCGATTCGTTCGAGAAGGGTTAACGACACGTTCGAAATCATCCTCAGTCCGTTTGGAAAGTCGCGGCGGGTCACGTGATCCGCCGCGAGATGTTCACCAAACTCACTTCGGCAGAATGACCGCGTCGATCACATGGATGACGCCGTTGGACGTTACGATGTCGGTCTTCACGACGTTCGCGCCGTCAACCTTCACCTTGCCGTCCTTGATCTCGATCGTGACCTTCCCGCCCTGGACGGTCTTGGCTTCCGTCAATTTTACCACATCGGCAGCCATCACCTTACCCGCCACAACATGGTAGGTGAGCACGGCGATCAACTTCTGCTTGTTCTCCGGTTTGAGAAGCGTCTCGACAGTGCCAGCAGGCAGCTTCGAGAAAGCCTCGTCGGTCGGGGCGAAGACCGTGAAAGGTCCCTTACCCTTCAGCGTGTCGATCAGATCTGCGGCCTTCAGGGCAGCAGCGAGGGTCTTGAAGCTGCCCGCACCCACGGCGGTATCGACGATATCGTTCTTCGGAGCATCCTTCTCGGCGTTCACAGCGCACGGTTGGATCGGGGTAGCCTTCGGACCGGCCACAGAAACCATCGACAGCGATAAGAACGTGAAAGCGGCGAATCCGTACTTCATCTGCATACTCCAAGATCGTTGTGCCCGCCACACAGGGTCAGGGCAGTGAGATTTCCAGTCCAACGTGGACCGGTTCGCTCATGAGTTCGATCCCGACAACGTCATGGATGCAGATGATGGCGAAAATAGAGGAACTTTCTCGGCCCCTGAAAGTTCAGCGGCGATCAGAAACGTCCTGTTCTACGAACCTGTAGAGCGACAACGACCTTTCCCCGGACGGGAAGCGACTAACTAAGGTTCAAGTTCGAGCGCAGCGACTGGCGAGCGTGGCTGTCTTTGAAGGGCCGACAAGTCGTAGCGGATCTTCCTGGCATAGCGATCGAGAATGTTGCGGACTTCCTTGTAGAAGCTGGTGGCCAGGGCGAGGAGAAGATGGGTAGAATCATGTATTGTCGCTTTAGTGTGGGGCAAGGGCCGGTCGTACCTTCTTTTCGCCCACTGGACGCGGCATTTTCCAGATCGATCGCTGCTGCAGAACAATCTCATGGCCAACCTCCGAGCCCGATGGCCGAGAAAAAGCTCACTCACCTGGGATCAGGCGCAGTCGCGAGATCGCACCCCGTCAAAGCCTCTAGAAGACGATTATGAAAACTGTCCCGAAAAGGCCCGATACGAGAGAACAGCTCCTTGTGGCAGCAACAGAGTTTACGCAGGTGCTGGGGTACAACGCCTTCAGTTATCGCGATCTGGCGGAACGCGTCGGCGTCCGCACCGCCAGCATTCACTACCACTTTCCCAGCAAGGGTGATTTAGGCCGAGAAGTCGTGATCCGGCATCGTCGTGAGAATGCGGAATTCATGGAACAGGTCGAGCGGGCGGGTGGCACGGCACTCGATCGCCTGCGACGCTATTGCGAAGGGTTTCGAAAGTCGTACGGCAACGGCTCCCGCATGTGTTTGGGCGGCATGATGGCAACCGATTCCGAATCACTGCCTGCCGAGATACTCGCGGAAGTCCGTGGCTGCTACGAGGACCACGAAAACTGGCTCGCGAAAACGCTTCGACTGGGGCTGGCCCGTGGCGAAATCCAATTCACCGGTTCTCCCAAAACTTTGGCGAAGATCCTTTTCGACGCTCTCGAAGGTGCGATGCTTGCCACCCGCGCTTTTCGGACACCGGCTCGTCTTGTCGAAACGATCGAATGGCACATGAATCTGTTCACGCCCCGATGATTCTGAATTAGACGATGAAACTCTATAAGGTCTGGCCACGCCGCGGTAGTCTACCTATTAGTAGGGATGTGGTGCTCACTGACTTTCACCCAGTTTGGAGAGACCCATGAGTCGTATTCGTTCGATCTTCGCCTTGCTCGTGCTCAGCGGAATCCTCGGCCTCACAGCGGGCTGCGGCGGTGCCACGCAGTCTAGCTAGCAAGCAAGATGACAAGATGAAAGCGGACGGCATGAAGGGCGATGGCATGAAGGGCGATGGCATGAAGGACGATAAGATGAAAAGTGAGAAGAAGTAGTTTCATACTCCGGCCATCGGGGAGCCTGTCATGTCAACGAATCGCAGTCTGACTCGGGAGATCACCCCCGAACCAGTTTATCTCAACCGTCGGACTTTGATAAAGTACGGTGTCGCAGCGGCCAGTCTTGCCGTGACAGGGTTAGCTTACCGTCGGCTCAATCGCACGGGCGGTATGGCGGTGACTACGGACGAACTCGTCGGAGTTCGTCCTGTGAGTCTTGAGGACAGAGCGAATGGGTTTACCCTTGATGAAGCTCGCACGTCAATGGATCGGGTTGTGAATTATAATAACTTCTACGAATTCACCACGGACAAGGAAAGCGTTACCGAGGTTGCGATGGGCTTCGTCTCGAAACCCTGGCAGGTGACCGTTGGCGGTATGGTCCACAAGCCCAAGGTCTTTGATATTGATGATCTGCTCAAAATCGCACCGCTGGAAGAGCGTGTATACCGGATGCGGTGTGTCGAAGGTTGGTCGATGGTAGTGCCTTGGGTTGGTTTCCCGCTGAAAGCCGTGATTGATGCGGTGCTGCCAATGGCCAGTGCGAAGTATGTGGCTTTCGAGACACTGAAAGATCCCGCACGGTTTCCAGGGCAGCGAGGCAAAGTCCTTGAGTGGCCTTACATCGAAGGGCTGCGCTTGGATGAGGCCATGCACCCGTTGACGATTCTCGCCGTCGGTTTGTACGGCCATATGCTGCCGCCGCAGAACGGAGCACCGTTACGGTTGATCGTCCCGTGGAAATATGGCTTCAAGGGCATCAAGTCCATCGTCAAAATCAATTTGATGGATAGTCAGCCAGGCACGAGTTGGAATCGTGAAGGGCCGGGCGAGTATGGTTTTTTCGCGAATGTGAATCCTGCGGTGCCGCATCCGCGTTGGAGTCAGGCGACCGAACAGCGCCTGGGCGAATCCGGCCGACGGCCTACTTTGCCATTCAACGGTTACTCCGAACAGGTCGCCCACCTTTATCAGGGCATGGACTTGCGGGCCAATTACTGAATTGAAGTCGCACCTATGATCGTGTCACGATTCGCAAAACGTGTAGTCATTCTCAACTGTGCCGTGCCAGCGGTGCTCCTGGGCTGGGATGCCGCTCAAAACCGGTTGGGTGCGAATCCAATCAATTTCGCCATCCGAACAACAGGCTTGCTAACGATCATTTTCCTGGTCCTGTCGTTGACAGTCACTCCATTGGCCCGGTTGGGGGGTTGGAGTCAACTTGGAACATTTCGCCGGTCGATGGGGGTGAGTGCGTTTAGCTATGCCGCAGTCCATTTCGGACTGTTCTTCGGGTTTGATCGTGCGGCGGATATTCAGGATACGATTTCGGAAATCGGCATGCGAAGCTATTTGCTGGTAGGGATAATCGGATTGCTGATCATGATACCGTTGGCCATCACCTCGACAAATGGCATGATCCGCCGCCTCGGCGCGAAACGCTGGAAGATCCTGCACAAACTCGCCTATCTTGCCGCCATCGCCGGGGGTGTGCATTTCTTCATGTTGGTTAAGGCGGACACCACACGTCCCCTGATTGTCCTCGTACTTTTGGCGTTGCTGTTCGCTTACCGTATCGGTGCACACTATCGTCGTTTGATCCACGATTCACGGAAGTTGCGGTTGGGGATACCCAACGCGGTCAGCAAACCCCGTCAATGGCAGGGATCACTTCGCCTCGCCCGCATTTTCCGGGAAACGCCAGAGGTCAAGACCTTCCGGTTTGTCCCACTCGATGGCGGTGGCTTACCGTTTGACTATTTGCCCGGGCAGTATTTGATTCTCACTCTGATGATTGACGGGAAACCCGTCCGGCGTTCTTACACAATCGCCTCCCCCCCCTCACGCAATCATTATGTGGAGATTAGTGTTAAGCGTGAGGAACAGGTCCTTATCTCTCGCCACTTGCACGATCAGCTTCGCGAAGAAGAGATCGTTTCCGTCAGTGCCCCCGCAGGTCGATTCACATTTGCAGGCCACGAGGCCGATGCGATTGT
>Ga0105049_10000953_pt1 | contig 33347 bp, 21 predicted proteins | sample MAT06_FD_78087 | JGI IMG/M metagenome (GOLD analysis project Ga0105049, IMG submission 78087) | Freshwater microbial communities from Lake Fryxell liftoff mats and glacier meltwater in Antarctica - MAT-06 | ecosystem: Environmental > Aquatic > Freshwater > Ice > Liftoff microbial mat | place... | reverse complement strand
GAAGCGTTGGAATGCCTCGAAGAAATTGTCGAGGCGGCCGACGGCGTCATGGTTGCCCGCGGGGATTTGGGAGTCGAAATCGATGTTGCTGATACCCCGGTCGCCCAGAAACGAATCATTCAGGTATGTCGTGACAAACTCAAACCGGTCATTGTCGCGACTCAGATGCTCGAGAGCATGCACCACAACCGACGCCCGACTCGGGCAGAAGCCAGCGACGTAGCCAACGCAATTCTGGACGGCGCAGACGCTTGCATGCTCAGTGGCGAGACGGCCATCGGCGACTTCCCTGTCATCACCGTCGATACCATGAATCGGATCATGCTCAGCACCGAAAAAATGCTCAAAACGCAGCCACATGAATCGAAGACGCGATTCTTCTCTCGCGTTCATCCGATTACCTCGGCCGTGACTCACAATGCCGCCAATATCGCCGAAGCTATCGACGCTAAAATGGTGGTGGTGGCCAGCCGAACCGGCGGTACCGCATGGGTCAAGGCCAAACAGCGGAACTATATCCCAACACTCGGAGTCAGCGATTCAGATCACACACTTCGGCGCATGTGTTTGTTTTGGGGTATCATGCCTCACAAAGTAAAAAACCTGGACAACCCAGAAGGCTTGTTCGATGAGGTCACCCAGTGGGGGCTCGCTCACGGCATTCTGGAACCGGGAGACCGCGTGGTCTACGTGACCGGCACTGGATTGCTGAACAATACGCACAATCTACTCGTTGTCCACGAAGTACCAAAGTAGACATCTACGCGATCGAGGGCTGACATGAAAAAAGTACAAACCGGTCTCGATGTTTTGGTCGCTCAGAAGTTTGAGTCTCTTCGCGGAAAGAGGGTTGGGTTGGTCACGCACCCGGCTGCGGTAGACTCGCACTTTAAAAACGCAATCGAGCTGCTTGCGGCGACGCCGGGCGTGAATCTCGCTACCATTTTTGGGCCCGAGCATGGATTGCATGGTCAAGCACAGGATTTGATCAGCGTTTCAGGGGACGAGGCAAAGTCGGTACCGGCCACGGTCTATAGTCTGTATGGAACCTCCGCCGCGAGTCTTCGTCCGACACGGGAGCAGTTGCAAGGACTCGATGTGTTGGTCATCGATTTGCAGGATGTTGGAAGCCGCTACTACACGTTTCAAGCGACCATGCGTTACTGCTTGGAAGTAGCCTTACCGATGGGATTGTTATGCATGGTTCTCGACAGGCCCAATCCGCTCGGTGGAATTGTGGTCGAGGGACCGGCCTTGCGAAGAGGCTTCGAGAGTTTCGTGGGTGCTCACGATATTGCGATTCGTCATGGCATGACCATGGGTGAGTTGGCGTTGCTGTACCAACGCGAATTGAGCTTGGGGCCTGGCGAGGTACGAGTCGTGCCGTGCGAAGGTTGGAAGCGGCGAGAACTTTTTGACCAGACGCTGCTACCGTGGGTCATGCCATCACCGAATATGCCGACCTTGGAAACCGCGATGGTGTATCCAGGTCAGTGTTTGGTCGAAGGAACCAATCTCAGCGAGGGACGTGGCACAACGCGTCCGTTCGAGATTTGCGGCGCCCCGTGGCTCGACGCTGACAAACTCGCTGCGCGGATGAATGGGGAGGGAATCCCGGGCGTGATTTACCGGCCCGTTTGGTTTCGGCCAACCTTTCAGAAACATGCTGGTAAAGACTGCGGTGGAGTACAAATGCACATCGTCGATCGCGATGCATTCCAGTCCATTCGCGCTAGCCTCGCTCTGTTGATTGCCATGCGAGAGATGTCAGGTGATCAGTTTGCGTGGCGGACCGAAGTGTACGAATTCGTGAGTCTCCCAATCGCCATCGACCTGCTTTTTGGTTCGGAACGCGAGCGCAAGGCAATCGAATCAGGAAAATCTTGGCGTGAGATCGCAGAAGCCTGGGAAAAGGAGGAAAGGGCGTTCGATCATCGACGACACGCTGCATGGCTTTATGAGTGAATGCTTCGCATGCCTCAAAATGCGCAGCGTATTCCACTCCTTTGGCTAGTTCCTCAAGACAAGCATGGCTTGGCGAATATGCGGATTTTGCCGTTTGTGATGCTTGGAGGGCAATTTTTTGGGACCAGTGTTTGGCTGACTTTTGTAGGCTGGGCCGAATTCGTTACCAGCGAGCTTGAGGATTGCGTAAAATAGGAGCTTCGAATTGTGCTTTTGGCCATTCGGAGTACTTATCTTCCTCCCTCGTTTCCCGGTAACTTGTTTGGCACCCTGCGTCCCTTTCGCCTGCGATTTTGAACCCACTCAAGTTCGGGAAGCATCCCCGCGTTTGGCTGCTGCGCGTTGGGTTCTGCTCGCGATGTCGATTTGCTGGGGTGCCACTGCGGTTGTGAATGGGCAGGATTTTGGAGGGCCATCGCAACTGGTGGTTCCCGAGAAAACGCCAGACGTTCTCTCGCCCGGAGTTAAAGCAGATGCGGTTCTTCTTCGGAATGATATGGGGCAGAACATTCTCATACCTCTGTCCCGTTACGAGGACTTCGAGCAATTCTTGAACGAGGGTGGCGCGGGAACGACCGTGGCTTCGGACGCATTAGAACAATTGTCGCTCGTCGTTGCGATCGAAGAATCCAGCGTTGGCCCTTCGGTCGCTAAGCTTGCTATCGAAGCCAACGCTAAATTGGACCGTGCCAATTCGGGATGGCTGGGTATTCCAATCGGCCTAGATGCAGTCCAAGTGGTTCCGTCTATGGACACAGCTGGGGAGGCAACCTTTCCGCCCATCCGAGCTGGTTTGGATAGGGCTGGCTACATTTGGCGAGTTTCGCCCGCAAACGAGCTCACGCGATCTCTCAAATTCAATGCCGTTGCCAGTGTTCGGAGGTACTCACAATCGCAATCGTTGCGATTGGACTTGCCGATGACTACGGTAACGCTTCGCATTGAGCTTTCACAAGGGAGTTGGGAGCTGGTTGCCAACGGCACGGGTTATGAAGTCATTGAGCCATTCGTTGAGATCGGCGGCAGAAGTGTTGCGATAGTGCGATGCTCGGGAGGTCCGTTGGTCCTGACGTGGTCCAAGAAGTCAAATCTGGACCAAATCGCTGCGATGGAGTTGGAAAGTCAAACCAAGTACACGGCCCAATCGGAGCCGGGAGTGTTCCGGGCTGTATCCAACTTGGCAATCCGCGGCCCCAAGGCATTGGGGGGTAGACGCTATCTGCTTTCACTGCCTGAGAAAAGCCAGTGGCGAGAACCCGTTGCATCGACCCTCGGCTTTCCAGGCTATCGCCTTAGCAGAGCGACTGCCCCTGGTGACATCAAGACCACTTTGCTATTGGAAGTCGACGAGGACGTTTCTCGAACCGAACTAGAGATCGCGATCGAATGGCAAACGTCTTATGGAGTGGATCTGAGTCAACTGGCATTCTCTATGTTGCAAGCGGAAGGATTGCAAAGGCACTTTGGCACGATCGAATTGAGTGTTCCACGCAGCGTTCGTTTCTCATGGGATCCTCAGCCAAGCTTTCAATTTTTAAGACAGTCACCTGCCAACGATGGCAGCGACGCCTTGAATTATATCTTTGGATTCGATCAACAAACAACACCGCTGGTAGTGAAGTGGACCAATGGCGATCGCGTATCCGACCTTAGGAGTTCCTATAGCGTTCAGTTGGATGAGAACGAAGTTCGGCTGACTGGCACGATCGAGCTGCTTGGGGATATCAGGCTTTTCCCGTTCTTACAACTCGAAGCCCTCGGCTGGTCCGTGGAACGAGTACAACTGCAGCCATCGGGCCGCGATCTCGACTTGATTGCAACTCGCAATCGCACTCCCGTCGAGAAAAACGGGAAAACGTTGGAGTTAACCTCGATCATTTTGAGCCTGGGAGAATTGTTGGATGCAACTCAGAGCAGCAACAGCAGTGTTAGCAGTGGACTGAGGAATCGGGTTTCGACGGAAACGGTTCCAGCTCCCACCGACGAAACTCCGGCCGCCAAAGGTTCCCCGACACGCGAGGAGAATGGACGTCCACAACCGCGTAGCATCTCGTTTTTACTCGTTCGATCGCTGGATAAACTGCCGGAGTTGAGCAGCCGCGAAGTCGAGTTTGCCTTGCCGATGATCTCGTGGCTAGATCCCGGTTCGCAGCAACGGCTTTCCCTGTCCATTGCGGGAGAATTGAATGTCCAATCGAAAACTTCTCGCCTAGTCCCATCGGCTGGACTTTCCGATGCGATCAAGCTTGTCCCGGACTCCGTCGGTGTGCCATTGGCAAGCTCCTCGAATCCCGAACGGAACGTCGCGAATACGCCCCGCACTCAATGGAAGTATCGGTTGTTGAACGCTAAATCATGGATCGAATGGAAAGGTAACTCCGAGTCGATGGGCAGTTCTGTTCGAGCGAGTGCCAAGACCGAGATCAAGCTCAATGATGCAGGGCGTAGCGTTCTTCAAACATGGAAGTTGTCGTTCGACAACGCGTTGCCTGGGTCGCTTAGGATTGCAATACCAAAGGACTGGATCGAACCTGAACTTTCCGCGACCAATACACAGTTCCGATATGGTGGCGAGCCTTTGACGGTCGAATGGGTAGAATCACTGGGAGAGGTCCCCTGGCCGTCGAGTAGCTTGACAAAAAATCGCTACGCATGGGCTCGAGTTACGCTGAGCGGTGGGTCCAAGAAAACGGATCCCATGGGAGCGGAAACATTGACCGTCTCTCGCAAATGGGACCGTTCCGATTTGTTGCCCGGTAGCGTTCATGCGTTTGATTGGTTACTCCCGTGGATTGCGGTTGACAAACCTCAGGACTCCCTGGTGCTCGAGCAGTACAAAGGGGAAATACTTTGTGCTGACGGTTTCGAATGCACACTGATTTCTCCCTTTGACCGCGAAAAAGAAAGCCCAGAGCGGGATGGTGCTGGGCGAGCGTCGATTGCATTCGATCGCTCACAGTCGGAACCTCGGCTCGAGGGACAACTTCGCGTAGCATCGGAAAAGAGCGAATCTGAGATCGATATAGAAGCGGTTTGGCTGCAAACCATTTTTAACGCGGTCGAACAGCGAGATCGTTTTGTGATCCGTTTCAAGACGATGGGTGACAAAATATCTTTTCAACTCCCTGGCGATCGAGTCGCCAATGGTGAGTTCCTAGTGGATGGCCACAGAGTCTCAGCAACTCGAAATCCCACGGATCCCACTCGTTTCGAAGTCAACCTGCTTCCTACTCCATCCAAGGAAAATGCAAGCCAAGTTAGAGCGCATGTATTGGAGGTCTTTTTATGGCCTCCGAGCAGTATGCAATGGATCAAGTCCAAGGATGTCCGCGGTCCGATAATATTGGATGCGAAGAATCGAGCCCCTTTTGTTTGGCACATCATGGTGCCTTCCACGATCCATCTCGTCGGTAGTTCCTCGAGTCTTTCTGCCGGCTATCGCTGGCGCTGGCAGGACTTGTGGTTTGGTCGCAAGGGGGATTGGAATCAAGAAGAAATTGCAAAGGAAATGGGCGCTTCGGTGCAGCCGCTCGTCAGCAATCACATGAACGAGTATGTATTCTTTTCGTTGGACCACACAGTGTCGATGAAGGTTTGGATGGTGCCAAGATATCTGCTGTGGGCGCCAATCGCGCTATGCGTTTTGCTTGGGTCTTTCGCAATGATGGAGTTTCGATGGATACGCAACCCAACGCTCGGGGTGTTGCTGCTCGTGTCGAGTTTGGCTTTCTCGCAATGGGCCTGGGACCTGACCGTTGCTATCGTTCAGTGCTCGGTCGTCGCTGCGGGGATCGCGGTTCTTTGCTCTGGGATGAAGTGGGTGTTAGATCGTCGTTCGCGACGGAGAAGCGTGTTTGCTACGCGGCCCATCGCGAGCCCGGTTCCCTCCGCGGTTCGATCTACCGCGTTGGCGAGCCCTGCCTCTGGGGCCATTGACCGCGCAGAAGCTATCGACAATCTTTCGCCAGCAAGCGATGCGTCGGAAAGGAACGGCAAGGGGCCACAGCCCTCGACAACCAATTCTGCTGAAGCGGAACGAGGAAGCGGATGATGGCTCGCCTAATCTACCTCTGCTTAGCAGTGACCATGATCCCTAGCGGATGGTGTCAAGAAGCATTGCCTTACCGCGACGCAATCCCGTTTCGTCGCGTGTTTGTCCCCAGCCGCGATTTGGAGCAGTTGGGCTTGGAGGGGTACAGTTCTGTCAATGTTCAGTCTTTGGAAGAATTGCTTGAGCAGGTATCGAAAGAGCGATCTCAGAATATAAAAAATTCTAAGGACTTGGATACTGACCTGCCCCACTTGAGCTCGGCATTCTACGTGGCGAAACTCAATGGAGCGGATTTGCTTTCCGAAGGCTCGCAATTGACGCTGACTGGTACGTCCATGTCTGGCGAGGGAGTGACCCTTCAACCGTGGTCTTTAGCGATCGCGCCGGAAGGAAGTGTTCAACCTCTCGGCCTAAATCTGTCGGAGTCGGACAAGCCAAACGGGCTGACTCCGTGGGTCTTCGATACCTTAGGTAATCCACGAGTACCTATTTCAAGCAAGAAAGAAAAATTCGGTTCACTGGATGGAAGTGTGCGATCCCCGCAATCGCACCTATTCGGTTGGTCGGCTAGATCGGAATCGGATAGCACACCTAATAAACTTAACTTTGTACTTGCCATTCCGAAATGCGCGAATAGCTGCCTAGTGCTGTCCTTGCCTCCGCAATCTCTCATCTCGGAATGTACAAACGTCGTGACCCGAACGAACAAATTGTCTGACATTGCGACACGTTTAGGTGGTTGGCAAGCCTGGGAAAAAGAGAGTCAACTCAGCAGAGATTTCAATCGAGGTACGGAATCGTTATGGCTGATCGAACTGGGGGGGTGCCAGAGTCTCTCATTTACCGTCATGTTGGGGACAGGGGTACGGACGCAGGAGAATGTGCCTGCACCCGAATTCCCGAAGACCAAGCTCCTAATCAAGTCTCAACGGCTAGAGCACTTCGTCGAATCCCAAGACATCCGAACGACTTGTGAAGCCGAGGTCTTCGTTTCGTCCAAGTTCAACCAGCCGATGCGACTGAAGTTATCCGAAGGAGCTAAGCTCAGTCGCTTTCAGGTCAACGACAAAGAAGTGGACTGGCAATGGCAAGACGGATGGATCCAATGGGGCTTCAAGCCTGAGGAGCAAGCGGGAGCACCAGCGACCGCTACCATGCGTCTCGCGATCGAACTGCGAACGCCGCTCGCGACAGATCTGATTGCCAAGCTAGAGACGCCGCGAGTCAGTCTGGATATGGGATATGTCATGACAGGTAGCAGTATTGTCAACATTGGAGCACCCTGGCTGCTGCGGGCTGCTGAATGCGTCAATGGTCGAATCGTGGAGTCAAGCCGCGAAGCAAACGGGGTGGTTTCAACGCGCGCTACGGAGGCAAGCGTTTCGAAACTTAGCCGATTGGAGTATTCGTGGTGGGAGCAGCCTCCGAGTCTAGCGATTGGTATAGAGCAGTTGCATCCGACGCGACGTTGCGAATTGTTTACGCGATTGACCAACGATGAAACGGGATTGGAAGGGGTTGTTCGTGCCAAGTTCTACTTTGCGGAGAATGATCCAAACCGAATCAAAATCGCAACGGCTCCAGGTTGGATTGTCCGTTCCGCCACTTCATCGGATCGGGCGGCGCCTATCGAAGTTTCTCCCGAACAGGCATTGCTCGGTGCGACCAATGAAATCCAGCTGAGCTGGGAAGGACTACAAAAGAACCGCGTTGGCGAGGTAGAGTTTCGTCTGTCTCTCCCGGTCGAGGCATCGAACCCACGGATCGAAGTACCGATTCCGATATCTATACTCCAGTTGCCCGAGTGGAAACGGATCGATACGTTCGCTATCGATCTTAGTGGTCCATTTGTATTTCAACCTCGCGATGCCATTTTATCGCATTTGATCGCTGAAGAGTCGATTCCCGACTGGCAACGCTCGTACCTAGCCCAGGCGAACAAAGGGTTGCTCTTACGGTCCGATAGCCAACACTTTCGCGGGACGATTCCGCCATTGGTTTGGGAACGCAAACCCAGTCGGCATGTCGCCAACATACAAACCGACGTCATGCGGTTAGATGCCAAGGCGATTGGAGTTAAGCATAGAATCAAACTGGAATTAGGTTCCAACCGAGGCGATCTCCTCACGGTTTCTCTGCCGTCGAACAACCTTTCCTGGCGTTGGCTTAACGGCAAACAGTGGGAGCGATTGAAGCCATCGCGCACGCTCTCCACAATGCCAGAATCTCCCCAGGGTGACTGGATCGTCGATATCCGTTCTATGCCGACTCAGTGTACGATCGAAGTGTTTGAGACCGTCAAGCTGGATCGGGAAACGGAGGTGGAGTTGCGTGTCCCGAAGATTCGCAACGGTGAGACGGAGTCGATGAAACTACGTTGTTCCGACAAGAACCTGTCCATTCAAGCTGACGGCGAACATGCTCCATGGGGCATTGATGAGGCCGGCTTTCAAGTACTCAATCTCAAAGCCAGCGAGAGCTTCGCGAGTTTCCAAGTTTCGTTACCCGTCCCTGTTGCTCAGAAGCGTTGGTCACCGCTGGATAGCGAATTGCATATCGCAGTAGACGCACAGGGAGACCAGAAGGCATCCTTGTTGATCCGTTCGGAATTCGCTGGCGAAGGACCAATGGTCGTCGAATTGGAGAACGGCTGGGAAGTGTCGGCAGCAACCATTCGCCACCGAGATCCGAACCAAACCGTTTCCTTTCGAATGGATGGAAGCCGATTGATTTTAGAGCTCCAGCCTGTGAGCTCGAAAGCTATCTTAGTGAGCGAGCCATTGGATCTGGAAATTGAATTGGTGGGGCCCCGTCTAGCTACTCAGGCTTGGAAGGCGGGCGTTGCGATTGCAAACCAGTCCTTGGTTTTTCGTTGGCCTGAGTTCGTTGCAGATAGTCTATGGTTGCAACGACGAAACTATTTGTGGTTGCCAAAGGAACTGGCTTTGCAAGATGTCGATGGCCAACTGAGTCGGGAATCCAGAACCAACCGCTGGCCCATCTGGAACTGGAGTAGGGAAGTTCTTCTTTCCATTTTCAGGAGTGTACCTGCCACGGGAGGGACGGCACAGTCCGATCTATCCGGCGCCATTGGCAGAATAGTGCCCGGATGGCTTTCCAGCGACTGGCATATGGCCTTAGGGCCTGAGATCTCCTTTGCCCCGTCAGGGGCTTTCGGGGCTCGCGAAAACGCTTCGAGATGTCGCATTGGAATGCGCGGAGCAGAATGTCCCTACGTGGCAGCCCTATTTGCGATCGCTGCGTTAGTGACTCCTCGATTAATCATGTGGGGGCGTCGAAAGGCAGTTGGGATCGCTTTCGTATTGATTGTTCTATCGCATTTTACGAATGGACAGATCTCGCACTACTCTCAAGCTGGATTGATTGGAATGTGCATAGGCTTTTGCATTTGGGGCCTATCGAGGTTGGCTACCAAGTTCCGAAACACAGATGAGACGCCATCGCAGAAGGATTCCGCGCGTTGGTCCCCTTGGAACGAGCGGAGGGAGCGGACTGGATCGGAATCGCGTCCAATCACGAGTCTGCCCACTAGGAAAGCCGAACCGGCAATACCTAGGGCTGCGACAAACCTTCTGGGATTTGTTTTTTACATTAGCTTAGGAATAGGGTGTTTCAGCGAGGGGCAGCCCCTCGCACCATCGGCCCGCGGTCAAGACATGGGAACAGACGCGTCGACTGTCTATTCGATCGCCATCCCGATGGACGATTCGGGGGAAATGGTTGGGACAAACGTCTACGTGCCCGACGCGTTGATGCGAATTCTATCTGGCAAACCTAGACCGCAGAGTTTGGGGGAACGAGGGACTCGCCCGTCGTCGGTCAAATATTCTTTGAGGCTCGGTGCACGAAGCCGTTTTTTCAGCGTTTCCGATCAAATTGTAATGAATTTTGAGTTCATTGTTGGAGAGAATTTAGATCCCATTCGGATTCCATTCAATAGCGAGCAGCTGCGACTGTCTCGCTTTATCGTCGACGGAAACGAGCTCGCTCCAGGCAATCGATTGATGCGCGACGGTTTGGAGTGGACGCCGGAAAGACCAGGCAAGAAAACGGTGCAGATCATTGCACAGCCGACCATGAAGACCACGGTTTTGGATCGCAATCAGGGGCTCGTTCAGCAGATGGAAATCAATGTGCTGCCCGTTGCAAACGCATGGGTAGAAATCGAAACCGATCCATCCCAAAGCTTTGATATTCTGGCTCTTGGTCGTGTGACTAACCCAACGTCGGGCAAATACATTGCGATGTTAGGAGCCGTAGATCGGATCAAGTGCAGTCTGCAGTCAGCTAACAAATCCGGACCCCTTGCAACCCCGTCCACGCCAGCGGACGGAGGCGAGTCGTTGGTCATGAATACGGAACTCTATCTGCAGCATGACGTTTTGCAGGCCAAAACGATTCTCGATTTTCCCAAGGGGGTCCCTTTGGGAAAAGAGATAGAAATCGAAGCGGATGTGCAATGGTATCCGATCGGAACGCAGTGGGGAGATGCGCATTGGATCGAAACACGGCCCGGTAGTACCCTTTCGAGACGACGCTACATCCTAGAATGGAACAAGGCCGAACCGAGCGTTGCTCCGTCCAACCCATCCGTCAAAGAAAGACAGATTTCTGTCATTTGGGTTCCTCAAGTCACCAACCAGAGCTTGAACGTACTCTTTGCCGAATGCCGGGATCGCAGAACACGTTTGGGCACTCTGAGATTTGCACGCGTTCCAGAATCGAATTGGAGCATTGATGGAATCAGTACTTGGATTCCCGCGATCGATTCTAAGGAACGATTGGAATGGGCCGAGCTCAAAACCAATCCGCTGGTTACCGCCTTGAGAATTCCCGCCAATGGAGGATTCGGAGTGCTGAAACGTAAAACGGCAACCGAACGACAGCAAGCTCGTATCACTACGAAATGGACGATCGAGGAGTTTCGTGAAAGTATTCTTTCGCGAGTCGAATTGCTAGGAGGCAACGCGAACTCAGAGCCATTGGTCGTCGAGATTCCCCGGGATTTTATTGTGGCTGAGGTTTATAACCGAAATGGACAGATTCGTTTCTTGCAGCACGACACTCCGGGAAGCGGGCAGGTGCAGGTGCTTTCGGACCGAAAAACCCTAGAACTGAGCGGGTTATGGATTGAAGCAAAGAGAGATCGCAATCGTTTCGCAGAGCAATCCTTGAATCGTTCGGAAGCTTTTCCGTGGATCGGTCTCGCCAATGGCATCAGCTCCGAACAGACCATGGAAGTCAGCGCCTCGGAGCTGGTTGCGTTGCATTTGGACTACGCATCGGTAGTGGTTGTCGGTAAAGGGGTTGGTGTGCCGATTTTGAACCTAGCCCGTTCCTCTCAGGAAATCCAATCGAATACTCTGGCTTCGTCTCGCTACCTAAAGATTGTTCGCAACAAGCCTCTCCAAGGTAGTTTGCGGTGGGGCACTGCAAAGTCGGATGGCGGCATCCATGGAATCGCGATGGTAGGGACGTTTTCGCATTCCGTCGCCTCGAGCCCGTACTTTGTGTTGGAGGTTCCCGTCGCTTTGAAGGAACGTTGGCAAACCGATTTGCGAATGGAGTTTCTCGCTTGCCCTGAGACCAATAAAGCCTGGGTACAAGTGTTCCTGCCTCAAACGTTGGCCATACAGGAGACCAGCGATTCGTTCACACTCTTTTTCGTGCCTGAATCAGAGGCCCATGGATACCAAACAGAATGGGCGATTGCAACGCGAGCTTTGGATAACGATACCATTCTCACAGTTCTCTCGGAGCCCTCATCCGGCAACCAAGCGGAATTCGCTGGAATCGCTACGCCTCGAGATTCCAAGCCCCCGATAGCACGCGTGGCCACGTGTCTTTATCGGGTCCTCGATTCGAGACCTATGCAACCAAACACCAGCGGCAGTTCGGGGGGCGTTGAGGTTGTTTTAGCAACCAGCGTTTGGATGGAAGATACCGGTGATTTGCAGGGGCCAAGCGAGACTCTGGAGTGGCAAGTGAAAGATGAGGTGGAGGTCCTCTCTATGGCGGTCGACGGTGAATGGGTTTCGTTTCAGCGCGAGGGACAGGTGCTCAAATGCCTACTCTCGCGGGCCGGACTCTGTTCGGAGATTCAGATATTTACCAAACATAGCTTCTTGGAAAACGAGCCTAGACTTCTTCATGCTCCGTCGTTGCGGGATTTCAATGCATCCTCAAGTCTCTTCGTAAGCGATGACACCAACCATACTTTGAGTGTGGCTGGACACGAGCTTGCCTCTTCTTCGGCTGAGGTCAGCAATGCACTCCTGGCCAAGAAGTTCTTAGGAGTATTCGTAAGGTCGGTAGAGGGTCGACCCAATCCGAGCCGAGTGGAGAATGGCTCCTTGTGGGATCGCTGGCAGAATCACTGGCATCGACAGTCCTATCGTTACCTGTCAGCTTGGACCCAAACGGCAACCGCCGAGGAGCAGAGTTCGCTCAGTGAAGGCGTTCGCCAATGGCACGCGCTGCGGAATTCGATGCGGAATGAAGGAACTCCTGTTAAGTCGAGTTACAAGCTCCCTCCACCATTCCATCAAGATCTTGCCGCGAGTACCCCCATGGTAAAAGTGGAGTGGTCCTGGTGGGCATTATCCCTCGCAGGCTGTCTCCTAACATTGCTCTCGTTGGCGGTTGTGGTCGGAACCTGGGGTGCCGCTCTAGAGCATCGTCCTTGGTGGTACTTGCTCGTTTTGGGAGCCTTTGTTTGGATGTTTTCAGGGTCGCTTTTACCAGCCCTCGTTCTAAGTCTTTTCGGGCTGGTCGTTTTGTTGGATAGCTACTGGCTAACTATCGAGCGACTTCGACGAAGCGGGACTCACGGACAACGGTCACTTTGATTTCCCCTGGATAAGTCAGTTGCTCTTCAAATGACTTGGCAATATCGCGACAGATTTTGGCCGCCACGGCATCATCGGTGTTTTTGGAACTCACGATGACGCGCAATTCACGGCCCGCTTGGATGGCGAACGCTTGTTCGACGCCGTTGAAACCCTTTGCAATTGCCTCGAGTTCTTCCATGCGTTTGATGTAACGTTCCAGCGATTCGCGACGAGCACCGGGCCTCGACGCACTGCATGCATCTGCCGTAGCGACCAGCAATGTGTATGGGAAATCGGTGGTTAACTGATCGTGATGGCCGAGAGCCGCATGAACCACCTGTTCATTTTCACCATTGCGCTTTAGTAGGTCGGCACCGATTTTCGGATGCCCTCCTTCTAACTCATGGTCGGCTGCTTTGCCAATGTCGTGAAGCAGACCGCAGCGGCGTGCCGTTTGAGGATTGAGTCCTATCATTTCCGCCATCATGCCCGACAGGAACGCTACCTCAACACTGTGCCTCAAAACATTTTGCGAATAACTTGTTCGGAAGTGCAAGCGTCCCAGCATATCGATCGTGCGTTCGTGAAGCCCTTGAATGTTGACCTCTTGAGCAGCCTCTTCTCCTTTTCTACGGATGAAGATCTCGATTTGCTTTTCCGTCGCAGCCACAATCTCTTCGATACGTGTTGGATGAATACGTCCATCCACGACGAGTTTTTCGAGCGACTGCCTGGCGATCTCTCGACGGACGGGGTCGAAACCGCTAACGATGACCACACCAGGCGTATCGTCGATGATCAGATCGCAACCCGACACCTTTTCAAAGGAGCGGATATTGCGACCTTCGCGACCAATGATGCGTCCCTTCATGTCATCGCTGGGGATATCCACCGTGCTCGTGCTGCTTTCGGATGTTTGAGCTGACGCATATCGCTGCATCGCGACCAGCAAGATATCTTGCGTCTTTTGTTGCGTAACCTCAGCAATTCTTTTCTCATGTTTGAGAATCACGGAGCCCATCTCCCCCTGCAGTTCTTTTTCCAACACAGACAGAAGCTGTTTTTTCGCTTCTTCGATCGACATACCCGTTACGCGAGTTAAATCGGCTTGTTGCTGCTGAATCAGTTTGGTGTACTGCTCGGTCTTTCGATTGACGTCCTCAAGCCGATCCGCCAACTTACGCTGGTTGTTCTCCACCAGTTTTTCCTGCTTGCGGGCATCCTCGGCGGATTGCTTAAACATCTCTTCCTTGCGTTCTAGGGCCGCTTCTCGTTTTCGAGTTTCTTCCTTGGCTTTAGAATTTTCACTATCGAATTTGGATTGCAGCTGGAGTAGTCTTTCCTTCTTCTCGAGTTCCGCTGTCTTAATAAGGTTCTCGCCATCGAGTTTGGCCTGCTCCAATAGACGTTTGGATTGCGTTCGGGCATCTCGTCCTTGTAGAACATTGATCCCAAACATGATGGCCAAACCCAGGACTACGCCGACGATGGCTAGGATCCATCCGTAACCGGAGTCGGCAGGGGCTGTTTGAGCCAACAAACCAAGTTGTTGATAGAAAAAGGAGGAGGGGAAAAAAGAAGAAAAGAGCACTGCATTACTTTCTGTTGGGGAACAGACCGGCAACGATGCTCGAAAAGGAGAGCTAAATGAAAAGTTTCTTCGATCAACCGAAAGAAAACGTTGTCGAAACCAATGCATACGGCTCAAGGAGAGCCAAAGCACTTCGTTTTCGTCCAAAGTCCACGCCTTGCGGCGACCTTTTAGACGAAATCATCCAAACCTTCTTGCACTCGCTTTTTGCCGAAAATGGAGTCGCGGCAGCGAAACACAAAAAGGTATTCCCGGGCATGCAAAATCGATTCGCGCTTAGGTCGAAACGCATTGCAAACAAAGGGACTCCAGCCAAAAGAGCAATCGCTAACGGGAGTACTAGGACGAACGGAATCATATCAACGCAATCGATAAAGTTGGGCGAGCAATCAGTTCGCGACTCGAATTCGACGCTCGGCAGGCGGAAAAAAGCCTCAGAGCGGTTCATTGTGTCTGTTTTTGAGTTTCTCGGTGGTCCAAACCATGGATAGATGCATTGAGGGAGTACAATCCTCCGCCGACGCAACCAATCTCAATGGTAACACATCGGAGGCCGATCGAAAACGCTGCCCGGAAAAAAGATCCCAATCTCCACCCCAGGATTTCCTCGGTCTACGGTTGATAAAGCACCGAAGGATGTGGGAATCCAAGACTTTTGTCCACCAAATTGTAAAGCTGCCCACCGGAGAGATAACGCCTTAGGTTTTCGCAAATCAATCTTGTCGTGTCGTCTGTCCGCTGACCAGCTTGCGCGCCCACGTGAGGCGTGATGATTACGTTCGAAAATCCCCAAAGGGGGCTCGACTCTGGTAAAGGTTCGATATCTGTCACGTCCAATCCGGCGCCCGCTAAATGGCCGTTCTGCAATGCACTACACAAATCCTCTTCGTGGATACAGGGTCCGCGAGCTACATTGATCAGATACGCACCTTTGGGCATGGCCGCCATGATTTCTGCATCGACCACTCCGCGAGTCATAGCATTGAGCGGCAAAGTCAGGATGAGGATCTCCGACCAAGCGGCCAGATCACGTAGTTTCGTATGCGGCCAGAGCTCTTCCACTCCAACAGGTTTTTGCTCTGGGAAATAGTCGGTTGCTCGCATCGCGACGTTGAATGGCCGTAAAACCTCCACCAAGCGTCTACCGTTTCCGCCCATTCCCACGATCCCTACCCGTTTGCCGTGCAAGTCGTCGGTGGGCCGTCGGACGAATTCTTTCTTCTGCCATTGCCTGTAGAAAATCGGTATTCCGCGAAGGAGCCCCAACAGCAATGCGAGCGTCTGTTCCGCAACTTGATTTGCGAACAGCCCAGAAGCGCTGCATACCACCACATCCGATGCGATCACCGACGGTGCCAGGCAATGATCGAGACCAGCTGCGGAGGACTGAATGAATTTTAATCTGCCGTTGGCTACTACGTCGTCCCAGGGCACGGGTACCTTGGCGTGCCCCACGAAGATATCGGCGTCGAGGATCTTCTGCGGGATGGTCTCTTGGGTCGCTTCGATCAAGTTCGCGATCGGAGCTGCGGTTTGCATCCATTCGCGATGACGCAGCTCGGTCGGAAAACAATAGACCAGATTCGTCACGTTTTATGCAAGATCCCGGTCTTCGAACAACAGCAAACCTATCAGTGTGGCTGCCACTCCATAGATCGTCGTGTAAACCAAAACGCTGGCTATCACGGACCACGGAATGCTCACGTCCGCATCGATGGAAGCCTCCATCGAGAAGTGGCTCAAATTTGGAACCACAGCCGAGATCAATTGGGAAAAGAACTCGACGAGCGGCAAACCACCGGCGGCCGATTCCACGATCGTCGGAGTCAAGTGTCCCAACAAGTAGATGGAAAAGCAGATAGTGAAATTGGCCAACAGCGAAAACCGCGTCCCCAAGGCTACTGAAAACGCTCCCAAAACAACCGACTGGAAGAATGCTAACGCCAGTCCAGGGATAGTCTGCAGCATTTCCTGATGGCACGCTTGCCAGGTAGGCTGATCGAGGGACGATTCTCGAGCCTCATAAATGGGTTTGTAGGCCACCGCCAGAAGCTCGACGCTCCCTAGAACGAGGAACATAAGCATTACGATCCACACCACCCCCAAAATCTTGCCGATAATAAACGACCGCCTGTGGATTGGTTTGCTGAGCAAAGTCAACGCCGTTCGGCCTTCGATTTCTTCGTTCACCGATGTGCTGGCGGACCAGACGGCTTGAAATGTAGCTGCGATCAATATCAAGGTTACGCCGCAATCCTTGAGCAGTTTGATGTCTTCCCCCAGAGTATGAAATGGCAGGAACACAAAGAGGAGAATGGCGAGCGAAACGATGATCATCAGGATCATCGGTAAAGGCTGGGAGAGTTCACTCTTGGCGGCAGAAAGCGCGATGGCGGAAACTTTGGGAGAGACGGCTTGCATGACCATAAACAGCAAGCCAAAAATAACAACGAAGGTCGCAACCAAAACGAACGTCCAGGACTCCCGAACGGCCGGGGCGGTGACCACACGGATAGTAAGCTGGGCCGAGTCAATTTCTTGATTCTGAACGAAGACTTCAGCACCTCCGAACATTGGAAGCGGAGCCAAACTGGCTCCCATTTTCGTATTCCAAACAAGTGGCACGTTCGCTTCAATCGTTTGGGGAGCACCGCGCACTTCAGCGATGCTTGGGGCATCGGTCAACAACAATCGACGGTTGGAATTAATTTCGATAGACGACAGTTTGGATGCGTTGTATACGAGGTCGAGGAGTTGAAAAGGGGCTTCTTTATCGTCCTTGCTCCCGTCGATGTTAAAGGTAGGGTAGGTCCGATCATTCCTTGCAAAAATCTCCGGAATAGCCTGTATCGCAAGCATGGGCTTGTCCACCAAAAACGAAGAAGCCAACCCAATGGCAGCCAACCCCGCCAAGGTGGAAAGCATGTAGCGACCGACCCCTTCGAACAGTAAGGCCCTTAGCTCACCCAAAAATCTCGGCGAGGAACAAAACAACACGGCCCAAACGATCACCCCCAGCATCATCGTGCTGGCGACAGAAATCATCGCCCATTCGTCGGTTGCAAAGATGCCGTCGGCGGTAAAGATCGCTTTGCCATCGGCGGAAAGGGCTAGGTATGCAGCCAGCGAAACGCCTAGTAACAGCGTAGTTATCGACGCTATGGTGTGGGCGGAACCATCCCGTCGTAACTTTTCCAGGCCGGGCACTTTGGAAAGCACGTAAAATAGAACCAGGAACGCAATCAGTAAAACCAAGCCAATCAGGATCCCAACCCCTAAAAACCAAACGGGCGTTAGCCATTTCGACATCCAAAAGTCAGCGGCAGCTAAAACAGGAACAGGGAAATCAAAGGTCATAGCTGATAGGCTCAGACGTGGAACTGTTGTGAAAAAACAACCTAACGGTTTGGCAACTACGCGTTAGACATTAGGTGGGTTCGTCTCATTTTCGAGACGAAGCCTTAAGATACGCCAAAAAGCTAAGAATAGAAGTGGCTCACCCGAAGAGACTGGTGAGGGCGGATCGGTTGCGGTATGATGATTCACAGTCGGACTCGAAAACTTTCGGCATCGCGTTCGGCCCCATTCATTCTCGCAAGCGTGAGGTTAGATTCGTTGTTTCGTCAAGGAAATCCAGGTTTTTTGGCACTTGAAGATGGAACCATTGTCGAGGGATACTCGATCGGAGCCGAGGGCGAAATGGACGGCGAGGTCGTTTTCAATACCTCCCTGACTGGCTACCAAGAGATTTTGACCGATCCGAGCTACCGGGGTCAAATTGTCACGATGACCTACCCGATGATCGGCAACGTCGGGATCAACGCAGCGGACTTGGAATCGAGCCACCCTCGGATCGCTGGATTTATTGTTCGCGAAAACAGCCGCATCCACAGTAACTTCCGCGCCAGCGAGTCCCTTTCGGACTACCTCAAAAAGCACGGTGTGGTCGCGCTATCAGGCATAGATACGCGCGCTCTCGTTCGCCGTATTCGTGCCAAAGGTGCCCTCAAGGGGATCATCTCGACCACGGATACCAACCATGACTCCCTCATCGAAAAAGCGAGATGCAGTCTCGGCTTGGTCGGACGGGATCTAGTGCGGGAGGTCATTCCGACCCAGGCCAGCCAATGGAAAGAGCCATTGCACCCCTTTGCCGTCAACGGCAGCGAGTCGCATTCTTCCCGAAAATCTCCCCACATCGTTTGCCTCGACTTTGGGATGAAATGGAATATTCCTCGCCACCTAACTCAACGTGGAAACAGAGTCACCATTTTGCCTGGGACCGCGTCGGCCGACCAAGTGCTCGCACAGGATCCCGACGGCGTGTTTCTAAGCAATGGTCCAGGCGATCCAGAGCCCCTGACCTACGCAATCGATACTATCAAGTGCTTGTTCGGCAAGAAACCTGTGTTCGGCATCTGTTTGGGACATCAGCTCCTTTCGCTAGCCAGCGGCGCGAAGACCTTCAAGCTAAAGTTTGGTCATCGCGGTGCGAATCAACCCGTTCTTAACTGCAAAACAGGTCAAGTCGAGATAACTTCACAGAACCATGGTTTTGCTGTCCAAGAAGAAAATCTTCCAGACTGCCTCGAGATCACCCATCGCAATCTTAACGACAACACCATCGCGGGTGTGCGGCATAGGAAATTCGATGCCTTCAGCGTTCAATATCACCCCGAAGCCTCGGCGGGACCGCACGATAGCAGCTATTTGTTCAACGAATTTCAGAAGGCAGTCGATCGTCAAGTGGAAACCAGCCAATCGGCACCCAGATAAGGAGTTTTACATAGCATGCTCGCCCGACGAGTGATTCCTTGTCTCGATGTCCATCAGGGACGCGTCGTGAAAGGGACTAATTTCGTAAATCTTCGCGACGCCGGCGATCCTGTCCAAATCGCTCAACGGTATGAAGCCGAGGGTGCTGACGAATTGGTTTTTCTCGACATCACCGCCAGCCACGAAGATCGCGGCATCATGTTGGACGTAGTTCGACGAACGGCTGAGCAAGTCTTCATGCCGCTGACTGTAGGCGGCGGTATCCGCACTCTAGAGGATATTCGCGAACTGCTCCAAGCGGGTTGCGACAAAGTCTCCATCAACTCGACCGCTTGCAAGAACCCTGAATTCGTTCGCCAAGCCGCAACCCGATTCGGGTCGCAATGCATTGTGGTTAACATCGACCCACGCCGAGTCCAACGCGACGGCGCAGAGTTTTGGGAGGTCTTCATCCATGGGGGAAGAACCCCGACCGGATTGGAAGCGGTCGCTTGGGCGGAACGCGTCGAAGCACTCGGAGCCGGCGAAATCGTAGTTACCAGCATGGATCGAGACGGAACCAAGGATGGATACGATTTGCCGATCACCTCCGCCGTTAGCCAACGGGTTCAAATACCTGTGGTCGCCAGCGGAGGGGCAGGCAAACCTGAGCACTTGGTGGACGCCATCCTCATCGGGCACGCCGACGCGGTTTTGGCAGCCAGCATTTTTCACTTTGGTGAATACTCCATCGCCCAAACCAAACGCATAATGTCGGAAAATGGAATTCCCGTAAGGTTGTGATTCCAATTCCCTGCGAATGAGTCAACATAGAGTAAGAACAGCCCTTTTTAACTACTATCTCGATCGAGATTGATTTATGGCAGCCACAGCAGCCCATTCCGCACCTAGCAAACCGATTGGCCCCATCTCGACCTCAGACGAGTTGGCGGCCTCACTCCTGACGATCAAGCAGGAGCTGGAAGTTGACAAGTTGTTTAAGGCATGCGTCAAATTGGAAGGGAGCGACTTGCACCTCAAGGTCGGTACTGCACCGATTGTGCGGGTCAAAGGAGATCTGAAACCGCTCAATCGACCACCCATCGAAGTGGAAGAAATGGTTCGCCTCCTCATCCCTATGCTCGACGATCGAAATCGACGGATCTTCGAAGAGGATGGGGGGGCTGACTTTTCGTACACGGTGAGTGTGGATGGAGAGAACTGGAGATTCCGTGTCAACATGCTGAAACAACTTGGCAGACCGGGCTTGGTCGCTCGGCGCATCAATAACTTCATCCCAAATTTCGAAGGCCTTTTCCTCCCGCCCATTCTCGAAGATCTTTGCAAGTACGATCAAGGGATGGTTCTGCTGGCGGGCGTTACGGGCTCTGGAAAGAGCACGACCATCGCCTCCATGCTCAATTGGATCAATCGAAACTATCGCAAACATATCCTGACCTTGGAGGATCCGATCGAGTTCGTGTATCACGAAGACAAATGCTTGATCAATCAACGCGAAGTCGGGACCGATGTAAAGGACTTTAGCATCGCCATGAAACACGCGGTGCGAGAAGACCCTGACATCATCCTCGTCGGTGAAATGCGAGACCAAGAGACGTTTATGACAGCCATCCACGCGGCCGAAACAGGCCACTTGGTGTTCGGGACGATCCACGCCTCGACCGCCCCATCAACGATCGGTCGTATTCTCGACTTGTTCCCAGAAGCCCTGCACACCGCCATCCGAAACGCTATGGCCTTTAACATGAAAGGAATCGTGGCGCAGAAGCTGTTGCCCTCGATCAAACAGGGAGTAAGCCGAGTGCCGACTTGCGAGATCATGTTGTTTTCGCCCATGATTCGAAAGCTCATTCTGGAAGGCAAAGACCAAAAGCTTTCCGACGCGATTAGAATCGGTGCGCAAGATGGGATGCAGGACTTTACGATGAGTCTGAAACAACTGATTGATGACGGCCTCATCGACCGACCAACGGCCTTCGAAGTTGCACCGAATCCAGAAGCGCTCAAGATGGCTCTCAAGGGTATCAACGTTAGCCAGCCGGGCATCATCTAGTTTCTATCGGATTGTGCCCTATGTGCCCTATGTGCGATATGTGCCCTATGTGCCCTATGTGCCCTATGTGCGATATGTGCCCTATGTGCCCTATGTGCGATATGATCGACGCTTTACTTCCACGCGAGCAAGCGAAAACAGTGTTTTGTTTCCCTAGCCATACCATCCACAGATTCCCATGATATTTGGAAAAAAGAAAACCAAACCAGCATCCGACAATCCCTACGAAACGGGTGAAGGTGTGGAGCTACCTCGGCTAGAGCTCAAGACGATGGGAATCGCAAAGGATGAGGCGCAGGGCCTCATGATCGCGTCGCGTCAGCTGCCCGGGTACCCTATCGCACTAGTCCTGCTGGCCAATGCGATCTCTTCGCGAGCGGATCGTATCCTGATGGACTATTCCGCTCAAGGAGCAGTCGTTCGCTATCGGATTGACGGAGTTTGGGAAACCCTACCGCCTATGGACCGACCAACGGGGGATGCGGCGCTAGTGGTCTACAAAAAAATGTTTGGTCTCAATCCGGCCGAACGACGAGCCAAGCAAGAAGCTCGCTTTGCGACGAACTTTCAAGCGACCGACTGGGTTGCTTCCTTCACGAGCGCAGGTGTTCAGGCAGGAGAACGGGTTCTTTTTTCTATCGAAACGAAAAAGCCAATGCTCAAGACCTTGAACGATTTAGGGATGCGGGATGCCATGCAGGAATCCCTCCGCGGAATGCTCAATGGTGATAAGGGAATAGTTTTGATTAGCGGCCCGCCGGGCCAAGGGTTGCCAACGTCGTGGCGCATAGCGCTCGAGTCGGCCGACAAGTATGTCCGTGACTTCGTTTCGCTTGAGAATAAAGCCGACCCCGATCCAGATATCATCAATGTCTCTCAGAATTTCTTCGAGCCAGGAGTGGGCGATACCCCCGAACAACAATTCGAAAAAATGCTGCTAAAACAGCCCGATGTTTTGGTTATGCCATCCCTAATCAACTCCTACATTGCCGATCGCGTCATAGATCAGATCACCAAGCTGGACAAGCATGCGATCACTCGCATGGTCGCAACCGACGCCGTCGACGCGATCATTAAACTCCTGGGAACCTATCGCTCCGAAGCCAAAGAGTTGGTCAAGTTGCTTTCTGGCGTACTGAATCAGAGACTCGTACGGCGTCTTTGCGATCGTTGCAAACAACCCTTTCAACCTACTCCTCAATTGCTTCAAAAACTTGGGATCCCTCCGGGGCGAGTCCAAAAGCTCTTCCAGCCGACGATTCCGCCTCCACCCGAACAAAGGATCGATGCCAAAGGAAATCCGATCGAAATCGAGATATGCAAGAAATGCAACGGCCGCGGTTACTATGGACGCATGGCAATCTTTGAATTGCTCACCATTGACGGTACGATGAAACAGGCCATCTTAAAATTGGCTGCCAACCCGGACGCGATTCGTCAGTTCGCCAAACAGCGTGGCCATCTCGGTTTTCAGGAAGAAGGTGTTCTCGCGTGCGCTCTTGGAATGACGTCGCTGCAAGAAATCCAAAAGATGGTTGCCGGAAAGTAGCCGTAAATCGCTTCACGCTAATAGTTACATCGCCGATCACCAGTGACCCACGAGAACGACGCCGTGAACAAAAACACAAATGTGATTTCGTGCGAATTGGCTGATGCATTCGCTCGCTCCCTGCTCGCATGGGCTTTGCAGCTTCGGAACGATTGGTCGGCAGGAGTTACGAAAGCGAGTCCGTCGGAGGAGCTGGAAGCTCTGTTCGGAAAAATGGAGTTGCATTTAGGACTGCCTGACCGCTCGGCGAGCGTCTTGCATCGATTGCAAACTTTGTTGGAACCTCTCGAGCTGGCGGATCTAGAGAGCACCAGCAAACGGAACGCGAGGAATGCGATTCATGGTTCGATTTCGAGTCTTTGCCAAACCATGCAGTTTCAAGAGGCCGTTGAAAACGCGAACCGCCGGTCCATTTATGAATTCGCCTACGGCCTGACACACGAGATCAACAACCCTCTTGCCAATATCGTCGCACGGGCTCAGCAGTTGATCGCCGGGGCAGCGTCCGAAAGCGACCAACGCTCGCTCGCCACGATCGTCGATCAAGCCATGCGAGCCCATGAAATGCTCGCCGAGATGATGCGAGTCGTTCAGCCAAGACCCCATCGGTGTCGCTGCGAAGACATCGTGTCCATCGTCCGGGCCGCTGCGGAAGCTCAGCGCAGTGAATGGCCTCACGCCAAAATCCATTTCGAATTTAAGTTGTCCGCGACGCCACTCTATTGTTCCGCGGATTGCGCTTCGTTGACCGAGGCGATTCGATCAATCCTTCAGAACGCAATGCAAGCGTGTGGACCCAACGATTGCATCGAAATCGCGTGTGCCGAAATCCAAAACAGCGATGCCGCTTTTCGTTTCCTAGAGCCTGCGTCATCATCGAATCGTGCATCCCGCGAAAACGTTCTGGAACCGACGGTGTGGAAGCCATCGTCGCAAATTCGGTTGGCCATTCGAGATACCGGCCCCGGAATGTCGCTCGCCGCGAACGCGCGCGCCTTCGATTTGTACTTCAGCGGTCGGGAGCATGGGCGGGGGCTCGGAATCTCTCTTGCAAATGTTCGTAGAACCGTAGATGCTCACGGAGGATCGATTTGGATCGATTCCTGCCCCAAGGAGGGCTGTACTTTTGAGATCCGGCTACCCAAATTGCCCAATCTTCCAAAAGCGCGAAGGAACACTCGGGTCTAAGAGGCTTCTTTGGGTACGCACACAGGCTTGCTATCGAAACGATTCCGGAGATTGGTTGTGTGCGCGATGCTGATACTGCATCTCGGATGCGTGCAAAGCAGCTATCGCTATGGCATTTCCAACTCGGACCTCTTGCCCAAATTGCCTCGCACTCCCAATCTCATCACCATGGGTGGGCAACACCCCCGCATCGATTCGATCGAACGAACCGTCCAGTACCCTCGCAAGGTCTTTCGCAAATGGTTTCCTTCGAAGGATCCAGCAGAAGCGATCGAGCCGAGCGTCCGGCGTCTCCAAGCAGTTCAGACGGCCACAGACTATTTAGACCTGAACGGGCTTCAAGGTGTTTACGTGGACGTCTATGAGTACAATCCGCGCGAGCAGTGGAATCGATTGCGAAACAATTCGAGAATTTCGCCATTTTGGAAATATACGGGTGGAACGCTGTACCACCTAGGCTACTGCTTGCTACCAGGCAGGGCTTTCGGCACGGATAGATTCAATGGCTTCACCAACACACTTTCCGTGAATTCGACTTCCTCGTCCAACGCAGTTTTTCATGCGGGCTATGTCAAGAAGCTATACGACCAACGCTATCCCGGGACCTACATGGCAGCGGGATGGCTCCCTATCGTCCCCCTCGTTCGCGATGTTTCGATTGCCAACGACGTGATGACTTACGCGCGGGTCAAGCAAGATTGGCCGCTCGAAAAGGCACTGCTGCCACAGGTTTATGGCCAGCTTGGTGGCGATACGGTAGCCCAGGCGACTTCGATTATCCCGGGCGCTGCGTACATGCCGTTCTACTTCCGACCGCTGCTTTCAGCCGCTGGCGGTGCCATTGGTAGTGCCACCGGATCGGCGGCAGTCAAGCGTCAAGAGAGCAAGATGTCAAACATGGAACGTCGTTAAGCTTGGCTATCGGCTGGCTTGGTTTCTGCAAAAGGCGAAAACTGCAAGTAGTTCAGATGTCGGTAGATTTCACTCTCCTCAAGCAGTTGAGCATGGGTACCGCGGGCAACCAGTTTGTGATCTTTGATCACTAAAATTTGATCCGCGGCACGCAGTGTCGAGAGGCGTTGGGGCAAGACCACCAGCATAGTCCTGTCCGATTTGAGCTGACGGATGGCATCGAGCGTTTCGGATTCCGTGGCGGCCTTGACTTTCACCCGCGGCTCCTGAGCGATGATGAGGCTTCGATGCTTCACGATGCCTCTAGCCAAACCAAGTCGGAAAAGAGAATCCGGTAGCAATCGGTCTTCGTTCGGTGAAACCAAGGTCGAAAGTCCGTCCGGCAAATTAAGAATGGCATCGGAAACTCTCATTCGCTTTGCGATTCCCATGATATCGACGGTTGCATCTGGATCGATGCCGGACCAAAGGTTCTCTTCTACCGTGCCTTCGAGAATCGGACCATTGAAAGCGACCCAAAGCGAGAAATTGCGAATCGCAGATGGGTCGATATCGGTGGAGTCGGTGCCATCGATCAAAATGCGACCGCTCGCTGGCCTGCCAAAACCAAAGATCAATTCCGCTAACGCGTTGGACTGAACTGGTTCACTAGCGATGATGGCCGTGAGCTGTCCTAAGGGAATGCTGGCCGAGACGTCCTCCAACAATTTTTGGCCGGAGCTGTCGCGAATCGTCACATGGTCGAGAACTATCCCCTGCCTAATCTCGGTCGGGATTTTGAGGTTGCGATCGTTTCGGTCCATCGTGGGCCGTTCCAAATACTCAATTAGCTGTTCGGCAGCTGTCTCTGAAGTCCTTTGTTTGCGATAGGCACGTTGAATCCGAAACAGACTGGCAATGGTCAACGCCACCGAAACGACCAAGACCGAAACCTCGCCAAAATGCAGCGAGGAGGATTCATCCAAAAATCGAATAGCGAACACCACCAAAAGCACCGCGCCAAACACGCCACTGGTCAGGAGCATGGTAGGCGACTTCCAAGAAACCCAGTCCGCCAAGTGCAACTGAGCTTGCCGGTAAGAATTCAAGTGGCTTTCGAAATTCGCGTTCGTATCTGCGGAATCGTGTATGGAAGCCAGCAAAGGAGCCGTATTGCAAAGGTAGGAAAGCTGCTCGCTCGCAGCCCGTGCACGCTCGAAAAGAACCGGCCTTTTCTTCCGACGTATCGTTTCAAGATTGTGAAATAGCATCCAAAGAACCAAAGCACAAACGAAAGCGAATAACGTTATCCACAAATGGATCGATGCTGCCAGGAACACTAGGCATATCGCTTGAACCACGTGGCGGGGAAAGACGCGGAACCATTGATGAATCGATTCGCGAACCTGTGGAATGTACATGGTCAGCATTCCACGCATCGCCTCCTGCTGGCCCGATAGTCCGTGTTCGACAGCTAGCGATCCGGACTTTTTAAAAAGTCGTCGCTGGATGTCGATCGCAATTTCGAGCGAAGTATGGAGTGCTGCACGGTAGCAAGTCAGTACGGAAATGCTCTCCAACGCTACCAAGATGACGATGAGGATGACCAGCCCGAGGGCACCTCGCAGCGCGCTGCCACCTGCGTTCAACCACGCAGTTTCCAGCTCCAACAACCCTACCGACAACTTCGCCGGTAGGCTAACCGCATCCCCACTCACGATTCCTTGTTGCCCAAGCAAAAGCAACTGGATCAACCAGCCCCCCAGCACGAGCAGGAATGGCATCAGAATACCTGCGATAACTCCAAAGCCCCAAACCGCCCAACGATACTCGGGGCTTTTCGTACTTCGGGTCAGTCGCTGCCAAGTTCTAGAAACCAAGATCAAGACTCTTCGGATGGGGAATGATGTTTTCTCTCTCCAGGATATTCGGATTCAATCGCCAACGACTGATCTCGAAGTAGGATTTTAGCGATTTTGACGATGATTCTAAAGAGAATTGCACTGGGAATGGGCTTCGCTTTCGGGAATCACCTACTTGTCGGACCATGTTGCCAAAAGTCAACCTATGTTTCCCGTATGCGTCCATCCGTTCGATGGGCTGTTCGAACCTTTGCACTGCGCGACTAACATTAGCAACGATCCATGACCCACACCCATCAAAAAGGGGAGTATAAAGCTCGACTCCTGGTCGCAGACGATGACCGCTGGCTTTTGGAATCCATGGCCCAATGGCTGGCCAGCGAGGGCTATTGGGTTCAGACCTCTGGCAGTATCGAGCAAACCAACAAACTCCTCGCAAAAGAAACGTTCGATTTACTTCTTTGCGATGTGCGGTTTGATGACGGCGATGGTATCGCATTGCTCCGGAAAGTTCGCAAACGGTACTCCAGCCTGCCCGTCTTGATGATGACTGGCTACGCTGGCCCGGATGCTGCTCGCGAATCGGTGGCTGCCGGTGCGTTCGAGCTTTTGACCAAACCAATCATCGATGACGAGCTGCTGACAGCCATACAACGCGCTTTGCAACAAAAGCACATCTCGGACGAAAACCAGCGATTGAAGGAGGCCTTGGATCGCAAGTTCGGCTTAGAAAGTATCGTTAGCCACGACTTGAGAATGCTGAAAATCTTTGAAGTGATCGACAATGTTGCCGACTCGAGAGCCAGCATCCTGATCACTGGTGAAAATGGCACGGGCAAAAGTATGATCGCCCGCGCTATTCACAAAAAGTCGGCCCGTCGTTCCGCTCCATTCGTAGAAGTTGCATGCGGTGCGTTGCCCGACACATTGCTCGAAAGCGAGCTGTTTGGCCACATGGCCGGTTCATTTACGGGTGCGACACACAACAAGATCGGCAAATTCCAGCTCTCCGACAAAGGGACCATTTTCCTCGATGAAATCGGTACCGCCACACAAGCCCTCCAGGTCAAACTCTTGCGTGTCCTACAAGAACTGCAATTTGAACCGCTTGGCGGTACGGAGACGGTCTCGGTCGATACACGCACGATCCTGGCCACCAACGAAAATCTCGAAGTTGCGGTGGCTGAAGGGCGGTTTCGGCAGGACTTGTTCTATCGCGTCAATGTCATTCATATTGAACTGCCGGCACTCCGCGAACGACCGGACGACATTCCACTCCTGGCAGAGCACTTTTTGCAAACGGCATGCCAGGAGTATGCCCGCGACGTAGACGGATTTACCACCGAAGCGATGAATACGATGCTCTCTCACGCTTGGCCAGGAAACATCCGGGAACTCGAAAACGTGATTCAAAGGGCCGTGTTGCTGACGAAGAAACGCAGCATTGATTTCGATGCGCTGCCCCGCTCGCTCACCTCAGCCGAGACAGCCAGTTCTTCGACCGCCTCGAATAAAAGAGAACTGCCACATGCCATCTCAACTTCGTCATCCAATACGCTCCCTGCCATCCAAACACTCAGCGAAGCCTTGGAAGGTCCGGAACGTCAAATCATCTTGAAGGTCCTGGAGGCCAACGACTGGAATCGCAATGTCACCGCAGACCAGTTGGGGATCAATCGCACGACGCTCTACAAGAAGATGAAGAAACTAGGCATCGAGTGCCTGGTTTAAAAAAAATGTCAACGAAAAAAGGTCGTGGTATGCCGCTCCATCGTCACACCACGACCTAGATGTCGGCCGATCGGTCTTGCGACCAATCCGACTTCCCAATCCGTGTTATTAGTGTTATCGGCTGTCCGCCCACTACAGCTTAATCGACGAAAGCTGAGATAGACCAATCGCTTCAGTCGACAAAGTCCTCCAACCGCCCTCTAAAGTGTGGATCAAAGATCACAGACAAGAAGCGTTGGAATTGAGATGAGAATTCTCATTGCACTGCCACACGTCGACAACTACCTGCGAGCTTCGTACTTAGTCGCTATCGGCTGGTTGGGAGACTGTGCTTGATGCCTGCCGAATACAGGTGATGCAACGCGATCTCGAGGCGGTTTCGCCGTATGCGGAACCAACGGGAGCCTTGCCGACGACGGATGACTCTGCAATTGCGTCGCTTCTGCGTTGCCAACACAACCTTGCTCCCCACAACCGGTAGAACATGGGCTGACGGTCGAAACCTGGAGACCACCCTTGCGAAAGCATCCCCCACCACAATTCGAATTCGACGGAGTGTCGTAAAACGATGAGATTGGTTGCTTGTAGCGGTTGAAGGCTTTGATTCCGCAACCAGCCTTACAAGTCCCAGACCCGCAAGCACCAGACCCGCAAGCATCAGACCCGCAGTCTGCTCCACTGGCAGCCGAATGCAAGCAGTGTTTTCCTTCAAAGCACTTGCATTGCATGTCCAAATGAACCGAAATCTGATTGACGATGGCTGCTCGCTCGCTCGCGTAGTTGTTCCACATGTTGGGTCGCCAATCCGAGCAATTCATATACCCTGCGAGCTGTGAGTAGGGTTGGGAACCTCCTTGACCACCACTGTATGAACCATTATATGAACCACTATATGAACCACTATATGAACCACCGTACGCACCACCGTACCCACCACCGTACGAACTACTATACGCACCACCGCCGTACTCAAGGGTACCGGCGGGTGTCGCAACGTGTGGGGAGAGTGGGATTTGCGTTCCCACCATCTGAGTGGCCCTCGCGTCTTGCTGCTCAAGATTCTCGCCAAACTGTACCGGTTCTGCCAGAACCGAGTTGGTTGTCATTGGCTCCGTCAACAAAGACCTGCCCGGGAGTGATTGAGCTTGGGCCAATGAAGCCGCGGCGAGCAATAGGGTGGCTGCGTGCATCATGCGTCGCATGGTTATAACCTTTTAGAAAGTCGTCCGTGATAGGCCGGCCGAGTATCCTCGGCGGGCGTTCGAAAATCGATCCGTGCTTTTAAAGCGAGAATGGACGGCGGCGAAGTGCCCTATACCGTAGCAACGTCTAGCTACATTTACCGCGAGACTAAGTCGCAGCGAGATTCGCTCGATCCACCGTCCACTTTCGACACTCAAGCATGCCTCCCGAATCCAGGCTACGCAAATGCGACGCAAGATTTTTTTGCGATTCCAAAATCATGACCTCCAATTGTGATGGATCTGCATTGGATCATGGTTTTACAGAGCTTAAGGATTAGCTAGGCTCTCCTAGCTGAAAGCGCAACGGCCAGGAGTGCCGTTCTACAAACCGCAACGGAACGAACTGCCGTTCTACACAGGCTAGGCGTGCGGGGGGCCGTTAATCACCCATCTGAATCGTTAGCCCCTCGACAATTCACTTAGAATATCGTTGCGACGATGTGATTTTCCGCCAATCCAATGCTTAATGGAGTGTGACTCTAGGCCTGGATCCGCTAAAGTACACAATCGAAAAATAACTGAATCGTGCCTGAGACAGTTTTTGTGGGAGGTTGAGCTAGCCTCCCGTTTGTTTAAGACTTAACCTCCGGGACGATTCTTACATGAGCGGAACGGTAAGTGGTACCGACTTTGTTCAAGCTAACCAAGATATTCTTACCAACCATGGCCTCGCGTTGCCGTTGTTGGCGGCGGGCATTGGGGCGGAGTTCTTCTTCTACACTCACGACTTGAATCACAAAGTCCGTTACCTGAGCGAATCGGTCTGGGATATATGCCAAGTTCGTTCGGAAGACTGGGTGGGCAGATTGTTCGATGAAATGCTCACGGACCACGCATGGAATAAGCAATTTTTCGAACCAACCGACGGGCGACCAACCGACGGGCTACCACCCGACTGCGTCTGCTCCTCGCGATGTGAGGTCTGGAATAGCCAGGGACATCGCGTGAGACTTAGCATCAGTCGCCGCCTAATCATGCATAACGACGAACCCATCGGAGTCGTCGGAATGGCCAAAGCATTCAACGAGCCGCTGCGCGAGTCGAAGGCTATAGGGGCAGTGGAATCGACGAGCCTTCGGCATCGGCTAAGCTCCCTAACTCTGCGAGAACGGGAAGTAATCCAACTCGTCGTCGATGGTGAGTTGAACAAATCGATCGCGAAGAAGTTGGGAATCGCCATGCGGACCGTCGAAGCGAGACGCTCCAAAGCAATGTCGAAACTAGGCGTATCACGACTAAGCGATCTTGTCCGATTTTGGATTGCTGTCAAAGAAGCAACTGATGAGCCCTTGGCAAACTAGCACTCCAACAAATGTTTTATCCAGTCTGGACGCCGTATCGCCGATATTCTATCGATGAGACTGATTGCACCGGACAGAGTTTGTTCGAAACGCTTCCATCTTTTTTGCTATCGGAAACTGCTGAAAATGCTAATCGCCAGAAAATTTTGGGTCTGCTCCGCTCTCGTGGCATCAATGGCTAGCAACGCCTACTCGCAGAATCAAACGCGTGATGGTGCCCTACTGGGTGGTGTCACTGGTGCCTTAATTGGCGGTGTGGTTGGTCATCAGAACAGAGAGACAACAGAGGGGGCACTGATCGGCGGAGCCGTCGGGGCCATCGCTGGTGGTGTCATTGGCAACAAGCGTGACGAAGCGTTTCGGCAACAATACTACCAACCTCGGCCAACCTATACGACGACTTACCACGAGCACCACACATATGTGCCCGTCCCCGCACAACGTGTCGTAACTCGCCGACCGGTCACCACTTCCGAAGTGATCAATATGACCCGAAGCGGCGTGAGTGACACCGTCATCGTGGCCCACATTCAATCCAACGGAATCGCTATGCGGCCCGACGTCAACGATGTCATTCTGATGAATCAGGAGGGAGTCAGCGACTATGTTGTCCAAACGATGCAGTCCGGCGGGCGAGTCGCACCTGTCTACTCCCAACCCGCCACGGTCTACAGAACGTATCAACCTGCACCCATGGTCGTCCGCGAACAGTACCACTATGCTCCCCCCGTCTACCATACCCAACAACCTCGCACCTATTATGTCGAGCGACGAGGTTTTTAGTGCCGTGCAGAACGTCACTCCTCCCGCTTGTCCGGTAATAGAAAAAAAGGGACGGAAAAAAAGGGACGGAGGGTACCTCAAACACAATTCGGATTTCCCCTTCGTAAACTTCTAGCTTGCGAGGAAAAAAACGCAAGCTGGAAGCGTACGCCACTCTCGAAATTAGACAGTTGATTATCGAACGGTCCTTGGCAAGTTCGCGAGAAACTTGGCGTAGTGAGCATCCTTGATTTCCAAACAGATCAAACATGAGCTTTATCTGTTCGCTCTTGATCTGGTCGATGACCCAGCTCACATGCCCTACTCCTTGCTTTTTGCTCTTCACCTTCACGAGTTTTTAACCTGAAAATCGCGAATTCTTCAAATGTATTGCTTAAAGTAATCATTGAAATCAATTGGGTCTGAAATCGACCTTAGCAAGGCTATTGAAACGCTTGCTCGTCCAATCCACCTTAGAGAATCTGCTCATGAAGAAATTGTCCCTTCCCCGGTTGCTCGTCGGCATCGCTTTTTACCTCGCAATGCCGATCATGCCTGCCGAGGTCCAGGCTGAAATTGTTACACAATGGAACTTCAACACAGTCATTGGAGTCAATAACTCTCCGTTACCGTCGACCGGTGTCGGTTCCGCCACGCCCGTTGGCATGAACGGCGGCCTCAACAACGCAGACATCTTGGCTGCTGGCGGAACCCCAACGTCAACTGATCCTGCCGCCACCAATAATAATGCCTGGCGCGTGCGCGGCAGCACGAACAATGGCTGGTCGGGCACGACCCAGCTTCTTTCCGGCGCCCAATTCAACGTCTCGACCGCTGGCTTCAACAACATTGTCACCAGTTTTGACGTCAATGCCACCAACGGCTCCGCCCGGTACGCTCAGTTCCAATATACGCTCGACGGTTCCAGTTTCACGTCATTCGCTCCGTTAATCGACTTCAACGCCTTTAATGATAGGTGGGCTCCATCATTCTCGTTTGATTTGTCGTCGATTTCGGGAGCGAACAATAATCCGCTGTTCGGCTTTAAGCTGGTCTCGGCCTTCTCGCCAGTCGAGTTCACCAACTCAAGCGGATTGCAAGCGGCCAACACGGCATTCCAGCGTTCTGACGCAGCGATGGGGGTTTACAACGGGACTGCTGGCAACTGGCGATTCGACATGATCACCGTTACTTCAGTACCGGAACCAACAACGTTCAGCTTGGTCGCCGTTGGTATGCTGGGCATAGCGCTCGTTTGCACGCGTCGCAAATCCAAGCACCTTCCAACGCGCAAGCCCAACTCGATCTAGTACGTCGACCAACGTAAAAACTTGGGTCGGCAAACTTAGTTGCACGATGCTCCGCGTCGTGAATTCTGCGACGTGGAGAGTCGCTCAACGCGATCGTTGTACCGATTCACCCTTCGCTCCGGTGTTAGAGGCTATTCTCGTACTCATATCGATTCATCCGTCGCCACACAGACCGTCCTGATAAGGCCAACGATTATTAATCTAAACACGAGTCTGTCGAGT
>Ga0105049_10000950_pt1 | contig 33418 bp, 28 predicted proteins | sample MAT06_FD_78087 | JGI IMG/M metagenome (GOLD analysis project Ga0105049, IMG submission 78087) | Freshwater microbial communities from Lake Fryxell liftoff mats and glacier meltwater in Antarctica - MAT-06 | ecosystem: Environmental > Aquatic > Freshwater > Ice > Liftoff microbial mat | place... | reverse complement strand
TTTGCTGCTCTCGAACTCGCTCGTATCGAGAGGGCCGCTTCGGATTCCGGATTGATGGGTTCCGGGGGCGACGAGCAACGGCCCATTTGATTCGTCATTCGGGTCGAGGTTGATGCGGACCGTGAGCATCGCGTCCAGCACTTCGGCCGGGGGTCGGACGTGGACGACGCCTTCCTTGATCGACCAAGGCCCGAAGCCCGGCGCTTCAACGGAGATTCCACTCGACATTCAACGGCGATGGTGAGATCTTGGTGCCATGGGACGTCCCAATTGGCTTCGGGGGTTTTGTCGAAGATCAGCGAACGGACGACTCGGGCTTGGCACCCGAGGATCGGTGACACGAGCGAACGCAGTGGGCCTGATGTTGCGGCTGCCGCGAAGACCGGGGAGCGCTGTATGGCGTGACGGACCCCGGCGGGTCGGCGACCGTGGGTGGCGAAGAGCCGCTCGGCCTCCATGACCAGGGGGGCGAGTTCCTGGGCCTCGAGGAACGTGGTGGCGACGGCGAAACCTGCGGATGTTGACCAAGGTGGCATGCGTGCTAGATTTTGGCGTCGGTGAGTTGGCCGATGAAGGCCGCGTGGGCTTTGGCACCGATGCGGAAGCAATCGAGTTCGAACTTTTCGTTGGGGCTGTGGACGCGGTCGTCGTCGAGGCCGAAGCCCATGAAGATGGTGTCGATGCCGAGTTTGTCTTTGAGCAGGCCGGCCACGGGGATGGAGCCACCGCTTTTGATGAGGGCGGCGGTTTTGCCGGTGGCGACTTTGAGGGCGGTTTCGGCGGCCTTGAGGTGGGGTGAATCGATCGGCACGGTGACGCCGAAGCCGCCGTGGTGATCGTTGAGTTCCCAGCGGCAGCCTTCTGGGGTGTTTTCTTTGCACCACTTGAAGAAGGCTTTGGTGATCTTGGCGGGGTCTTGATCGGCGACGAGGCGGAAACTGACTTTGGCGCTGGCCTTGGCTGCGATCACGGTCTTTGCACCTTTACCGGTGTATCCGCCCCAGATGCCGTTGATTTCTGCGGTGGGGCGACCCCACTCACGCTCCATGGCGGTGAAGCCGGCTTCGCCGACGTCTGCGGAGGGGGGCAGGCCGATCTGCTTGAGGGCGGCGTTGGCGTTGAACTTGAGGTTCTTCCAGTTGGTTCGCTCTTTCTTGGTGAGCGGTTTGACGTCGTCATAGAAATCGGGGATGGTGACTCGGCGTTTTTTGTCCCACAGTTTGGAGAGTACTTTGGTGAGTTCGGTGATCGGGTTGGGGCAGCGGCCGCCCCAGAGGCCGGAGTGGAGGTCTTGGTTGGCGGCGTGGAGGGTGATCTCGGTGTAGGCGAGGCCTCGGACGCCGTAGGTGATGGCGGGCTTGCCGCGGCCGAGCATGCCGGTGTCGGAGATGAGGCAGACGTCGCAGGCGGCGAGGAGTTTGTGGTGGTCTTTGACGAAGGCGGGGAGGCTGACGGAGCCGCTTTCTTCCTCGCCTTCGAGGAGGACTGTGAAGGCGGCTCCGCCGGTGGCGTGGCCTGTGGTTTCTTTCCAAGCGCGGATGGCTTCGATGAAGGTCATGACCTGACCTTTGTCGTCGACGGCGCCGCGGGCCACGATGCGTTCACCGGGACCGCCCTTGACGGCGGGCTTGGTGACGGGCTCGAAGGGTGGGCTTTCCCAGAGGTCGATGGGATCGACGGGCTGGACGTCGTAGTGCCCGTAGAAGAGGATGTGGGGGCCGGTGTAGTGTGGCGAGGGGCGGGAGTGGGCGAGGACGATGGGGTGGCCACTGCCTTTGGGGGTTCCGACTTCCACGATGGTGGACTCGAGCCCCAGGCCGACGAGTTGTTCGTGGGCCCACTCGGCGGCCTTGCGGACGTCGGCGGCGTAGGCCGGGTCGGTGCTGATGCTGGGGATCTTGAGCCAATCTATGAGGCGGCCGACCGAAGCGGATTCGTTCGCAACAAGCCATTTCATCGCGGCGGCGGTCGACATTCGGCGGGCTCCAAAGAGGGAGGCAGGGTTGAGACTCGGTCGAGATTCAGACGGCGGCGCAGACGCGTTTGGCGGCGTCGGTGAGGTCGGTCGCGGGCTGCATAGTGGGGATCTTGGCTTTGGCCTCTTGCAGCAGTTTGCGGCCCGCATCGACGTTGGTACCTTCCAGGCGAACGACGAGGGGGACTTTGAAGCCCGTGGTGCCGTCGGCGTTTTTGTGCTTGGTGGCGGCGTTGATGATGCCTTGCGCGATGATGTCGCACTTCATGATGCCGCCGAAGATGTTGACGAGCACGCCCTTGACGGCGGGGTCGCCCAGGATGATGGAGAAGGCCTCGGTGACGGCTTCCTCGGTTGCGCTGCCGCCGACGTCGAGGAAGTTTGCGGGTTCACCGCCGTGGAGTTTGACGATGTCCATGGTGGCCATGGCGAGGCCTGCGCCGTTGACGAGGCATCCGATGTTGCCGTCGAGCGCTACGTAACTGAGGCCGAATTCCTGAGCGCGCATTTCGGCGGCGTTTTCTTCGGTGTGGTCGGCGAGGGTCATCAACTCTGGGTGACGGAAGAGGCCGTTTTCATCGAATGAGAACTTGGCATCGATGGCGATGACTTCGCCCTCTGGTTTTTCTGGTGTGCCGACGGTGATGATGAGGGGGTTGATCTCGGCGAGGGTGCAGTCTTTATCGATGAACAACTTGGAGAGGCTTTGCATGATCTTGGCGGCCTGACCGACGTGCTTGCCCTTGAACCCGAGTTTGAAGGCGACGTTGCGGGCTTGGAAGCCTTGGAGGCCCAGGACCGGGTGGAGGGGTTCTTTGATGATGGCGTCGGGGCGGTCGTGGGCGATCTGCTCGATCTCTACGCCGCCTTCGCGGCTGGCGATGAGAACGTTTCGCCGGGACTTGCGGTCGGTGGTAATCGCGAGGTAGAACTCTTCGGCACCACCGGTTGAACGGTTGGCGATATCTGCGGCTTGGGCGACGAGGAGTTTTTTGACTTCGAGGCCGTCCGGGGGCGTTTGCGGGCTTTTCATGCGATTGCCGAGCATGAAGGTTGCGGCCTGCGTTGCTTCTTCGGGGGTTTTGACGAGTTTGACGAAGCCAGCCTTGCCTCTGCCGCCCGCGAAGACTTGGGCCTTGACGACCGCCATGGGGGTTTTCATACCTTTGGTGGCGGCGTGGAAGGCGGCGGTAGCCGCGGCGGTGGATTCGATCATCTGGCCGCCGGGAACGGGGATGCCGAAGGTGCTGAGGAGATCTCGGGCTTGGTATTCGTGGATCTTCATGGGTCGCCATGTTAGCGGGTGTGGGCGGGCGGGCGGATTTCGGTAGGATTGCGGGTTTTCATAGGTAAAAGACCTTGAACGGATTGGAGGATTCGGTACAGTGGGTTCGGATTCAAACCGGAGAAAGCCCATGAGCAGATTTTGTGATTGCGTTTTGATGGTGTCGGTGGCAGCCGCGGCGGGCGTGGCGGGTGGACAGACGGTGCTGCCGCCGTTTGACACGGCGTATTCGATACGGGACTTGGGGACACCGGAGGGCGTGCCGGTGAGTTTTGGCGGGCTGTTCATACGGGCCAGCGAGCCTGATTCGCTTTATATCGGCGGGGCTGCGAATGGAGTCGCGGGGGCTCTGTACCGCGTCGGCTTGGTGCGGGATGTGAATGGGCTGGTCACGGGCTTTTCGGGGGTTGCGGAGCGGGTGGGCGACCTTCCGTTTAACGACGGTGGGATTACGCCCGATCCGGGCGGGCTTATCTCGTATGGGCAATGGCCGGTGAACCGTTATGGGCAGATGGATCCGGCTACTGGGCTGATTGTGAATGACGTTGACTTGGCTCCGCTGGGAGTTGCGCAGAGTGCTTCGAGCGTTCGGTTCATTCCAGCGGGGATGCCTGGCGCGGGCGGGATGCGGATCGTTTCGTGGAGCGGGGGCCAGTATCACCGGGTCTCGTATTCGGTGGGTGCGGGCGGGATCATTTCGCTGGGGGACGTGGAGCAACTGCCGGAGAGCACAATTCCGGGGGGACCGGAAGGGTTCACCTATGTGCCGACGGGTTCGCCGTTGTTCACGGTGCCCACGATGATTGTGTCGGCGTTTTCGGCTGGGCGAGTCGATGTGTATGACGTCGATGGGTCGGGGGACCCGATCATTTCGACCGGGCGAACGATGGTTGCGAACCTGACTGGCGCGGAGGGGGCGGCGATCGACCCGGTTACGGGTGATTTTGCGTTCTCGACTTTTGGGGGCGCGGACCGAGTGATCTTTGTGTCGGGTTTTGTGCCACCACCGCCGGCGTGCGGATGGGAATCGGCGGACTGCCCGGCGGATTCTGATGGTGACAGCGACACGGATTCTGACGACGTGGTGATTTTCTTCGGCTTCTGGGAGGCTGCGGCCGACTGCGCCGATGTGAACGGCGATGGAGCCGTGGATTCGAACGATTTGCTTTACTTCTTTGGTGGGTGGGATCAGGGGCAGTGCCGGCCGTGAGAGGTCCGGACGCCGTCGGGGAAGTGGCCCGGGGTTGAAGGGGCTCAGAAAGAACTTGGCAGCAACCTACGCTTGACCCGCATGATGCAAAAGGTCAACGTTGTGTTGGTGGGTGGCGGTGGGCGCGAGAACGCGCTGGCTCGCGCGCTGCGCCGAAGTCCGAAATTAGGGAAGTTGTGGATCACCCACCCTGAGAATCCGGGATTGGCTGCCCTCGGGACGCCGGTGGATGTTCCGGTGAATCGGCGCGAGATTTATCGACTCAGGACGTTTTGTGCCAAGAACGACATCGGGCTTGTGGTGATCGGCCCGGAAGACCCGCTAGCCGAGGGCTTTGTGGACGAACTTTCGAACACGGAGACACTGGTGTTCGGGCCGACTGCGGCGGGTGCGCAGATTGAGTCGAACAAGGTGTGGTGCAAGAGCCTTTTGCGGGGGGCGTCGGTGCCGATTGCGGAGGGGCGTGGATATACGGATCCGCACCAGGCGCGGGCCGCGCTTGAGGGGAAGATCAAAGACGACCGGGTGCTTTTTACGGCACTGGGGCCGATGCGGCAGTTTGAGACGGGTGATGAGAAGAGAGAGTTCATTCTTTCGAAACTTGGGGCGGCGTTGGATGCCGCGGCGGCACGGGGCAAGCCCAATGCGTTGGAGCCCCGGGCTCGGGCGGCGCTTTCGGTGGCGTTTGCGTGCGGGGATTCGTTCCGGACGCCGGACGACCGTGCGGCGTATATCGATGAACTCATCCGCACGGATGCGACCATTGGCAAGGCGGCGACGACGCCGATTTCTGATCTTCCTGTGATCAAAGCGTCTGGGCTGGCGAAGGGCAAGGGGGTGGTGGTGCCCTCGACGTATGCAGAAGCGTTGGCGGCCGTCAACGACATGATGGTCAAGAAGATTCATGGCGAAGCGGGCATGGAGATTGTGATCGAGGAGCGGTTGGAAGGGCCGGAGGCGTCGGTTCTGGCGATCACGGACGGGCGGACGATTGTTTCGCTGCCGGTGTGCCAGGATCACAAGCGGCTGCGGGACGGCGATCGGGGGCCCAACACCGGCGGGATGGGTGTTGCGTGTCCTTCGGGGCATGTGAGTGACGAACTGCTGATGTCGATTGAGCGCGAGATTCTGGTTCCGACGGTGGATGCGCTGAAGCGGGACAAGATCAACTACAAGGGCGTGTTGTTCGCGGGGCTGATGCTGACTCCGGGCGGGCCCAAGGTGCTGGAGTACAACTGCCGGTTCGGCGACCCGGAGACCCAGCCTTTGATGGCACGCTTAAAGAGCGACCTGCTTGAACTGATGCTGGCGACGTGTAAGGGCGAACTGGAAGACGTGGTGCTGGAGTGGGATCCATCGCCCGCGTGCTGCGTGGTGTTGGCGAGCGAGGGGTACCCGGACAAGCCGCGTTCGGGGGCGGTGATCACGGGGGTGGACGAGGCGGAGAAGATGCCGGGCGTGACGGTTGACCATGCGGGGACGCGGCTGAATGCGGACGGCCAACTGGTGACGGCGGGCGGGCGGGTTCTGTGCATCACCGGGGTGGGGCCGACGATGAAGGATGCGAGGGCGCGGGCCTATGCCGCGTGCGAGAAGATCCGGTTTGATGGAAAGATTCTGCGGAGCGATATTGGTGCACCGATGTCGGGGGCGTGAGACCTTGGAGGCGGGCAGCGGCAGGAACTCTTTGAGGCGGATTGGGCCGGCAACATCGGAATCGGTTGAACGCGTATCCTGCGGGATATGAAATCGAAGCGAACGTTGGTTGGTGTACGGGTCGTCGGGGCGCTGGGGTGTTTGGCGATTCTGGCTTCATTGGCGGCGACTGGGTGTGCCTCTTCGGAAACCAGGTGGAAGAGCGACGACCCGGTGGTTGACCTGCGCAATCGTGCGGCCGACCCGCGGCTGCGGGTTTCGGCGGTGGATCAGGCACGGGATCGAGCGGGGACGGATCCGGTCGCGATTGCTTCTGTCACTCGGACGCTGAAGGACATCGCGTGGACACCGGCTGAGTTTCCGCAACTTCGGTTGGCGGCGATTACGTCACTGATCAACGACCCGAACCCTGCGGTGGCGGCCGATGCACGTGAGATGGGAAAACTGATGTTGCCTCGTGAGCAGGAACGGCCGATTGTGGTGTATCTTGCGAAGGCTGCTGCCGATCGGGGGTGGACGGATTATGTACCGTCGCTGATCCGGAGTTATGCGCGGCCTCTGAAGGCGGTTGACGATGCGACGCGGGTTGAGGCGTTGGCGGTGCGCGATCTTTCGGATGGGCGGCCCGTGGCGGATGTGGTGTTTGAGGTGTTTCTGGATCCGCCGCGGATGCCCGAAACCTATGGCATGGATTGGGCGAAGCGGTTTCGGGCGGACGCGTGGGACCTTTTGGGAAGGCTGGATGCCGAGGGCACCCGGCGGATCGAGATGTTGGCCGCAGCGCCGGGCGGATCGGCGGGGGATGTGGTGGTCGAGAACATCCGGACGTGTCTTCGCGATTTGAAGTCGGTGCCACTGACGGGTGAAGAACTGTCGTGGCTGACTTCGCTGCGTGATGGAACGAAGCCTGCGAACGTGGTGTGGTGGGCGGATACGTCCGCGGCGGTGGCGACGGTCGCGGACAAAGGCCCGTTTCACATGCGGCACGCCGAGGCCATTCGGTGGTGCAAGGCAAACCGGCCGCAGTGGCTGACTATGACCAAGTCGGAACTGGCTTCGGAACTCAAGAGCCGACTTTCGGACCGGACGCGGCACGATCGGACCGTTGACACGGCCGTGAAACGGAACCGAGAAGACTTTGCACACTGGGAAGGCTCGATGAAGTGGGCGGACATCCTCGCAGTGCTGACCATCGATGATGCCTTGGCGAATCCGCAGGTGCGTGAGGGGCTGGTTGCCCAATCGGGCCTTGACCGGAAGGACACGACGACTGAGTATGGGGGCTTGCTGGGGTTCCGGTCGGAAGGGGATTCGCGGATCGTGCTGTTTCCGCCTCGGCCCGGGCAGCGTCAGGGCGACGAAAAGTTCATTGCGTCTGATGACATGGTGGCGGCGGGCGATTTGGCTCTGGCCCACTATCACTTTCATGCTCAGTCGCAACAAAACGGTGGGTATGCCGGCCCCAGCGCGGGCGATTTGGTGTACGCGGCCCGGTATGGTCGTTCTTGCCTTGTTTTCACGAGTGTGGGGGAAGGGCGGCTGGCGACGGACTATTACCAACCCGATGGGGTGATCATCGACTTGGGGTCATTTTCTGGCGTATTGGGGCAATAGGCGCGGGTTCCTGGCGTTATGCCGGGGCTCTGGCGATGCTGCCGGAGGCATCTCCATACGGTACACGATCGACTTTCGCGGTTTTTCGGCGGTTTTTTACAGGACAATTCAAATGCGTCGGAACACGTTCCTTGCTGGTTGTGCCGCCCGTCTTGTGGCTGTTGGCGGTTTGGCTTTGGTGACTGGCGCGATGGTCGCACCGTCTGTTGCGTTGGCCCAGCCGGGTGGGGGCGGCGGCTTCGGTGGCGGCGGCTTTGGCGGCGGTTTCCGGGAGGCGTTGGCTCCGGCGATGAGTGAGCAGCAGTTGGCCCGCGTGGCGACCACGCTGGCGCTTTCGGAGGATCAGAAGGCGGCGGCGGAGGCCCTGCTGGAGGGGTATCAGCAGCAGGTGCGTGATGCCGGCGAAAAGATGCGTGAAAAGTCGGAGGCGGCTCGGGCGGAGTTCCGAGAGACTCGTGATCCTGCGGTGTTTGAGGGGCTGGCGGAGGCGAGCGAGCAATTGCTGAGCAGCCGCAAGACGCTGGATGCGGGCTTGCTTTCGGACCTGCAGTCGGTTTTGACGCCCGAACAGACGGTGAAGTGGCCGTCGGTGGAGCGGACGATCAAGCGTGAGCAGAGTCTTCGCCGCGGGTTCATTTCGGGCGAGCGTGTGGACGTGGTGCGGCTGGTGGAGGACGGGAAGTTTTCCCTGGAGTTGGTGACGACGTTGACGCCGACGCTGGAGGAGTATTCCGAGGAACTCGCGCGTGAACTTGTGAAGCGGGACGCGATGTACGAAGAATCGATGTCGAAGATGATGCAGATGAGGCAGGGCGGCGATTTTGAGAGCATGCAGGAAATGATCGAGAAGGGACGGGACATCGCGGCGAAGGTGCGGGATATCAACCGCAAGTATGTCCGGCAGGTGATGGACCAACTCCCCGACGATGCGCGGCCGGGCTTCGAGACCCAGTTCCGCGAGGCGAGTTTTCCGGACGTGTACCGACGCGGCTTTGCGGGTCGGAACATCGACTCCGCCGCGGACTTTGAGGACCTCGATCAGACCCAGAAGGAGGGCGTGGCAGCGCTCAAGGAGTCCTATGAGCGGCAGGTTTCCTCCATCAACGAGAAACTGACGAAGGCGGTCGAAGAAGCGGAGATGACGTTTGATGTGTCGCAGATGATGGGGCGTGGCGACCGCGAGGACCCTGCGGGCGAACTGCGGCGTGAGAAGCGTGAACTCGACCAGGCGACGATTGAATCGCTGCAGAAACTCCTGAACGAGCAGCAGATCGAGAAACTCCCCAAGCGTGAGGAACGTGAAGGCGGTCGCCAGCGTCGCAACCGCGACGGCGGGGACGACCAGCGGACATGAGGAATCGCGGCGGTGTTGACGGACGAAGTGCCGATGCGCATCGGAGGTGGTGAAGCCGACGGAAGTTCAGGGTGTTTCGCAGATGCTCCTGCGGTGTAGCGCGTTCGGCGTACCGTGCGTATCAGGGAGGGTCGGAAACCTGTCTTGATCCTGCGGTTGGATCTGGAATGCGGGCGTCCTATCAGCCGTTTTTGGCGACCGATTTTTCCTGCGATTTTCCGTTGGAGGCTCTCATGTTTGATGCACGCGACACCCACCCGGTTCGCCGATTGAAAACATTTTTCCGTGCCATCATTGTCGGCGTGGTCGCCATCGTGGTGCCTACCCAGTTGACGGACCTCCTTCCGTCGGGTTGTGCTCACGCCCAAATGATGTTCGGCGGGGGCATGGGTGATGCGGCCCAAACCATCACAAAGCGGAGCCTTGATGGATACGCCAAGATCCTGAACCTGAACGAGGACCAGCACACGGCCGCGAAGAGTTTGCTGGAGGCATACCAGGCTTCGACCCGGTCGGCGACCGAGAAGTTTGACAAGGAAATGAAGGTCCTTCAGGAGGACTTCGCCGACACGCAGGATTTCCGGGAGTTTCAGAAGCAGATCGCGGGGAAGGCGAAGACCTTCACCGCGATCGCCACGAAGTTGGAGGAAAACTTCTTCGAAGATCTCAAGGCCGTGCTGGATGACACGCAGGCGGAAGAGTGGCCGCGGGTTGAGCGATTCCATCGACGCGAAACTCTTTTGCGGTTCGGGATGGTGAGCGGGGCCGGTGTGGACCTGTTGGCGGCGCTTGCGAGGGTGAAGATCGAGCCGCAATCGAGCCCGGAACTTGCAGAAGCCGTTGCCCGCTACGAGACGGACATTGATCAACTTTTGGTGGTGATGGAGCGTGATCAGAAGGCCCAGCAAGACGGCATGCTGAGCGGTGAGGGTGCTTTCGACCCCACTCAAATTCAAACCATGATGAAGGCGATGTACGAATCGGCGGCCAAGGTCCGGGATCTGAATCGTGAGACCCACCGGAAGTTCTTGGCTGCTGTCCCCGCGGACCGGGCGGAAGCCTACGCCCATGAGTTCAACCGTCGCAGTTTCCCGCGTGTCTACCGGACCACGCACACGACGAAGTTGCTGAAAGCCGCCGCGGGCTTTGCGGACGTTACTGAGGACCAGAAGTCCGAGATCGCGCGATTGACCGAGGACTACAACCGCGCGCTCGCTCCTGCCAATGACAAGTGGGCCAAGGCGGTGGAGGAGCAGGAGGACGCGGCGGGTGGCACGATGATGGTGATGATGCAGGGATTCAGCGGGCAGGGCGGTGGAAACTCGGAAGTGACAGACGCCCGCAAGGTTCGGAAGGAACTCGACAATTCATCGAAGGAGAGGCTGCTGGCGGTGCTCACGGACGAGCAGGAAGCCCGACTCCCGGAACCCGATGAGCCCAAAGATAACGGTTTCGGGGGTTTCTTCTCCGTGGCCGACGAAGACGACGAAGAATGATCCTTGGACAATGTTTTCTGTCCAATAGGTAGGGGTGTGTTTGATCAGTCACAGCGCCACGTCTTCAAACGGATTGACGGACCATGCGGTGGGAGACCCTGCGCGCGAGCCCACTCGGAGCGAGGGACGTGCGGGGATGTCGGAATCGGCGGCCGCGCACGGGACGGTGCCGATGCTGAGCCGGTTGCCCGAGATTGACCCCGCCGCGGCGAAACTGTTGCGCCCCGAGAATGCGATTCGGCTGAAGTGCGTCCCGTATGCGCTGGATGGGCCGCGGCTGAAGGTGGCGATGCTGGACCCGAGCGATGATGGTGCGGCCGACGATGTTTCGGTGCTTACGCGGCGGCCGGTCGATCGTTCCGGCGCATCACGCGAGATCTTCACCGAGGCTATTCGCGTGGCGTACGGGATCACGGCCTCGCAGATGGCGGCCAAACTGGGGGGCGACGACCCGACCGATGATCTGGTCTCGAATCTCGCGGCGATTGAGACCGACGACCTGCACCGGATGGCGGAGCAACCGTCGCTTATCAACCTTGTGAACCTCATCATTGTGGAGGCGATCCGGGCGCGGGCGTCGGACATTCATGTGGAGCCGTTCGAGAAGCACCTGGCGGTGAAGTACCGAATCGACGGTGTGCTGGTTGAGCAGAGCCCGCCCCCGAAGCCGTTGCAACCCGCCATCACGAGCCGCATCAAGATCATGTCGGGCATGAACATCGCCGAGCGGTATGCCCCGCAGGACGGGCACATCACGCTGAGGTTCGAGGGACGCAAGATCGACATCCGCGTTTCGACGGTGCCCACGCTATATGGCGAGAGCGTGGTGATGCGTGTGCTCGACAAGGAGTCCATCACGCTCGACCTCGTTTCATTGGGCATGGGCGAGGCCGATCGGGCGGGCGTGCAGAAATTGATCGACCTGCCCCACGGCATGTTTCTTGTGACCGGGCCGACCGGCTCGGGCAAGACGACAACGCTTTATGCTGCGCTGAGCAAGTTGTACGATCCATCGCTCAAGATCATCACGATCGAAGACCCGGTGGAGTATGAACTGTCGGGTGTCAACCAAATTCCTGTCAATCCCAAGCGCGGGCTCTCGTTCGCATCGGGGCTGAGATCGATTCTGCGGCAAGACCCAGACGTCGTGATGGTCGGCGAGATTCGCGACCTTGAGACGGCCGAGATTTCGGTTCGGGCCGCCCTGACCGGCCACCTCATCTTGTCCACGCTGCACACGAACAACGCGTTATCGTCTCCCGGTCGCCTGCTCGACATGGGCATCGAGCCGTTCCTGTTGAGCAGTGTCCTGGAGGGCGTGCTCGCGCAGCGCCTCGGCCGCCGTATTTGCAACTTCTGTCGGACGACGTTGGCGCTGCCCGAGCACGCCCTGCACCGCCTTGCACCCGCCGAAGTGCCGCTGTTCCGCGACAAGATGGGCTTTGTCGGGGCGGGGTGCGAGGCCTGCCGCGGCAGTGGGATGAAGGGACGGCTCGGGTTCTACGAACTCGCGCTGACGACCACTGCGGTGCGTCAGGCCATCGCAGCGCGGGCCACCCCTCTGGATATGGCCCGTGCTGTCGGGCCCGACTTTGTCACCATGCGTCGCGACGGCATTCTCAAAGCCTCGGAGGGTGTCACCACGGTTGATGAAGTGCTCCGCGCCACGCAGGACGCCGACGAGCCAGCGGCCGCCTTAGGCGGAGGGGGAACACGCTAAAATGGCAACTTGGGCGTGCACGCTGGCGGGCGAGTCGGCAACATCGACCATCGAAGCGCCCGACCGCGCTTCGGCGGCTCGGGCGCTGATTTCGCGCGGGCAGACGCCACTGGTGATCGAGCCGCTCGCCGAAGCCGGGGGCTTGGTCGGGCGCGCAACGCTGGCGGGTGGTGCGGTGCGGGTCTCGTCGCGGGTGGCGATGTCGCGGAGCGAGATGGCGATGTTCATCCGCGAACTTGCTACGGCGCTTATTGCCGGGCTTCCGTTGACGCAGGCCATGCGGACTCTGGGGATACAGGGCAGATCGGCCTCGCAGCGCCAGATGATCGAGTCACTGGTGTCGCAGGTCGAGGCGGGGCGCAGCCTTTCGGACGCTGCGGCGAGTTGGGGGCGGCCGTTCAGCGAACTGATTATCAACCTGCTGCGGGCGGGCGAGGTTTCCGGCAAACTGGGTGAGGTGTTGCTGCAAGCGTCGGATCTGCTCGACAGGGATCTCAAACTCCGCCGCGCCATCCTTGGCGCGACGCTCTATCCGATAATCCTTTTGGTTCTAATCGTGGGCGCGGTCATCGCGGTTGTTACGATTGTGATCCCGCGTTTGCTGGAGCCTTTGAAGGGCCAGATATCGAGCCTTCCGTGGCCGACGCGTGTGGTGAGTGGTGCCGCGGACTTATTTACGGGGTATTGGTGGATCATTCTGCCGGGGTCAGCGCTGATCGTGACCGCGATCGTCCGGACGTATCAGACACCGACCGGGAGGTTGTGGATTGATACTCGCTTGCTGCGGGTGCCGGCACTGGGTCGGCTTCTGCGGGACGTTGCGGTTGCTCGCTTCACCCGCACGCTTGCGACGCTGACCTCGGCGGGCATTCCCATCCTTGCTTCTCTGAAGGTGACGAAAAGAACGCTCGGGAATGCGGCCATGGAGCGCGTGATCGATCATGTGTGCGAGCAGGTGACGGCTGGGCGGACGCTGGCCGAGCCGATGGAAAAGAGCGGGCTCTTTCCGCCCATGCTCATCCAGATCATCAATCTGGGCGAACGCTCGGGGCGGCTGGATGAAATGATGCACCAAGCCGCCCGGGCCTTCGAAGACCGGACCGAGGTGAGCCTCAAACTTTTCACCACGGCGTTCCCGCCGGTGCTCATTGTCATCATGGCGGGGGTGGTGGGTTTCATTGTCGCTGCGGTCATTCTCGCGCTTCTGCAGTTTCAGGAGAGTGTCTCCACGATGTAGCGATCCGGACGGGAAGTTGGATAGAGTTTTGGGTGCGTCCCCGGTCACCATTCGGGCGGTACCGAGCCATTTGCCAACCATTGAGGTTTTTTTATGAAGAAACGAAACACACTCCGAGCCTTTACCATCGTCGAGATTCTGGTGGTGGTCGTCATCATCGCGGTGCTCGCATCCATTATCGCGCCCCGGCTTCTCTCGCGGGTCGGGCAATCCAAGCAGGCGGTGGCGAAGGCCAACGCCGAATCTCTGGCGACCAACGTCAGGCTGTACATGGGCGACGGCGGACCGCTTGAATCAGACGGCGACCTCCGCATGCTGATGGAACGGCCCAGTTCGATGACCGAGGATCAGTGGAAGGGTCCGTATCTCAACAACGCGGATGAGATCAAGGACCCTTGGGGTAACGAGTTTGTGCTGATTGTGCCCGGGCAGTTCAATACCGACTTTGACGTCGTGTCGTACGGGGCCGATGGGCAGGCGGGCGGCGAAGGGGACAACAAGGACATCATCAACGGAAAGAAGGACTAGAGCGGGAACTTCCCCGCAAGACATCAGGCGTCACGGTAATTTTTACGGAAGCCGGGTTTAGGTTGGAGAGCGGATTGGAAGTGGACGCACGGCAACTTTCGATGAATCTGGCCCGACGGCTGTTGCCGGTCGGAGCGAGGCGCCGCGCCTTTACGCTGATCGAAGTGCTCATCGTCCTGATCATCATTGCGGTTGTTCTCGGGGTTGCCGCCCCGCGGCTCTCTGCAATCTCGGGGGGCAAGACCCGTTCGGCCGCTCAGCAGACGGCGGCGATTCTTTCCGCAGTTGCGCGGCGTGAACAACTGTCGAGCCAGCCCATCGCCCTTGACTTCGACCTCAAAACCGGTCGCCTTGTTGCGCTCTCGAAACGACCAACTGCGGATGGCTCATTCCCCGATTGGAGCGCGGACCCGCTGGTGGCCTCGGCCGATCTTTCGATCGCCCCCCCGACTGCGGTCATGCTGGGCGATGACTCGCTTGATGCGAGCGGTTTCCGCATCGACCTTCGGAGCGTTTCACCACGGCCGACTATCCGGATCTCTTTGCAGGGCGACGACGCCATCAGGCCGATCACCGTCGTTCTGCCTGCGGGCCGTCTTACCGCTCGGATCGCCGCGGCGGATGAGGGGCCGGAAGTGGATGGCGACGTTCTCGTCGATCTTGATGCCGCGGGCAAAGGGGATGAGGCGTGGTGAGCGTGACCGCAACTCTCCCGCTTGGGGCCGCGCCGCTGCGCAGCGGGTCACGCCGTGGATTTTTGCTCGCCGATGTGCTGGTGGCGTCGGTGATCTTGGCGGTGGCCTTGAGTGTGCTCATCTCGATGGCCGGTACGGCCCTTGCATCTCAGCAGACGGGAGAGCAGATCGGTACGGCTGCCCAACTTGCTGACGAGCAACTGAATCTTGTTTTAATGCGAGGACCCGATTCCTACGCATCTCGCTTCCCCATCGAGGGGCCGTGCGAAGGTCCCTTCGAGGCCTACCGGTTCCGGCTTGATTTCACCGACGGAGATTCCGGAAAACCCTACGGCGTGGGGGTCCGCATCGACTGGACCTCGGCCCGCGGCCCACAATCCATCCGCATCGAAACCCGCATTGCGCCGCGTTTGGGGGATGAGCCCGACCCAGACCGAAAGCCCGAGGAAACGGTGTCGCGTGAGTGACATCTCTCCCATGCATGTGTTGTTCCACATCCGCGGCGGGGCCCGACGCCGTGGCGGCTTCACGCTTGTTGAACTCCTGGTTGGGTCGATCATCGGTGCGCTTGTGGCGGGCGGTGCGGCCACGGCGGTTTCCCATGTCTTGAAGGTGCGGAACGCGGCGGCCGGGCGGGCTCAGGCAACGAACAGGGCGACGGCATCGATTGAACGGATGTCGGCGGACGTCTTCGCTGCCGTGCGTGATTCCGACCTCTACTTTGCGCGGCTCTCCATCACCGACGGTGGCGACGGCCCGGCGGCCCACGATTCGCTGCTGATCCTTTCTCGCTCGTCCAAGCCGCTCCGCGGCATCGATGGGATCCCCGAGGGGGATGAGTTTGAGGTGCAATATCGCATCGCACCCTTGGTTGGCGAGGGCGAGGCCCTTTGGCGTCGGCGTGATGCAGCGTTTGATGAAGTTCAGGATGGTGGCGGAATCGCCGCGGCGATCTCGGAACGTGTGCGAGCGCTCTCGGTGACCGCCACCGACGGTGCGACGTGGTTTACCAAATGGGATTCGGATCTGGACGGCATGCCGCACGGTGTTCGATTCGAGATCACTGCCGAGGATGATTCCGGAACGTTCACGGCCACACGACGGGCCTTCATTTCGCTTGACCGAGTGCCTCTTCCGCCCGCCGAGGAGTCGGAATCCGGCGAGGCCACTGACGATTCCGAGTCTGCATCGGGGGGGAGCCGCTGATGCCGCGCGCGGCCGGTTCGACCATTGGGCGTTCGCGGCGACCGGCGTTCGCCATGTTGCTGGTGATCGCGGCCGTGATCATCGCGTCCTTTGGCGTGGTCGCTATTCAATCGACCTCGTTCGGCCAAGCCGCCGCCGGGCGTGAGGTGCTGGCGAAAGTTCGTGCGACGTGGGCGGCTCGAGCGGGGATTGAGACGGCGATCGCCCGGATTGAGTTTGAGACCGAGAATCCGGAATCTTCGGACGCCTTCCGGCTGCTCGATGATCTCACGGCCGATGCCCGGGGCGAACTCGCATCGGCCACATTCCTGGTTCAGACGTCGGTCGGGAAGTCGACGGCCGATGGCCCGGCCGACGCCCACGCGAAACTCAACATCAACGCCGTCACGCGCGATCAACTCCTGGCGATCGAGCCGTTCATGTCCGAGGACGTCGCAGATTCGATCCTGGATTGGATTGACACGGACGACGATACACGCGAACTGGGGGCCGAACTCGGCTATTACCAGTCGATGCCGTACCCGTATCTGCCAAGGAATGGTGCGATGCGTTCGATCGGGGAAATGGAACTGGTGGCGGGCGTTGATCCTGAGGATGTACGCGGTGAGGACTGGAATCTGAATGGTGTGCTCGACGACAGCGAGGACGACGGCGATGCCTCGTGGCCGCCCGATGACGCCGATGGGGTGCTCGATGCGGGATGGTCGGGGGTGCTTACGGCGGTGAGCGTCGACGGTGGGGCCGCTCCGTCGGGCGAGCCGCGGCTTGACCTTACGGCCACCACCGCGGCGGAACTCGCGACTCGGATCGAAGCGACGTCGGATCAGGCACAGGTGGTACTTGATCACGTCGGCGCGAACGCGGACGCAGCGCTCACAGATTTCATCACATCGAGCCTTTCGCAATTGGCCAATCGGCTCATCACCCAGCCCGATCAACGTCGTCGCGTTCAGGCCTTGAGCGATGAGCAACTGGGGCTTCTACTCGATGAAACAACGCCCTCGGCGGATCCCTCAGCCGCCGCTGTGCCGGGGAAATTGAACATCAACACCTGCGATGCCACGACCATCGAACTGCTCCCGGACATCGATTCGACGCTCGCGGACTCGATCATCGCCGAGCGGTCGGGCCGCGTGGAGGGTTTTACGAGCATCATTCAACTTCTTGATGTCCCGGGGATGTCGCGCCAGCAACTTGCGGGCATGTACGAGATATTCTGTGTTCGTTCCAATGTGTATGTCGTGAATTGCAAGGGCCGCGACGCCCAGACGGGCCTCGAAGTTGAAATGTCAGCCGTGATTGATCGTTCCGCCGTACCTGTCGTCATCCGGGATCTCTCCATCCGATGAAGCCCTCCGCCCGTTCCGCTTCCAATCCCGGTCAGCCGGTGATCGCCGTCGACGCTCGCGAGGGTGTGACCTTTGTCGTGGCGTTCGCGGCCGAGCCGAATCCCAAGGTCCTTGAAACACTGGAGGCGGCCCCCGGCGATGCCGCGGCCATCGCGGCCATCGCTTCGCGGCACAACACGCAGCGACTGATCGTCGTGGCACCGATCGCCGATTCTTTCGCCAAGTTCATTCCGACTCCCAACGCCCTTCCGGGACCCGAGCGTGTGGCCGCCCACATGCTGGCGGCCGAGGCGATGCTTCCCGACGGCATTGCGCCGTGGCGGATCGGTTGCGGGCCAGTTTCATCGTCGGCACCTGCGGCCTGGGCCATCGCCTCGGGCCTGCTCGCGGAACCGCCGACGAAGGTTTCCGGGCTCGACCTTGCTTTCGCATCGTCCGCGGCGAGTTTGGCGGCGATTGCGGGCGTCGATGGGCCTGCCTCGATTCATGAGTTTGGCGGGGGTCGGTGTGACTTTGATGCATCTGAATCGACCCCGAGACTGCGCTGTCATATTGGGTCGCCAGCCTTGCCCGGTACGGCCCATACGCGGATCTCATCGGCGTCGGCGGCGGCGCTGCGCGAGCGTGTGAGCCTTCCCACCACTGACCCCGCGTGGATCGAACGGTTCGGGCTCGCGCTCGGTGCGGCCTTGCTGGCGACCGACACCGAACCCTTGACGGCGTCGCTGGGCGGGCTTCGGTGGAAGGAGCCTGCGGCGGCTGAGGTCTCCCCTGTCCGGCTGACTCGGTGGTTGGCGTCCCCGGCTCGGGCGGCGGCGGTGCTGGCGGCGGCTGTGCTGCCTCTATTACTGGGGCGATGGGGGTTTGCGTATGTCCGGCATGAAATCCTCGCTTCCAAGTTGGCATCGATGGATGGGAGCCGATCAACCCGCGAGGATCTTCAGAAACGAGCGGCGCTTTACAATCAACTTTCCAACGAGCGCACCGGTCGGCTGCCGATGACGAAACTGCTGCACGATTTATCGCGCATCGCACCGGTGGGCGTGTCAGTTCCCAATTTGCGGCTTTCGCCCGAGCAGGGGCTGGTGATCCAAGGGCAGGCGAGCAAGTCGGAACTCATTACGACGTTCGAACAGAATCTCAACGCCACCAAGATGCTCCGCAGCCTGAAGCGGACTCGCAACGAGAACACGGCGGACGGGGTGGAGTTTGAACTCACTGCGGAGATCGTTCAGCCGCATCTGGCGATCGCGACCAAGGAAGATTTCGCGACAACGCCGCTCGCCGTGCGGTTGCACGGGCCGGACACGGTCAGTACGGCTGTGACACCCGCCGCGAAGCCCGCCCCCAGGGCCGAGCGGACGGCCCGGACCGGTGCATCAGGGTCATCTTCGAGCGGCTCAGAGACGTCGGGGCAATCGCGTCGGCCGTCCGAGAGTTCCGACACACCGCCTGTTCCGCTGAGCGATGCGGATATCGAGAAACTGCCGCGGGGCAAGACGATCCTCGAGTTCGGTACGCGCCGCGGCTATCTTCAGAAGAACGAGAAAGCCCTTGATGGGCCAACGAAGGAACGGCTGGCGGCCGAGGTCGAGAAGTTGAAGGCCCGCATGGAAGCCACCCGGGAGGGCAAATCGTGAGCCTTACCGCCCGCTACGCCGCGATGCCGCGTGTTACCCGATGGGTCATCTTCACGGGTGCGCTGATCGCGACGTACTTTGGAGTGGTCGAGCCTGTGCTCGACCGCACGAACCAACTTTCAGCGCGAGCCGATGCGAAGTCGGCGTCATTGGCGGCGTATGAGAAGAACCGGGCGTCGCTCACGGCTGCGGATGCCGCCGTGAAGTTGGGGCTTGCCCGATTTGGAATGGTTGAAGCCCCCGGCGATCCGGAAGGGCGCCCGGTCGAGTTCAACCGCATGATTGATGCGCTGCTGGATGAGCACGAGATCTCCGGGGCTTCGAGCACGTCGCGCACCGTTCCGCTGGGCAATGTGCCGCTTTCTCAGGCGTTCGGGCCGGACTTTCGAGTCGATCGGCTGGTGCGGGACCTCCAGTTTGAATCCACTCCGGAGGCCCTCACTGCGTTTCTCGCGGACATCGAGCGCCGCCCGCTTGTGACGACGGTTTCTCGGCTCAATGTGAGGGCCGAGGAAGGCCGCGATGCAAAAGTGGCGGCGAGCCGTTCGCTCCGCATCTCGCTGGCGGTTGAAACGTGGCTCCTTGTGCGGAAGGGGGCGCGCAAATGACGCCGCTTAAACCACAGGAATTCTCGCTGGTGTGGGCGTGGCGGCACTCGCCCACGCTGTCGATCGTCGCGGCTGCGGCTGCGGCTTTGGCGGCGGTCGGGCTGGCGCTGCCCGCCTTCAACTTGGCAACCGCCCTTTTGGCCCCGACACCGGCAGCACTCGAAGCCCAGAGCGAAGAGAAGCGCCAAGCCGAACAGCAAGCCGGCGTGTTTGGGGGCTTTGTATCGCAGATCGATGGTCGATCGCTATTCATCGTTCCGGCGGCCCCGCAAGCCGCTGAGGCCTCGGAAGAAGAGCCCGCGGAAGAAGCAACACCCAGCAAGCCCAGTCGCTATGGCGGGCCGGCGATCATCGCGACCATCAACGGCGCGGTGTGGTTTGCGGATGGGTCGCGCCGGGGCGTGGGTGAGCCCGAGAAGGACGGCCTTGCTGTGGTGTCGTTGAACGCACCTTGGGATATTGGTGTGAAATGGAAGGGCGTTGACTTTACGGTGCCCATCTTTGATCGAGACAAGACGGTGATGCCGCGGAAGCCTTCCGAAGGCGCGGCCAAGCCGGACCCCGAGCCGGACGGGGATGCGGAAGAAAGTTCAGATTCTGGGCCCGATGCAGAGCCCGACGTCGTACCCAACGGCGATGCAGCGCCGGATGCAGACGCTGCGCCCGATGCTGCCCCACCTGTTCCTCCCGACTCGGCCACTCCGGCACCCACCGACCCGGCCCCCACTTCGCCCGCCCCGCCCAATCCCGAACCCACAGAGAGCCCCTCACGATGAACGCGCAGCACCGATTCACTCCCGCGCACGCCGGCCGGCTGGCACTCCTTGCGGGCCTGGCGATCTCGGCATCCGCCTTTGCACAGGCCGAAGACGCCGCGGACAAGCCCGCGGCGAGCGCGCCTGCGCCGGCGAGCAAACTGGACCCGGATGGGCGACGCATCCTTGAGGGGCCTGATACCACGCTGGCGTTCAAGAATGTGACGGTTGATCAGATTATTCCGTTCATTGTGGAAGCCACTGGCAAGGTAGTCATGCCACAGCCGGACGTGCTGTCGCGCAAGGTGACGGTGCTGAATGATCAGCCCATCCCGCGTCAGCAGGCCCTTGACCTGGTCTTTATGGCGCTCTTCCAGACGGGAGTGGCCGTTGTCGAGACCCCGACCACGATCACGCTGCGCGACATCACGGAGATCACCAAGCAGGACGTACCCGTTCTGGGGCCCGACGAATCCACGCTCGAGCGGACCGATGTCGGCACGGTCGTCGAGAAGGTCTTTGCGCTGCGCCATTCGAACGCCAAGAACATCGGCGAGATGCTCAAGGACTCCATACCCGACTACGCCAAGCGGACGATCGATGAAGATTCCAATCAGATTGCGGTCATGGGCAATGTCGGGCTTTTGCAACGGCTCGAGCGGCTGATCGGGTCGCTCGATCGCCCATCCGCGGGTGCGTTGCAGGCCGAGACCTTCCGGCTGAAATATGCGGATGCGACGTCGATCAAGGCGAACATCGAGGAACTTTTTGGCGCGGGCTCAACCTCCTCCGGCGCGGGCGGCAACACCAACCAGCGCAACAACAGAAACCAAGGGAACACGGGCGGCGACCAGCGCAACCAGATGGCCATGTTCCGGTTCCCAGGGCAGACGGGCGGCACCGATGCCGCGACGGCCGCCAGCGGCGACCTTCGTGTTTCGGCCAACACGCAGCAGAATTCCGTCACGGTGGTCGCGGACCCGGCCATACTGGCGCAGGTGGGCGAACAGATCGCCAACCAGTGGGATCGCCCGTTGCCGGAAGAGGCCGTCGTCCCCAAAATTTATGACCTCAAGAACACCGACCCGGTGAAGGTTCGTGACCTTCTCGAAGGCCTTTTCGGATCAGGAACGTCGTCCGCCGCGGCCGGGCGGACCACGGGCGGCGGCGGCAACAACAATCAGGTCGCTTCCACGGGGAGTTCGCAGGGCGTGGGCCGGCTGGCGGGGCAGTTTTCTTTTCAAGCGATCCCGGAATCCAGCCGTCTTGTGGTGGTCGCCAAGAGCCCCGACAACATTGCGGTGATCGACACGATCATTGCCGACCTCGACAAGCCGCAGACCGCGGGCTTGCCTGTCATCATCGAACTCAAGCACGCCTCCGCCGAAGATCTTGCCGAACAACTCAACACGCTTCTTTCGCAAGACGGCACGCTTGCGCAGATCCGGAGGTCGGAATCGGGCCTTTCCGACAGCGCATCATCCGCGAGCCCGTTCGCTTCGGAAGCGACGACGGACGGCCAGACCGCCGAGACGACCACGCCCGACACGATGTCGTTCTGGTGGCAGCGCTCGCGCCCGCCGACCGACCGCCGCAACTCATCGAATCTTGTCGGCCAACTCCGGATCGTTCCCATCTGGCGTCAGAACGCCATCATGGTGGTGTCGCCGCCTGAGTACAAGCAGTCGATCATCGATCTTGTGAACCAACTCGATCAACCCGGCCGCCAGGTGCTGCTGGCGGCCATCGTGGCCGAACTCTCGACGGAGGACGCCAAGGCATTGGGCGTTCGGTGGTCGAGCCAGGACATCACACCCACCAATACCGACAACTCGATCGGCCTCACGAGCACGGCCTCGGGACAGCGCACCGACTTCGCGGAGAGCCTCTTTAACACGTCTGTCCTCGATGCGAGCATGGATGTCAACGTGCTCCTCCAGGCACTGGCGGAGAACACCGGCGTCTCCATCCTTTCGGAGCCTCGCATCTTTACAAGTGACAATCAGGAGGCCGAGTTCTTTGATGGGCAGGACATCCCGTTCATCACCGACACCCAGACATCGGACAACGGCAGCCTCACGCAAGCGTTCGATTACAAGGCCGTGGGCATCCAACTCCGCATCCGGCCCCGCATCACGATCAAGCGCGATGTCGATCTCAAGGTGAACCTCGAACTGTCGTCGATTGTTCCGGGCGAGACGCTCTTCGGTGGGTTCGTCGTTGAACGCCGCGAGACGACGACGCAACTGATCGTCAAAGACGGTCAGACGATCGTCATCTCCGGCATTCTGCGGAGCGAAGATTCGGACATTGTCCGCAAGGTCCCGATTCTCGGTGACATTCCCGTGCTCCGGCTGCTCTTTAAGAGCAAGGAGCGTACCAAGACCACCACCGAACTACTTGTCTTCATCACCCCGATCGTGGTCGATAACACCGATGCCGCGGATGTCGTGAACGCTCCATACCTGCGTCGCCTCGAGCAACTGCGTGCGCAACTGGGCGGCGATAACCCGCTCCTGACCGACCCCGGCTTGCCGGAAGCACCCTCGGAAGCGGCTGTCAAGTGATCCGTTCCTTGAGACCACCGCTGTTCGCCCTGCCTCTCACGATCCGCACGGTAGCCGCGATCCACTTGGTCGCTGCGATACTCGTGGTCGCTGCGCTCACGGCCTGCGTTACCGAATCGGCGACGCCGACCCGCGGCACGCCGGTCAAGGGATCCTCCGCCGCCCGTGCCGCACTTCCTGATGGACCGCTGGCCACGCCCGCAGCGCAGGCCCGCACAACCATCTCCAAGGTGCAGGTGGCCGTCTTGCCCATCGGCTTTGTCGAGTACGACGGGCTCACGCTCCCACTGGTATCACCCGATGGCAGGTTCCTCGTGTCCCGCATTGGTACCGCTCCGGAATGGCCTGCCATGCTCGCTGCGGCGGGCGCGGCCGCCCCGCCTCCCGGCTCATTCCGCATCTTCGGGATCGGCGATAAGGCCCTTGAGCCCATTGATTCCTCGGCTGCGAATACCGAGGATTGCGTGTTGGGTCGAGATTGTGACTCGCAAGGGTTTCTGGTGGAACGGATGAACGCCGATGGAAGCCGGTCCATTGGCAAGGTTCCATGGATCTCCGCGGGCGACGAAGTGAGGTGGCTCGTTGAATCGACCCACGTCAATGCCCACGCGGTGCTGTTTGGCGGCGGTCTTCTGTTTGTGCGGCGCGAGATCGACTCGGCTTCATGGTCGCTCGTCTATTGGAGCGATGCCGGTGCCGAGGTCGTTCGGGCTGCCACCGGCGGCACCTACACCATGCCGCTGCAAACCAATGATGCGGGCTTGGTTTGGGCCCTGCGGACGACGGCCGCTGGCACGGAACTCGAGGCCATCCGTTTCGCCGATGGTGCATTCGGACGCACCCTTTCCCGCACGCTGCTCACGGCATCGACCACACCCGCGGCGTCGTTTCAACTTTCGGCATCCACATCGAATGGGTCGGTGCTTGACGCCAAATCGGGCCCACCGTTGGCCATCCTGAGCACCCGCGAGAACGGTGTGGTTGCGATCAACCTCGACTCGGGCCGGGCAACACTCATCTGCAAGGGCGCGATCGCGGTCACGCCGGTTTCCACCAGCGGCATGCGGGGGTACATCTGCACGAAAGATGAGGGGCTGGTGTACGTTCCCGAAGACGCCGCGACCCAGCCAAGCACGGGCAGGGCCATGGCTCGGACCGATGCGAGGCTGCTGAACAGCCCGTACATCGTGCGGGCGACCAGTGCGGAGGCGGCCCCGTTCATCCTGCTGGGCCCGGCGCTCAACGCGCCGGACCGGATGGAAGTCCTGAAGATGGCCATTGCGCCCGACGCTTCCGGTCGCTGACAGTCCGGTGTTTCAGAAGAAGTCCGCCATCCACGGCGTTCCTTGCCCGGTGAACAGCGCGTCTGCCGCGGCCACTGCATCGTCGTCACCCTCAACAAGGCCGATGGCCCGTGCCTGTGAAGCCGTGTACAGCCCTGTGTAGAGCGGGGCGAACGCCCGAACATCGCAGCGGACAGCGCCGCGTACAGGGCGGCCGCCCGTCCCACCCGCGTCCGGCGACCGCTCGCACACACCAACGCCGTTGCGAACGCTCACGCGCCAGCGGCCGTTGTTCTCCTGCACGATGTCGTCTCGGATCTCGAAAACCGCTGAAGCATCGATGCCTTTCGCGTAGCCTCGGGCCGCGACTGCCTCGGGCACCCGCAGGATGCGCAGCATCCAGTATTCTTTGAGATCGATCGAGAATCGCTGCTGCGGCAGCAGTGTCGCCAAGGGGTGCAGCGGCGATCCTGCCAGGAGCGCGTGTTCGGTCATTGTGGTGAAGTCGGCGAGAAGCCCGAGCACCTTTTTGGCTGCGCTGGGGGTACTCCACGCGATGTCGGAGACGAGCAGGTCACCACGTTCCCGTCCGCCGCCGCCGTCGGTCAAGGCAAAGAGGTATCCCGCGATGACGCCGTTCTCGCGGACACCGAAGCCGTGATAGGTTTCGTCGCGCCGATTCCGCACACGCTCCCACAGATAGTCTGTCCGATCGGTCATACCGGCGTAGTGCTTCGCGTACACGCCATAGCACGCCTTGACCTCCGGCATCTCGGCATCGCCGATCGCCACGACATCGCGGGCCTTCTCGCTGATGCCCAAGGTCTGCATCGGGAGTTTACTGACAAACCGATGCCCCGCCTGCTCGAAGCCCACCGCGCGATACAACGGTTGGGTCGAGGCGTATAGCACGGAGATCGGGAAGCCGTCGGAGGCCGCCTCGCGCACGGCGTGCTGCATCATGCGGCGGGCGTGGCCTTTCCCCCGGTGTTCCGGCGGCGTTGCAACCCCGGCGATGCCGACCATCGGGACGCTCCGCGCGCCCCACCACTGGGCCATGGGGATTCGGCCGAGACACGAAACAATCGGTGCCCTATCGCCGGCCCCATCACGCATCACCCTCAGGTTTTCGACACCGAGTTTCTCGCTCAACCACTTGGCGGCACCGTCTGGCTTGACGCCGAAGGCGATCGAGATGAACCGCGCGAGGACCGGAACGTCCATCGCGACGACCTTTGTGTATTCGCCCACGGTACTGCTCCGCGTGTTTCACGCCGCTGTCACGTCACGCCCGGAACGCCACCGTCACGACCGTGACATCGTCGTCGGGGTCGGCTCTGCCGCGGCATTTGGAAGCGGCCGCATCGATCGCGAGGGCCATTTCTGCGGCGGTGCCAACAACGCTGCAGCAGGTCGAATCGAGCATTTCTCCGCCGAAGGCCTGACCCTCCGGACTGAAGGACTCGGTGATGCCGTCCGTGTAGAACACGAAGACATCGCCGGCGTGCAATTCCACCGATGCGTCGTGGGCTTCGAGGTTTTCAAAGATTCCGATGACATCGCTCGCGGCCTGATTCAACTCGATCACTATGCCGTTGCGACGCAGTTTGGCGGGCGGGTGCCCCGCGGACGTGTACCGCACGGTCTTCGCGGCGGGGTCAAAGACCGCGCAGAAGGCCGTTACAAATCGCCCCTCGCTCATGAGCGGTTCTAGCCGCTGGTTGACATACTTCAATACGGCCGCGGGGCCGTCTTCCATAGGCACACCGCTCTGAACGACCGTGTGGAGCATACCCATGACCATCGCTGCATCCGCACCGTGACCGGCGACGTCGGCGACGAGCACGCCCAACCGATGATCAGGCAGTTCAAAGAACGTGTAATAGTCGCCGCCCGCACGTTCGGCGGTGCGATAACTCATCCCCACGTCCAGCGTTCCGTGCGGACCGCCCTCGGCGTGCTTTCGGCCGTCCCACACGCCGCGCTTCTCCGGGTGCTCGCGTGGCAGCAATTTTCTCTGGATGCGGCTCACCTGTTCGAACTGGTTGTTCAACTGGCCGTTGAGTTCTTTGTTGCGGGCCAAGTTGGCGATGTTCTCGATCGACGTTTCGATGAGGTTCATGATGAGCATGACTCGCTCGACGTGATCGAAGTCGACCTCGTCCCAGCCCCGCCGGAACAGAAGGATCCGCTTGCTCATCTTGCCGGCGGAAAAAAGTGGGATGAACAGACACGAATCAAACGGCGCAAACTCGGCCCCGAGCGCAGGGTCATGGGAAAGATCGAGGTTGGTCATCAGTTCCGGCTGACGCTTGCGGAGGATCGAAGACACGAACCCGCCGGTGAGGACAGGGGTTGGCTCCGAGTCATCGCCTACCTCGACGGTCTGCCGCTTGCGGGGGACCGCGACCAAGCGGCGCGTGATCTGATACGAACCGGGCGGCAAGCCCGACGTTGAAACAACGAGGATGGCGTGGGCCTCTCCGGCGATGGGTCCGTCGGAGGTGTACTTCGCGGCCAACTGAAAAAGTTCGTAGGCGTCGTTCGCTTCGCTCAGCGTCTGGATCATCGCCATCAGGCGAAGGAACTCCTCTTCACAATCGGCACCATCCGCGCGCGAGATACCTCCGGTGGATGCTGGACGATTGAGCCGGGAAAACGGATCAGAGTTCATGGTGTGCGTTCTGGCGATCGGCTGCATGTGCGTGGCCCCTCGACGGTCGTTGCTATCGGTCAAAGTGTACCAGAACCATCGGTCCCCGGGGGCTCACTTGGGTGCATTTGGTACAAGAAACGACAAATGAAGCCGGGCGCGCGCCAGGTGCATCGCCCACCACTCGTCGGACGACAACAGCCCGAAAACCGGGTGCGGTGCGGAAGGAGGCCCCGCCCTCAGCCGCGCCCAGGCGGCCAAGACCCGCTGTTCACGTTCGTCGACGGTCAGTGGACCCACGCCCCAAGTTCCTTGGGTTGCGCCCGGGATCCGTACGCCTGCGGAGAGCCCTTTTGCCTCAAAGAAGCGGGATTTCAGCAGTCGGAGGATGATCTTCACGAACCACGGCGGGGTGCGGGGGAAACCATCAAAGGCGTAATTGATCCACGCCGCGAGGTGTCTTAGGGCCTGGCCGGTCGACCAGTTTCCCAAGACGGTGAGTTGCCCTGCACGATCCGCCGTGACGATTCGCTCGATTTCGGCCCGCAAGTCGTCGGGTGTGGTGATGGAAACAGTCCGACGGCCGACTTTGGACGTGTTGATAGCGGGTGCGGCGAGGGCGGCGGGGGGCATGGCCGGAAGGATACCTCAGGCTCCGGAACGCTGTCTTGCCGTCACGGAAGGTCTTGCGGCGGGGGCGATGCCGGATCAATCTCACGCAAATAGGACCACGAGTACAGGCCGGTATCGTGGCCGTCCGAGAACCGGATTTTGATGGCGTAGTTCCCCACGAGTTCGGCCGATTGGGCGACCAACGGCCCGCGCGACGACGCCATGCTGGAGGGCAACACCGTCAGCGGATTTTTCTTCATTTCATCGCGCAGGATTCGCATGTCGGCCGAGGGCGACATGCGCCGCAGGAAGGCGATGGTGTAATACGAGGTTGCGCCGTCGGCCCACTCGATGGTCAGGCCACGATCTTTCTTGAGGTCGATGTTGACAGGGAAATCCACTTCTAACCCTATGCTCGTTCTCGCGTCTCTCTGTCACTCCATCTACGCTCCCGCCTATGCCCAAAGCCGTGATCGACACCCTCGATGTCGCCATCCGAACCGCGGGATCGCCCGTCTGTGTCGGGCTTGATCCGGTGCTTGAATCCTTGCCGCAGGAGGTTTGCAGCCGACACCACGAACCGCTCGCTGCCGTTGCGGAATTCACCCACGGTGTCCTTCGTTCGGTGGCGGGGATCGTCCCTGCGGTCAAGTTCCAATCCGCCTGTTTCGAGCGTTATGGCTCGCGCGGCTATGCCCTTCTTGAAGAATCAGCCGCGGAAGCCGTGCGCCTTGGGCTGGTCGTCATTTGGGATGCCAAGCGGGGTGACATCGGCACGACTTCCGCCCACTACGCCGCGTCGGCCAAGCGGCTGGGATCGCACTTTGTGACCGTGAACGGGTATTTGGGGCGGAGTGGGCTGACGCCGTTTTTGGATGAAGGGCTGGGCGTGTTTGTGCTTGTGCGGACGAGCAACCCGGACAGTGATGCGATTCAGGGCGTGCGGTTGGCGGATGGACGCACGGTGGCGGAGATGCTGGCGGACCATGTGTGTTCACTGGGCGATTCGGCGATCGGGGAATGCGGGCTGAGCGCCGTGGGAGCGGTGGTCGGCGCGACCAAGGACGCGGATGCGAAGAGCCTTCGGGAGCGCATGCCGAACCAGGTGTTCTTGATTCCGGGGTATGGGGCGCAGGGAGGGACGGCAGCGGACCTTAAGAACATGCTGCGGCCGGATGGGCGAGGGATTTTGGTGACGGCGAGCCGTTCGGTGATTTATCCGAAGGCGGGAACGGGCGATTGGAAGTCGGACATTGCGCAGGCGGCGAAGACGCTCAAGTCCGAAGTCGCCGCGATGATCGGCGAACCCTAACGGGCGAACGGCCCCGGCGTCGTTGAAACGTGCTAGGCGTTGCCCTGCTGTTGCAGATGCGGGATCGATCCGGGATATTCAAATGGCATTCGCTCAATCGCCTTGATGCGACTCCGGTAGTCGGTCAACAGCGCCGGATCTGAAAACCATGCCCCGTCGCAGCGATCGCAGCGGCGCGCGTCCAAGCGGTGCAGACGCTCTGGACGCAGCGGCCAATCGCATGCGGGACACCGGCCACCGAGCAGCCGCGGACCTGCGAATCTGACCGTGTCGCGCAATGTCTCTGATCGGGAGGGAGGACGGCCCAAGATGAGGAGGAGGACGTACCCCAGTACGCCGACCGCAAGCCCAAGAAGGCCGACGTCGACTCGGCCAATTGCCACGCCGATGATGGTGGCGACGACTCCATGGGAAAGCAGGCACATTCGCGGAAACAGGCTATCGCGATTCCTTCCTTTGAGGAAGCCGGGTCGATAGTCTTCGCCGGGTTGCGGCAGCAGTACCCAATGATCGGTTCCGAAGGCGTCGTCGAGCGTGATAAGGCGAGGAAGCGACGGATCATCCACTGGATTGGGGTCGTCGATAATCTCAAGCAATGATGCCCAACCCTGTTCACTCCAAACAGCTCCGCACTTGTTGCACACCGTGAATTGCGTGCAATTCATCGCCCCGTCAAACGAAGAACCGCAACCCGGACATCGCCGCGCTCGCAGGCAGTCGAACAATCGCTCCGACGGCCGCCAATCATCAATGGCGACGCGAGGGCCTCGGAGATATACAAAGCCTGCACATCCAGCGCAAGCGAGCAGCAGGATGGCCGCTCCCACGCCAAACTCGCCGACCCACGGATAGATCCACTTCAACAACTTGTAAAGCATCACAACGGCATTTACGCCTGCGAAGATGGCGAGGAAGGTAACCACAGCCGCACTGAAAATCGGACGCCACACGGGACGGACCACCGTGATCACAGGGGCCGTAGGTGAGGTAGGCGGAGCGAGGCTTTCTTCAGGCAACGGGCGGATGTCGGCCCGGTTGAGTGGCATGAGTTCAACGGGGTTACCCGCATCGTCGATCACGGGCTTCATACGCCCACCGAACGAGCGACTTTGGGGATCCAACGCCCAATGAAGAACTGCTTTCACACCGCGGCCTCCTCGGCCTCGAACCACCCGCCGCGGAGGCCGCCGGCCAGGAACTGCTCACACAATTCGTGGATTTCGTCGGGGTGTGTTGCGTTCCGCATCCCTTCTTTGAACGGCTTGACGCCTTCGCGCGTGCCATCGGGCCGCACGCCAAATCGCTTGGCGAACCATGTGATTCGCCGCTTCATCTGGAACATTGCGTAACGGTCGTCGCGGGTTTCCCGCATCAGTGTGAAGTACCGCAGCATCGAGGCGACCATCTCGGCTTCGGTCGGCGGCTCGGGCTTGTCGTGGCCCGCCACCAGGGCCGCGGCGTCGCGAAAAATCCAAGGCGTCGAGAGAGCGCCCCGCCCGATCATGACGCCGTTACAACCCGTGTCACGCATCATGCGTATGGCGTCCTCGGGCTCACGCACATCGCCGTTGCCGATGACGGGGATGCGGCCCCCCACTTCCTCGACGACGCGCGAAATACCGTGCAACTGCACGCCGCCCGAAAACTTCATCTCGGTGGTGCGGCCGTGAACGGTGACGGCGGCGACACCGACATCGGCGAGCATGCGGGCCAGGTGAGGCGAACAGGCGTTGCCGGATTCGAAATCAGATGTGTGCCAGCACAACCGCATTTTGCACGTGAGAGGCACGGCGTGGGATACGGACGAGCGTTCGGCGCGTTCGGCGGGCGAGCCGGGGCCGAGCCTGCGTTCCCATTCATCGGCCGAGACCGGGCACTTATCGAGTTCCGCACGCACCCGGGCTGCGATCGCCACCGCGCGAGTGAGATCCGTCAGAAGGGCGCTGCCACCGTCCTTTTTGGTCACCTTATCAACCGGGCACCCCATGTTGATGTCAACGACGGTCGCCCCGTGCTCGACCGCCCACCTCGCACCCTCCGCCATGATTTCGGGATCGCTTCCGTACAACTGCATGCCCACTGGTTTGTCGAAAGCGTTGGTCTTCGCGAGGTCGAGGCTGGTGGCGGTGCCCCGCAGCAAACCCTGCGGGCTCAGCAGATCGGTGCATGCCAACCCCACGCCGCCCCATTCGCGACAGATGGTGCGGAACGCCAGGTCGCAGTATCCGGCGATGGGCGCGAGCAGCAACGGCGTCGCCAAGGGCACCGTTCCGATCATCAACGGAGAGGCGATCGCAACGCGTTGAGGTCGGCACGCTTTGTTCACTTCGCTCGCCATGCAGCCACCGGCTTCTGCCACTCGGTCATCTCTGATCACCCTTCGCGGATGGTCGCCCCGTCCATCACATCGAAACTCACGAACTGCCCCGGCACAAACTGGTCCGCCGTCTGGCGCGGGTCGGTGGGCGTGCAATGGATCGGGATGCCCGCGTCCACCACCACCGCACCGCCCTCGGAACGGATCACCGTTCCTTGAACACGTCGTGGCCTTCCCATGACCGGCTCCACGTATTGCCCGCCCGTGCCCACGATGTCGATGCGGCGGGCCTTCGCCGCGATCACACCGACCATGCGCTTGCCCACCGTCGCCTTGACATCGGCCGTGGGGAGCAAGTGCAGTTCATAACTGGTATTGGAAACGCCAAACATCACTTGGAGGGGTGATTTGGCGGAAGCGGGAATGATGGCTAGAAGTGTGCCGCGGGCGGTACCGGGATCGATCTTGGTGGTGGGTGAGGGGCTGATCATGTGACGACTTTAGGTGCGGATATGTCAATTTTATGTGAAGACCGCGAAATGCCGTCGTGAGGGGGCAACCATTGGCATTCCTCCTCGGAGCACGCCCCAATGTCACTCAGCCGTCGTCACTTTGTTCAGCGCGGAATTGCGATCTCGGTGGGCTTTGCCGGCCTGCGGGGCCTGCTTGCTTCGGGCACTTCGATGGCCGCCGTCCTGCGGGCCTGCGACGCCGCCGGGTATGGCCCGTTGGTTGCCGACCCCTTGGGCGTGCTCGATCTGCCCGCGAACTTCAAATACACCGTCATCTCCGCGGCAGGCGAAACCATGGACGACGGTCTCATCGTCCCGGCGAAGCATGACGGCATGGCGACGTTCCCCGCTCCCGATGGGCTCACCTACCTCGTCCGCAACCACGAACTCGATTCCGATAAAGCCACCTCGGGCGCGTTCGGTGCGAACCACGAGTTGCTGCCGCGCATCAACCGAGCGAGCCTCTTTGATGCTGGCCGCGGCGATGTGCCGGCACTGGGCGGCACGACGACGCTCGTCTTTGACACCCGAACCCAGACGCTTAAGACGCACTACCTGAGTTTGGCCGGCACCGTGAATAACTGCGCCGGCGGGCCCACGCCTTGGGGCACCTGGCTTTCGTGCGAAGAGACCATGGCTCTCCCCGACGCTCGCTATGCGAAGGCCCACGGATATGTGTTTGAAGTCACGCCCTCGCAGACACCGGGGCTGAGCGAGCCCAAGCCGATCGTCGGGATGGGGCGCTTCCAGCATGAGGCGGTCGCCATCGACCCGGCCAGCGGATGCGTCTTCCTGACCGAAGACTTGGCGGACGGCCTCATTTACCGCTTCATCCCGAAAGTCCCTGGCTCGATGCACGCGGGTGGCAGGCTACAGGCCCTGATGATCCGTGGCCGCCGCACCGTCGACACCCGCAATTGGGAAGGCGACAGCATCGCTGTAGGCCAGAAACTCCCGGTCGAGTGGATTGATGTCGACGACATTGAGTCGCCCAACAACGACCTCCGCCTGCGTAGCGCCGAACGGGGTGCGGCGGTCTTTGGTCGCGGCGAGGGAATGTGGAAAGCCGCGGACGGGATCTATTTTGCGTGCACCTCCGGCGGCCGGGCCCGCATGGGACAGATCTGGCGGTATGTGCCGAGCCTTCACGAAGGCACACGCGGTGAGTCTTCCAAACCTGCCACGCTCGAACTTTTCATTGAACCCAACGATGGTTCGGTGGTGGCCAACGCCGACAACATCACGGCAAGCCCATGGGGCGACCTCATGGTTTGCGAGGACGCGGCCACCGAAGGCGACAACGACAACTTCCTGCTCGGAGTCACCCGAGACCGCCAGGTCTACAAGTTTGCGAAGAACGCCGTCTCGGACTCCGAGTTCGCGGGGGCCACGTTCTCGCCCGATGGGAGCACCCTTTTCGTGAACGTGCAGGGCGAGGGCAAGACCTTCGCCATCACGGGTCCGTGGCGGAGGGCCTGAGCCGCTTCACCAAGCAGCCTGCGACTTAGCCCATCCGAAGGTCGTCGTCCGTCTCTTCGACCTCGACCCGGTGGAACTCGAACGAGGCTTTGTGATCGAGCAGCCGTGCCGCGGGCTCACCGGTTGGCCCTCCATCCACCATCACGCTGTACGTTCCTTCGCAGGTTCGCGGCAGGCGCGTCCCCGGCGCAAAGGCAATCTTGAACTCACCGGTTAACTTCAAGCGGTAGGTGAAACCCGCTGCGATGCAAGGGGCGGCGGGTGACGCCAGGGTGACAACTGCCGAGTCGGGCTTCTCACCGGGGGCGGCCCTGAACGGGCACGTGAACGACGCGACACCCGCACCGATCACGAT
>Ga0105049_10000948_pt1 | contig 33429 bp, 28 predicted proteins | sample MAT06_FD_78087 | JGI IMG/M metagenome (GOLD analysis project Ga0105049, IMG submission 78087) | Freshwater microbial communities from Lake Fryxell liftoff mats and glacier meltwater in Antarctica - MAT-06 | ecosystem: Environmental > Aquatic > Freshwater > Ice > Liftoff microbial mat | place... | reverse complement strand
GACCGCGCCAGCCCCCGATGGCAGTCGAACAGCAACGGTCACCGTTGAATTTTCTGCCCCGATGGCCTTCGCGGGAACACTCGAGCTCTCCCCTGCCCAAGGAGGGAACACCAGAATCACCACCCGAGGCGCGTTTTCTGCCACGGTTCCATTTATCGGTGGGAAAATCGAGAAAGTCGCAGCCGAACAAACCGAGCGCTATCTCGTTTCGGAAGAGCGCGTTGCCGGCGAATGGCTCTCGCGCTGAATGAGCCGTTGCTCAGACCATGTGATCGGACTGGTTCGCATCGACGTTTCTAAAACCTGTTTCCGTCGCGTTGAATCCATCAGGTTGGCGCCCATCGCGGTTAAGTCCTCGGCCGTTGGGCTTGCCATGAAGACGTGCGCGCCCGATGCGACGACGCCGGCGATTTCCGCGGCGGCGGTCCGAGCAACGACACCTCGCCACTGACGCTCAAGTTTGGCGGTAACACTTTTCGGGTGATCCGATTGGGTGAGCGACATTGGTGCGATGACGTAAACCTCGTCGAAACCTGCATGGCTCACGACGTCAATACTGGTTGCTGAGACCGCGCCACCATCAACATAGGTTCGATTACCAATCGCAACGGGTGCAAACCAACCAGGGATTGCGCAGCTCGCCATAACCGCTTCGGACAGGGAAGCATGGGGTGCACCCGCCCGCCCGAAGACCACTCGCTTACCGGTTTCGTAATCCATGGCAACCACCCACACGGCCGACGTGCTGTTATGGGATGTCTCACCCTGAGCCCATTCGCCCTGTGCCCATTCACCCAACGGGGAGACGGCGTCTATCAAGTGTCCGATCCGCTCCAGGCTCTTGCCTCCCGGCGGCAGCAAACCAGAGAGCACGGCTGTCAGTGGAAGTTCACCGAATTTCAGCAATCCTGAACCAAAAAGTTTCGGTGAACCTGGTCGTAACAATCGTGGCCACCCGGGTCTGGAGCCGCCCGTCGCACGGACCGGATTCCATTGATAACCTGCCAGCGGGCCACTTGTCACTTTCATTTCCCCGTGCTCCTGGCGAAGTTCACCTGTAGTCACCCCGCAGGCGATCAGCGCGGCCACTACCGAACCTGCCGAGGTGCCGACGAGCACATCAACATCACGTGCGGCGCAACCAAGCTCGGTTTCCAACGCGCTCAAGGCACCCACGGCCCACGTTCCACCGAGCACTCCGCCACCACCGATAACAATTGCTCTACGTGGCATTAGGAGGCAACGACCCGCAGGTGCGTCTCTCCCGGCGAACTGCGCCTCTGGGCAATTGACGCCTGTAACCCAGCCATTGCATCACGAATATTTGACGCAATGACGTCGAGGTCTTCGAGGGCATCGCGATCGGCCATCAGGCCGATGTAGAGGCCACCGTTGTAACTAGTAAGCCCAATACTTAAGGCTTGGCCTGGCACTAGCGGAACACTCGGGTACGAAGCGAGCATTTGCGAACCCGCTGCATACAGCGCATGTTGCGGACCGGGAACATTGGCAATAGTCACATCGTAGGCGCGGCGCGTGAGCGTTGATGCCATTCGAGCACCCAGTGCGTGTACCGACGCTGGTCCGAAACCAGCAATGTCAATAATGGCTCTTGCACCGAGAAATTCACCTGTTGATTCAAGATCAGACATTTGCTCAACAACGCGCATTAATCGGTCAACCGGCTCGAATTGTGCTACAGGTAATTCAATGACGTAGGCGTTCACCGAGCCGCCCAGTGTTGGTTCTTCGGTGTTTGATTCAAGGGACACCGGTACCAACGCATTGAATCTTTCTTGACCACCCGGTAGTGAATCGCGCCGAATGAGCCAACTTCGCAGTGCACCCGTTAATACGGTCAAAATAACGTCGTTGACGCTGATGCTGTGGGCTGACAGTACCGAGGCTGATTTTCGTATTTCGCGCAGCTCCTGCAGATCGAGATCAACCGAGACAAACCGGCGCTGCGCCCCAAGCTTCGCCTTCAATGGTGAGCGGGTGCGAAAGCGGGCTAGGGAGACCAGGTCACGGAGTGCATCCGTTGCATTACTGACCGCGCTTATGACAACAGCCTGGACACCGGTAACTACTTCACTGGCCGCGCTCACAGCCAGTTCCATTGCTGCTGTTGGGTGCGCAAAAACTTCGGTGACCGAGGCGCTCATCAATTCAATTCCCGATGGTTCGGCCGCTGGACGCCAGGCACTGGGCGGGCCAACGCTCACCTGTGATTCACTGTCGAGAATTACGTGAGAAATGTCAAGGGCCGCCAGTCCGTCAACAAGTGCTTCGTGGCTTTTCGTAACAATCGCGAATCGCCCCCCCGAGAGGCCTTCAATGAGATACATCTCCCACAATGGGCGATTTCGATCCAGGGGGCGGGCCATCAGCCGGGCCACCAATTCGTCGAGTTGTTCCCGGTTACCGGGCTTGGGCAATGCCGATCGTCGCACGTGGTAGGAGACATCAAATGCGGTGTCATCAACCCAGACCGGACGAAACATGCCCAATGGGATGTCCTTCACCCGCTGTCGGTACCTCGGCACAAATGCCAAACGAGCCTTAATTAATCTGACCAGGGTTTCGTGTTCGAAACGGCCATCGGGTGCCTTAAAAATAGAGACACTGCCGATATTCATCGGGGTTTCCGGGTTCTCTATGTACAAAAATGACGCGTCGAGACTGCTCAACCGCTCCATCGGGCACTTCCCTTCGCCACTCATCACACCTACCGCACAGCACGTATTCCAGCACGCATTTAAGCGCACGGGCAGCGCCGCAGCACACACCGTACTGCCCAAAGTACTGCCCAAAGCGCTCAATTTCATATTTTAGTGGCACACTACAGAAGTGCCACTTCCCACACGGGCGCGTTTTAACCGCGCATCCCTGATCATCCCCACGCTGGGCCTTGCCCTGCTCGCCGGCCTACTTATTGGCGCCATTGCAACGTCAGACTCACCCAGTGCGAGCGCCCAGCCCAGCCAACCAGTTCCCGCCCCATCCAGCTCAGAATCCACCACGACCGAACCACCGACCGTGACGCCGACCGAACCACCGACCGCGAAGCCGGTGAAACCCAAAAAACCCAAGCCAGCAACTCGCGAACGCAAAGCCAAAAACGTGCCTGAACGTCCACTTGATAAAAACACGGGTCGCCGGATTGTCTATGACAAGTCCCTGATGACTCTGTGGGTAATGGGCAAAGCAGATGAGGTCGTTTATCGCTTCCCCGTTGTCGGACGTTGGGACCGCCCGGTCAAAGGTAAATATAAAATCTATTCCCAGTCACTACACAGTGGGAACCCAAATTCCAGGGTGACCTTTGATCATATGACGCGGTTCGCTTATGGCATGGACGGCCGAACCCCGATTGGTTTTCACAGCATTCCCAAGTATTACGACGGTCGGATGATGCACTCAACCAAGCAGCTGGGATTACCCATTGCTACCGGCGGTTGCGTTCGCATGGCGGCCGAAGATGCGAAGAAACTTTACAAATGGGCGAAACTCGGTGATCGGGTTTACGTGCTCGCATCTCCGTAAGCAATGATCCGCGCATAATTGAATTGCCTTAGCCAAAGCCCCTCGGTGATTGAGTTCTCCCAACGTGCTAGCTTTTCTCACCATGTCTGTTGCCGCGGTGTCATGGGGAAGATACCTGACTTCCAATTCGGGGTCCAAAGCTCCGCAGATGGCCCCGAATTCTCGTTGAATGTGATGCGAATCGGCCTTGGGGACCAGATTCACGACGGCACACTTCCTGGCGTGGATAAACAACGAAGCGTGCGCGGCGTAGGTCAAGGCAAGTCGCTGGGCACCCACAGCATCGGCTCGCGTTATTAAATACACCTGGTCGGCATTCGCCAAGACAGTCTTTGCAACCGCCGTTCGCTGAGGTACCAACGTGGGAGCCAACTCAATGCCCGCATCAACATCGCCCACCTGCATAGCAGCCCCAAGATCAATGATGATGTGATCAAAATTCTCGCGGGCACGTGCGACGATTTTTCCCATGGCACCTGATCGAACCTCCGGCCATCTCTGCGGGTCGGAAAGTCCGGTCATTACCCAGAAGTAAGGATTGATAGCCCGTGCGCAGTTCGCGAGCGCCCGCGAATTAAGCGCATTTTGTTCCGCATACCGTGCCGCCACGACAATCCCGCTAATATCTTCGTCAATACCCAGCGTCATGGCCACTGACGGTGCCTCCGTATCTGCATCAATGAGCAGCACGCGAACACCCGTCGTTGCCAGCGCTTCGGCTAACCCAATGGCAAAAGTTGTGCGTCCATGTGATCCCACCGGACCCCAGCAGGCACTGACGTATCCACCGCGTTGATCGCGATTACGCTCTTGCGGCATGCGTTCAATCAACCTGTTCTGCCGCAATTGTGCGACGAGATCGAATCCGGGCTGATCACCGCGCAAAATTCGGTCAGCATTCCACAACCTCGCACGTGTTTCTTCGGGGTCACTGAATGCAATCACCGTGACCGATGCCACTTGGGCCCGAAGCGTTGCCATAATTTCACTGCTCATGCGGGGTAAGCGTGCACTCACCAACACGTGTGTGTCCGGCACCACCGCACACACGGCGAGGAGTTCCGGTGCATCAAAACAGCGTCTGTCCACCACGATTCCACCAGCACTGGCTGCTGCGATCAAATCAGGTTCAGCGTCAATCCCACTTAACGCCCAGATCATGTTGAAACGATCCGATTCTGTGCTATTTCTTGGATTCACTTGGACACCTGCGATTCCACCGGCACCTTGACCAGGTCGATGACTCCGGTTCGGATAGCCTGCACGAGGTCAGAAACCTGGGACACCGGTACCAGCAGCACCACGCCAATTTCACCGCCAGTCCCGACCACATCATTGGCGACCTCTCGCACGGTGAGTCCCGAAAGCACGAGTACCGGTGGCATGGCCGATCCTGAATCCGGTGAACTCGCCCACACATCAACTTGGTCACCAGAATGTAATCCGATTGCCACATGCAACGGATCAACCGACACCGTGACGACTCGTGAGTCGACCGGTGGGAGCGAACTGATTGCTTCGCTGGGAATGAATTCCCCCGCCCCAATGGGCCTCACCACGGTCCCGGATGGTTGCCTTAATCCCTGAAAATAGGGCTCTTGCGCCCCCTTGAGAGCAACCACAACGGCCTCAACACCGGTTAACGGGCTTCCCACGGCGAGTTCGGTACTCGCCCGCCACAGTGTCACGGTTTCCTCACCGGTTGCCATGACTCGCGCCCCGATAAACATCGAACCGATCAAAATTGCCACACCTAACCACAATCGGATGTCACTCCACCTCGGCGACTTGCGTTGCCGCGCTTTCACCGATTGCTCTTTACCCCACCGAATTCGCATACAACACCTTTTCACTGTTTCGCACACCACCAACGTGCGCGAACGCAGCACGTGTTCACCCACTATCTCCCTAAACTCCCATTTCACGAAATGGTTATCCACAGGTATTGGGTGGCTGCTGCGCTGACCGCGGGGCTTTGGCACTATGTAGCCATGCCGCGCTTTCTCACACTTTCTGATGTCGCTGAGACACTGAACATTTCCTCCGCTCAAACCTACGCGTTGGTGCGCAGCGGCGATTTACCCGCCATCAAGGTAGGCGGACGTGGACAGTGGCGCGTTGAGGCACAAGCTCTCGAGGATTACATCGAAAATATGTACGCCCAGACCCGTGAATTTGTCGCAACCCACCCATTTGGTAAAGACGATGAGGCTGGGTCACCTAGCGACTAAGGCCACGTTGACTCCTTGGCAACAGTCATCGAAATGACCGAACCAAGAGCAATGATGAGTCGGTGTTTGACCCCTTCCCCGTTATCGATCTCGATAAAATCACGGCCGACGGCTGCAACACGTCCACGGACGGAATCGGCGTCCACTCGCCCTTGGATCCTGATACGCACCCGACTCCCCCATTGACCTCGCAGCCACGAGCCCTCACGAAATCCAATTCGGGTTCGGGCTAATGCTTCGGCGACCGGGGTTACCCCGCGGGGCAAGCCGCGGGCGAGGTTTATACAGTCCGTCCTGATCAATTGAAGCACCTGATCCGCGGATTCGCTCTCGGCACACCGCAACAGGATGAACTCCTCAGAAACGCTCACCTCGGTCAGGATCCCGATGCAGGGAATCCCCGAAACCAAGAGGTCGACCTGGCTGCCGCGAGCCTGGGTAAGTCGAGCGACCAGGGTCATATCACTCCACTGTGCTTCGGCTAGGTGGGCCGCCTCAGCCAAAACCTCTTGATCGAGTTGGGCCTGAACACTGGCCTGGGCCTGCAACCAAACTTCGGGGACTTCCACCTCGCCAGTCTGGGCACAAACACGACTTTTTGCTATTCACAAGTGTGACCTGTGGATAAGACCCCTCGTCAGCAGAAGTTTTTAGGCACATCCTGTTTAAAATCCAGATTTCTGGGCATAACAGGTAGGTGAACACAATAACTCCTTGACAAAAGCACTACCGATGACTACATAATGCATACCGAACCAAAAATAGGTAAACACAAGCAAATGAGTGCTAAAACCCAGATATTCCCACCGCGAAATTTAGTGAGGACCACCATGACGAATCATTTCATCTCCCAAGACGAGGTCGGCTCCAGCGCCGGCGTTACCGAGCACAACCGCAATCCTTCCCCCAATCTGCGAATGATCAACGGCGGAATTCCCGACCATGCTGACTACAGGGAACAGCTTCCACTGGCCCTCACCTGGCAAATCGCCCCTGGTGTACCGGCCACACGGCCACTGGAACTGGTGCCCCCGACATCGCGCGCGTCAGATCAATCTGGGTCGGCAGGAATCTCGAGTCATATTCGGGTCCCCAATGATGAAGGTGATGTTGTTGACGTTCCACACCCCATCACCTGGGCCGGCCACATGGCGCGAATGATTTTTGAAGTCAGTTGTGGTGAACGCCCCAGCGCCCAATTGAATCGCTGGGTCAGTCGTGATCAACTTTCGCTCTTGGCACTTCGAGGCAGGAGTTACTCACGCCACCCGTCAACTCGAACCCAAAAAGGGTTATCGCGATTACGCAAGGTACGCGGCGTGCGAGCCATGCAGGTAGCACCCGGGATCATTGAAGCGAGCGCCGTACTGGTGGGCACAGCCCGCTCCCACGCCGTGGCCATGCGGATGGAAGCCGTTGGTACCCAATGGATGCTTACCGCGGTCGAATTGCGCTAACGCTTCCGGTTCGCCCGCTCAACCCGCCTTCGTTCGGCCCGGCTTGCATTGGGATCAACTTCAATGATCCCTTCTTCCCCAGCTGCCATCTCTCCACGGACCACGCCACCATCAACATCGGCATCCGGTGCCGAGTACGCCAAATGCTTCGGTCGTTGTGGACTTAATCCTTTTGCCTGCAGGTTAAGCGCCACACCCGCGTTCGTCCCCGTAGCATCAACGAGAGCATCAATAGCTTCTGCTGCTTCCACTTCGATTTCGGGCTTGACCTGGACATCGACATGGAAAAGATAACCAACGGTCTCCTCCTTGATCGAATCCATCATGGCGGTAAACAGATCGAATCCTTCACGCTGATACTCGATCAGTGGATCCCGCTGCGCCATTGCTCTCAAGCCGATTCCATCACGCAAGTAGTCCATCTCGTAGAGGTGCTCGCGCCACTTGCGATCCAGTACCGACAGAATGACGCGGCGTTCAAGTTCGCGGGTAACTTCTTCACCCAGTTCCAGTTCGCGAGTGTCGTAGGCACCCTCTGCATCTTCAACGAGAATATTGCGTAACAAATCGGCGCTGAGGCCACCAATGTCACCCCCGGACTCTTCGAGTACTTGATCCAGGGTTATCTCAACGGGGTATAACTGCTTGAGCGCCTCCCACATTTTGTCAAGGTCCCACGACTCGGGGTAACCCTCACCGGTCACGGACGTCACATAACCACTGACAGTGGCAACGATGAACTCGCGAACCTGCTCTTCGATATTTTCACCCTTCAGCACTCGACGTCTTTCGTCGTAGATGACGAGCCGCTGGCGGTTAAGAACGTCGTCGTATTTGAGAACGTCTTTTCGAATCTCAAAATTCTGCGCTTCGACTTGGCTTTGTGCGGAACGAATTGCATTGGACACCATTTTTGCTTCGATCGGGACATCATCTGGAACATTGAATCTCTGCAAGAAAGCATTGACCATATCTGCTTTGAATAAACGCATCAGGTCGTCGTCGAGTGATAGGTAAAACTGGGACTCGCCCGGGTCTCCTTGGCGACCGGATCGGCCCCTGAACTGGTTATCAATCCGGCGGGACTCGTGGCGTTCGGTGCTCAGTACGTAGAGTCCACCGAGTCCGACGACTTCATCATGCTCGGCTTTTACACCGGACGCTGCCGCAGCCAACGCTGGCTTCCATGCGGCTTCATAACCCTCTGGATCTTCAACCGGATCCAGACCCTTGCGGCTGAGATCCGTTGCAGCAATCGCTTCGGCATTTCCGCCCAGCATAATGTCGGTTCCGCGGCCTGCCATGTTGGTGGCAACCGTCACCGCTCCACGACGGCCCGCCATTGCAACAATTGCCGCTTCGCGTTCGTGATGCTTGGCATTGAGTACCTCGTGGGGTATGCCATTTTTTTTCAGCAAAGCGGACAACTCTTCCGATTTGTCTACGCTCGTCGTTCCAATCAGGATTGGCTGACCCGCTGCGTGACGTTCAACGATGTCTTCGAGAACTGCCCCAAACTTGGCTTGTGCAGTTCGGTAGATCAAGTCGGCATTATCTTGGCGAACCATGTCACGGTTGGTAGGGATGGGAACAACACCAAGGTTGTAAATCTGATTAAACTCGGCAGCTTCCGTCATTGCGGTACCGGTCATGCCACCCAATTTGTCGTACAGGCGGAAGAAGTTTTGCAAAGTAACCGTCGCCAGCGTTTGGTTCTCGGCCTTGATTTCGACGCCTTCCTTGGCTTCAATGGATTGATGGAGTCCTTCGTTGTAGCGGCGTCCCTTCAAAATACGGCCAGTGTGTTCGTCAACAATAATTACTTCGCCGTCCATGACCACGTAATCGCGGTCTTTTTTGAATAATTCCTTCGCCCTAATTGCGTTATTCAAATACCCAACCAAAGGCGTGTTTACCGTGTCGTACAGATTGTCGATTCCGAGTTCGTCTTCTACTACATCAATTGCTTCTTCAAGCACACCGACGGTCTTCTTTTTCTCATCGACTTCATAGTGCTGGTCGCGTATCATTTTTTTTGAAATTCGCGCAAACTCCGCATACCACTCGGTCGCTTGGTCTGCCGGTCCGCTGATGATCAGTGGTGTTCGGGCTTCATCGATTAAAATTGAGTCGACTTCGTCAACGATGGCAAAATTATGCCCGCGCTGAACCATCTCTTGTGCCGACCACGCCATGTTGTCACGCAAGTAATCGAAGCCGAATTCGTTGTTGGTGCCATAGGTGATGTCGGCGGCATAAGCTTCGCGTCGCTGCGCCGGTGTCATGTGATTAAGAATGGTGCCAACGCTCAGCCCCAGAAAACGGTGAACCCGCCCCATCCATTCAGAGTCACGCTCGGCTAAGTAGTCATTGACCGTGACAACGTGTACACCCATGCCGGAAATTGCATTCAGATACGCGGGCAAGGTGGACACCAGGGTTTTACCTTCACCCGTGCGCATCTCTGCGATATTGCCGAGGTGCATTGCCGCACCGCCCATGAGTTGTACGTCGTAATGCCGTTGCCCTAAAGTTCGCTTCGACGCCTCGCGCACGGTAGCGAACGCCTCTGGCATCAGGTCATCAAGACTCTCACCCTGGGCGTAACGCTCTTTAAACTCGTCCGTGAGTTCGCGTAATTCCGCATCCGTGAGGTCGACGAAGTCGGGCTCAATCGCGTTTACCGACTTCGCAATCCCCTCCAACTTGCGCAATGTCTTGCCTTCGCCGGCCCGAAGAATTTTGTTAAGAACGCCCACGTGAAACCTTCCAAGTAACGATTAGATAAAGCGGCAGGTGCCATCGTAGTTCCACAAGCCGAAATTGCCTCTAGCCACCCGGATCCGCACCGGATAGACATGCTCCATGCGGGAATTCCTCCACACATTCGTCACCGAGCTAAGCGACCTCGTGCTGGCCCGAGAATGCGTTGGTTGTGGGGAACTTGGCACGCTCATCTGCAAAAAATGCCGAATTAGTGTCAGTGGCCGCGCCCACATTATGCGGGATTTGCGCTTTGATGAACTGGCCGAGGACCTTCGTATTCCGTTGGCAATCGCCCACCGGTATACGCCGCCGGTCGACGCGATGATTTACCGATATAAGGACAACCAAATCCCTGAACTCGCTGCGCTGCTCGCCACGCTCCTTGCCGCTGCGATCGCGCACATCCCCATCGTCGATTGCGTCAGTGTTTCGCACATCGCCCGACTTCCGATCTTGATACCCATTCCCTCCCGGAAATCTTCTCTTCGAGCGCGCGGTTTTGATCCGATGGTGCTGATCGCCGATCACCTGGCCCGCGCCGGCTACCCGGTCGCCCCGTGGCTGATCGACCAGCGGAGCGCTGGCCGATCCAAGACACTGGGAATAGCCGACCGGATGGACGCTGCACATGACGCCTTCCGGATCGGACGCATTCCGGATCGCTACGTTCGTAACCCAATTCCGGTAATCGTGATTGACGATGTCACCACCAGCGGGGCAACTTTCACCGCCGCCGTGTCCCAACTCTTATTGGCCGGGGTGCATGTCATCGGATGCGCCGCGGTCGCGGGCACTCGCAAATCCTGACCTGACCACAATTGGGACGCCCGACCATTCGCCCTTCCACTAACCCGAGTAGGCGGCTTAGCCCGGGTAGGCCGCGGCACTTCCTTGGATGCGCTCAGTCCATGACTGTGATGAGTTTTCATAAATCGAGCCGTCCGCTGACGTAACGAGTGTCGGCAATCCGGGCGCCGCCGCAATGGATACCGGATCTGGGGGTGAACCCTGGGCTTGAATCTCACCACGACCGAGATCGATTTCATAAATTTGCAGAGTCCCCGCCGTTTCCGTTGCAATCACCGCGATCGAATTGGCGCTTGACCAGGCCGCGGCTGTCACCACACTAAGTTTGGACTCAACTCTGATGGGTTTCAGTAACGCAATTCTCGTTACGTTCGCCGGCGAAGCTCGAATAACATGGGCCAGCAACAGCACCGACCCGGTTTCATTAGAAACGATGATCGCTGCACGAGTTCCATCGCGCGAAGGAATGACCGATTGAACAAAATCGCCCGGCTCGAGTCCATTAATAGCGATGTCAAATGTTTCACCCGTTGCTAGCAAAGTCCGGGCAACGCCCATGTCACTAACAATCCATGCCGCTGTTTGCCCATCGAAGGCGACTGACTGCGCCCCTGCCAGCGCGTCAGCGGCAGTCGTTGTCGATTCAAAGGTAGATCCGATGAGCAATCTGCCCCACAAAAGTTGTCCAGTCGACGTTGAGGCAATCGCTCGTTCTCCGTCAGTGGAAACGGCGAATTTCGCGATGGCTTCTTCGGTCAGCCCGAACTCCCCTGGAACGGAAATATTTCCATTGGCGGTCAACCTCACGACACCGCTACCGGTGGCCGCGTAACCAACAGAATCACTCGGTAAACCATTCGGATCAACTTCCGGCCACGCATCACGGGACTGTGGTGAACTCGTTCCCGGGACACTCAGCGGGGTCCCATTCACTGAGATTTCTACGAATTGCACTTCCGGTAATTGCCGCAAGGTCCAGACAATCTGTTGAGATAACGCAACTCGAGCGGCGTCATTGGCTAACGTGACACTCGCATTGAGGTTGACCCTGGCTATCCCGTTCTCAATGGGTACCGCGTCAACCGCGAGCGCAACTCCTGCCGGAAATCCAGTCCGCACCGCCGGGCGAAGCCACTGATTGGGTCCAGCAATCAGCCGTTGAATCAAGGTTGTTCCTAAGGCCGGCCCAATAACCGGAATAAGCCGAGCATCCGGAACCAGCGTCTGGAAACTTGGATTAAAAAAGTACAGGGGAAAACTGCGATAGGCCCGATTAATGTCAAAATTCGACAGCAGTAGCCCCGCAGGTGCAAGGTTGATTCTCCATTGACCATCACGTTGGGCAAGGAAAAAACTACGCTGCAATTGCGTGCCCGGATCTTCGACGGCGTAGCGTCCATTATCTGAGATTCGTCCACTGAGCGTCGTGCTAAACAACACTGCCGCGCCCGCTTCAACGAGAGTTGGAACGCCGTCATACACGGTTACACCCGAACTTGGATCCCATTCCCCAGCCGCCTCCGGTGTCAGATAACTGCGTGCTACTGCGTGATTGCTATCAAATGACGCCGAGGATTCCAGAAAACCTTGCACAATCTCCGTCGGTGACATGCCATCGCGCGGTGGACGAGCAATCACCCGAATGAATTGATCGGCACTCGTGTTTGCGACAAGCTGCCCCTGCTCGATTGGGCCAGCTGTCGGCACCTGCGCCACGAAAGAACCCGGGCCCGACCCACAACCCGCTAACAACGTGCCTACGAGAAAAACAAAAAAAATCTTGTGCGTCATGGACTACCCCGCTGCCATGGCGCGGTATCGAGCAGGTCGCGAGCTCTCTCGCCCAATTGAGCTTGGGCGGAGCGCTCGCCATCGAGCCCCGATTCGTTCCCTGAGATAAAACCCTCGTCAAACCCTTCGTTCATCGATAGCGGTGAGGTGCTAAACGCTTCCCCGGCGACCCGCGGCAAGGTCAATCGAAAACAAGCACCGGCACCGGGTTCACCGGCCGCCTCAAGCCAACCACTGTGGAGTCGAACATCTTCCAATGCGATTGCCAGCCCCAAACCGGTACCTCCCGTGGTGCGAGCGCGTGCTTTGTCTGCCCGCCAAAATCGACTAAACACCAAGCTGGCCTCACCGGGCATCAAACCAACACCGAAGTCACGTACCGTCATCGCGACGCAATCGGAATCGCCGGCAAGTTCAACGACAACGCCGGTTCCATTTGCGTGCTCTATTGCGTTATCCAACAAATTGCGGATCACTCGGTCAATTCTGCGCGGATCACACTCTACAAATGCGGGTTCTTCGTAGGCGGCGAAAATCACCTTGAGGGCATTGCGCTCAGCGAGTGGCTCAGTCGCGTGAATTATTCGTTTAATCATGGGCACAAGATCTGTTCGATCCGTTTCGAGGACAGCAGCACCCGCATCAAAACGTGAAATTTCCAGCAGGTCGACCAGTAATGACTCGAAGCGATTGAGCTGCTCTTGCAACAACTCCACCGATCTCGCACTGGAGGCATCAAATGCCCCCCGATCCTCATACATCACATCAGCCGCCATCCGGATAGTGGTCAACGGCGTTCGCAACTCATGGGATACATCGGAGACAAATCTTTGCTGTAAAAGTGAGAGTTCTTCTAGTTGCCGAATTTGCATCGCCAAGTTTTGGGCCATCTCATTAAATGATGTTGCAAGTTGGGCCAGATCATCTTCCTTTTTCACTTGCATGCGCTCATTGAGTTTTCCGGACGAAAAGCGTCTGGCGATTCGCGCTGCCTCACGCACCGGGACAACGACCTGGCGCGTCACCAGCAAGGTTACGAAAGCCATTAGAATTACCAAAATTATTCCTGCGCCGATAACCGCGCTCGAAACCAGATCGAGCGTTTCCTGCTCCTGATCGAGATTGAATAGGTAATACAACTCATAAGGGCCCACGGTCGGAACGGTGAGTGGAGCCCCAACAATGAGTCCTGGCGTGGTCCGGCCATCTAGGAAAACAATCGGTGCGTACGTCCACGACTGCCGCTGTGTTGACTGAATGGATTCACGTAATCCCTGGGGAATACTCGATACCGCCACCAAGTTTGTCCCGCGCTCAGGAGCACCCGTGGTTGTACCTGATGTGAGTAACAAAACATCAAATGCAGCAGGTGAACCTGAACGTGCACCCAATGTTGCAATCACACTGTCCACTAATCTGGCGGCTGATGGGGTTGCCGGTCCCGTGTTCGCAGCGTCAAGTAATCGTTGCGCCTCCCCAAGGCCTGATGAAGCTTCGCTCACCGCCGAACGATCCTTTGAGTCCAAAAGCCCGGTTGTGACCCGCGACAAAAGTGAAAAACCAAGAATGGTTACAACGATTCCACTCAGAAGCAACGTCGACGTTGTGACTCGAATAAGAAGCGAGCGACGCCAAATATTCCTCACTCTGCGAAACGGCGCAAGAAATAAACGAAGAGTCTTCACGATGGTGGAATCACCCTAGAGGGGACCAGCTTTGTAACCCACACCACGAACGGTTAAAACGATGTCGGGTCGCTCCGGATCATGTTCAATTTTTGCACGCAGTCGTTGCACGTGAACATTGACAAGCCTGGTGTCTGCTGAATGGCGGTAGCCCCACACTTCTTCGAGCAGAGCTTCGCGGGTAAAAACCTGACCAGGCTTACGCGCGAGGCAGAGCAAGAGGTCGAATTCAAGTGGGGTGAGGGAAAGACTTTTCTCACCCCGACGGACGGAGTGTCCCGTCACATCAATTGCCAGATCACCAATCTGTAACCCTGCCGGGGTGGGCTCTTCATTTCGACGGATCCGGGCTCGCACACGGGCGACGAGTTCTTTTGGCTTGAATGGTTTAACGATGTAGTCGTCGGCCCCGGCTTCTAACCCCACCACAACGTCGACGGTGTCACTTTTTGCCGTCAACATAACTATTGGAGTTCCGGATTCAGCGCGAATGAGGCGACACACGTCAACGCCATCTTTGCCTGGCAACATTAAATCCAGTAGCACAATGTCGGGCCGGCTCTCACGAAATACCCGAAGCGCCTGGGATCCATCGTAACAAAAAACTGGCTCGAAGCCTTCACCGCGCAACACAATGCCGAGCATCTCGGCCAAAGCCAGATCGTCATCCACGACCAAGACTTTGCCGCGAGTTCCTTTGTCGGTGCGTGATCCCGTATTCATCATGCTCATCCCCCTATGGTGTCACCCCCCTGCCGAGCCCACAAGCCCGGACATGCCAGAGACATGCAAATGCGGGGCGGGCACCCTCACAGGAGTAACCGCCCCGCATTAGGACATGTGTATTGCTAGTTTTAGTAACGATAATGATCTGGCTTGTACGGCCCGACCACATCAACTCCGAGGTATTCGGCCTGTGGCTTGGACAGTTCAGTCAGACGCACACCGAGGGCGTCCAAGTGCAAACGAGCAACCAATTCGTCGAGGTACTTGGGCAAGACGTGCACACCGAGTGCGTACTCGTCCCGCTTGGTGAACAGTTCAATCTGTGCCAACACCTGGTTGGTGAATGAATTACTCATGACAAAGGATGGATGTCCGGTGGCATTACCCAGATTCAGCAGACGCCCTTCAGAGAGCATGATGATCGAGTGACCGTCGGCGAATGTCCATTCGTCCACCTGTGGCTTGATCGTCTTGCGCTTCACTCCGGGAAGATTTGCCAAACCGACAATGTCGATTTCGTTGTCAAAGTGACCGATGTTTCCGACAATCGCCTGGTGCTTCATCTGGGACATGTGCTCGGCTGTGATCACGTCGTAGCAACCAGTCGCGGTTATAAAAAGGTCTGCTGTACCAATCACGTCTTCGATCCGAGCAACCTGGTAGCCGTCCATTGCTGCCTGCATTGCGCAGATTGGGTCAATTTCCGTGATGATGACACGAGCACCCTGTCCACGAAGCGACTCTGCGGAACCCTTGCCGACGTCACCGTAACCTGCAACGACCGCAACTTTGCCGCCGATCAATGTGTCAGTTGCGCGGTTGATCCCGTCGATGAGCGAGTGGCGGCATCCGTATTTGTTATCAAACTTCGTCTTGGTGACGGAGTCATTCACGTTGATCGCTGGGAAAATCAGTGCCCCTTCACGGTGCATTTCGTAGAGCCGGTGAACACCGGTCGTGGTTTCCTCGGTAACTCCGATGATCCCGCTTCCAATATTGGTCCAGCGCTGTGAATCTTGCGTCAAGGTGCGAGCCAAAGTCTCTAATACAACCGTGTACTCCTCGGAAGTGTCGGCATCCGGCTTGGGGACAACACCGGCAGCTTCGAATTCCGTGCCTTTGTGGACGAGAAGGGTGGCGTCGCCACCGTCGTCGAGAATCATGTTGGGGCCTTTGCCGTCTGGCCACATCAGGATTTGCTCGGTGCACCACCAATATTCTGGGAGTGACTCGCCCTTCCACGCATAGACCGGCGTACCCGTTGGGCTATCAACGGTGCCCTCAGGCCCAACCACAACCGCGGCTGCCGCGTGGTCTTGTGTTGAGAAGATATTGCAAGAGGCCCAACGGACATCGGCGCCGAGAGCGACAAGCGTCTCAATGAGAACGCCTGTTTGAACGGTCATGTGAAGGGATCCGGTAATCCGAGCGCCTGATAGCGGCTTGGTGACACCAAATTTTTCGCGCATCGCCATTAGTCCGGGCATTTCATGCTCGGCCAGGCGGATTTCATCCCGTCCAAATTCGGCAAGGCTTAAGTCGGCAACCTTGAAATCTGGGGTTCCGTCGGCCTTAAAAACATTTCCTTGGCCAGTTGCGGTCGTGGCGTTCGCCATTGAAGCTCCTTAAAAGATCGTGGGAAGAGATTGAATTTCCACAACAAATTCCAGGGCTCCGGCTGCGTGGTTACCTAATTGTGCCAGATATCCACCTCGGCGCACCCCGGCACACCTCAAAGCGCCACAAAATTCTCGATACCGTTCGATTCGACCTGGGATCAAAATGGCGGATCAGGTTCCGGCACGTGCATCTGCTCGGGCATCTGCTCGTACTCTTGTCGCCGCCGTCGCTCCGGTGGCTTGAGCAATCGTGGTGGCGCCGATGGTCCTAACGTTGATGGCATGAGTGGAAGCTCAGGTGGTGGAACTGAATATTTTCGACCACTTGGAGTTCGCCACGTGGTGCTGCCGTCGGCTGCGCTCTCGGTAATGCACCACCCGGCATGGGTTTTGAGTTGGGGATGGCGCACACACAATGCGCCTAAGTTCCGTCGATCAGTTTTACCACCCTGGGACCATGGTTTTGAGTGATCTATTTGCCCACCGCGCGCACTCCGCTCGCACCCGGGGAAGCGGCACACTTGGTCTCCCGCGGTGATGAATTCCCGCAAGGACTTTGACGGCACGTACCTTTGACGACCCAGGTCGATCAGGTGGTTGGCGTGGGGGTCGGTAATCATTCGGCGGATGGTGATGTCAGGAATTTGGGCGAGGAGGTCCCGGATTTCGGAACTGGGTGCGGACACCGGCGCGCGAACGCCAGAACTCATCAACCCAATAGATTCATGCAGCCCTAGCAATAATGCCAGGTCAATCACAATGTCAATATTGGCCTGCAGGCTCGAATGTGACCCGCGCTCGGTTGATCCGAATGCCAGAATGCCCGGCATTCCCGTGAGGACTGCAATGAGTGATCGACTACGAAAAACGCCGGCAGGCGCTGCCTTATCAGGCAGTCCGCTCGCTCTGTCTCACTGTCTAAAGGTGCGTCAAGGCCCACACCCGAAAGCGGTTTTGCTCGAGTATTAATAACAGCCATGCAAGCCTGTGCTTCAATGAGACCCATCCGGGCGAGCAATAGGGCTTGGCCTTCCCCTTGATCAAGAACGATGACGTCGTGATCGCGTGACGCCGCTGATCTACGCTGGCGTTGGTGCAGTCCATCAATTTCTTCAAGCTTTTTCTCAACAGCCCCTCGAGTGCGCGTGACAGTCGAAGTCTTCGCTACCTTCACGCCGGCTTCGTCCAATTTTCGGGCAGCCGCCTCGAAATCGCGGCGAGATTCCGAATCACAATCCCAAATATTTGATAGCTTGCGCACACCGGTGCACATCGCCGTAGCGTGAGCATCCGTCATCGTTCCTTCATGCAGCGCCCAGCGCGAGAGTTCCAGCGGGCCAAGGATTAGGGGCGCCTCTTCAATGCGCCGGTGCGCATACGCGAATAGCCAACGCATGTGGACCGCGATCTCTTCCCGCGCCGCATGTTGGATCACGACGTTCACTTCACCACGCACTCCAACGCCCTGCCAGGCGATGTCCTTTCCAGCAATCGCAACTAAGGCTTCGGCTTGTTGCAGAAAGGGTTCCCCGGCGCTGGTCTCAGCTCGTGTTAAAGCATCGAACGCCCGCTGCATCAATGGCGCGTTGCCCGACTCCTGAAGTTCAGTCCGCTCGCCACGCAACAATGCCACTTTGCGTTCACGATTGTTTTCTTACATAAAACTTATTACACATGAGGGTCTGACATTTGACGTCACCCGAATTCCAGCACAGATTCCGACCCTGATTCGTGTACCCAAAAGAACTCCTGCAACAGTGTCGCTGCGGTAAGGAACACGTCACACCTGTTACCACAGTGACAGATGGTGCAACCTCGACTATTGGGGTCGGCGAGTGGGGTGAGCAGTTAGATCAACCATCGGGACCTTCAACATTAAGGCCTGGGACCAAGAAATCGGCATCCCGTCCACGATCAAGATCCGGTTCCAAAAAAACATACTTTGCGGTTGGGACGGCGGCACGCACAGAGATTTCGGCCTTGTTGATTGCTTGCACAATCGCAGCACCGGTATCGCAATCATGAATTGCGATTTTGGCGGTGACCAGCAGCTCATCGGGCCCAACATGCATTGTTCTTAAGTGAATAACTCTCGCTACACCATCAGATTCCTCGAGTGCTTTACGGATCGCCGCGACCTCCTCGGGTAAGGCACTTTCACCAACTAGCATCCCCGTCATTTCAATTGCTAGGAAGATTGCAATGACAATCAATAACGTGCCAACACCCATCGCACCGGCGGCATCAAATCGACCATCACCGGTGATCACCGCCGCACCAACACCCAGTAGCGCCAGCACCAAACCAGTCAGCGCGCCAGCGTCTTCCAGCAAAATGACCGGAAGTTCAGGTTGACGAGCGGCCTTGACAAAACCAAACAGCGAGCGCTTGCCACGCGATTTATTTGCTTCATGCAAGGCGGTACGAAATGAAAAACTCTCGAGTCCGATTGCGATCACCAGAACAACAACGGCGATCCACCAATCGTTAAGTGGTTCGGGTTGCTGCCATTTATGAAAACCTTCGAAAAGTGAGAAAAGCCCACCAATGAGAAATAAAACGATCGCCACAATAAATCCGTACACGTAGCGTCGTCTGCCGTGCCCAAACGGATGTTTTTCATCGGCCAGTTTCTTTGCACGTTTATTTCCGATTAGCAACAGAATCTGGTTTCCCGAATCAGCAACGCTGTGAATCGCTTCAGAGAGCATTGACGATGAACCAGTGAAAGCGAACGCAACAAATTTACTAATCGCGATTCCAATATTTGCCACCAACGCCGCGATGATCGCCTTCATGCCACCCTCGGTGCTCATTTGTCAGTGCTCATTCGTGGTGCTCACTTGTTAGTGCTCATTTGTCACAATTTTGTCCGGACGACAGCGCAACGACCGTCCGTGGAAATCGAGACGGACGGGTCAATTGCGGTGAGCACAGCGGCCTGACCTGGTGAGAGGGTGGCATCACAAATTTTCACGGTGCCTTCAAGACACAAAATTAAACGGAATTGTCCGGTGGGTAATTCCGCTTCAGCAGTCAGCGCAGACCCGGTTACAAGTACCTCCACGCTAAATGGCGCCGACGTCGTCGGTGGCAGCGCGGACTCGAAATCAAGTGCGCGCAATGCGAGTTGCGCATAAATGGGTTTGGGAGTAAGTCCGAGCCGCAAAACATTGTCAGAGGAAGTCATCACCTCAATGCCGGTCCCCGAAATGTAACTGTGTGGTAGGCCTGCCGGAATATAAACACTCTCTCCCGGTTCCAATGCAATTGGTTGCAGGAATACGGCGAGTAATGCACCTTGATCTTCAGGATAGCCAGCCGCAACGGCTTCATAGGCGTGGATGTCGAGCGCCGAAAGTCCGGCCTCACGAATAGCCGATGGAATCGCACGTAGCGTTTCAGACGTGACCTTATGGCCGACGAAGTGTTCAAACAATGCACGGCGCGGATTACTCGTGCTCGTGGATAATCCCTCGGGAAGATCGAGTGAGAGTACATGAAAGATGTGCAGTACTTGGTCAAGTGAACGCCAGCCACAGAACGCGGTGAAGGGAGTCAGTGCATAGAGCAACTCGATTTTTTCATCTGGATCAGCAAATGCGCCGACAAACTTCTCCGTGTTGTTGAGCCGGTTGAAACCTTCCCGCGCAAGTTCGCGGTTGGGGTGTACCTGAAACGATAGGGGTTTTGCCACGGCCAAAATCTTTACCAGAAGCGGAACTTCGGTTCGATCAAGTACCTGTCCAAGTGTCAGATCTGAATCAACAATTTTCGATGCACCATTGGGGTGCGCACCAAACCACAGTTCGGCTTGAGGTGTTGATTCGACCGCTGGTGTTGATTCGGCTTGTGTCGTAGGCAGCCATGGCAGTAGTCCGCCGGGAATTCCCCAGGCGTAGTTTTTGAGTGTGCCGTTAATTACCTGCATGCGCCCTGTTCTCTTTAGTCATTTATTTCAGCAACATGATCGGGATACCGTCGCGCACGGGGAAATGAGCGCTGCACACCGTGCATACAAGTTCGGGAGTCGCGGGGGTAGGCGCTGGGCTGAGCGCGCCGTGGACAGCGCATGGGCAGGCAAGTACCTTCCACAATTCGGGCGCGATCCCAAATGGTGCTGCAGACGCAACTGGTGTGCGCATAAGTTCCAAAACCTTGTCGCGCAGTTGCTGCATTTGCGCAACGTCACGTGCTTCGACGTTGAGACGTAGGAGTGGCTCGGTGTTACTGGCGCGGACGTTGAACCACCACGTGTCGGCAGAGACGGTGAGTCCGTCGAGTTCGTCGAGGTCATGGTCCGCATAGTGTGATGTAATCGCAGCGATCACACTTGTTTGGTTGTCGACCCTTGTGTTTATTTCACCACTTGCGGCATAGCGGTCAAAGGGAGTCATCAGGCTCGAGAACGTTGTTCCCGCAGCCGTCTCACCCAATGCCGCGAGGCAATGTAACGCCGCTAGCATGCCGGAGTCTGCCCGCCAGAAGTCACGAAAATAAAAGTGGCCCGAGTGCTCTCCCCCGAATACCGCGTTTGTTTCGGCCATGGTTGCTTTGATAAATGAATGACCAACGCGAGTACGAATCGCGATCCCGCCATGTTCAGCAATGACTTCTGGAACCGTCCGCGAGGTGATCAGATTATGGATCACGTTGCTACCGGGATGGCGGGACAATTCACGCGTTGCAATCAATGCGGTGATCGCGGACGGGCTAACAGCGTCACCATTTTGGTCGATGACAAAGCATCGGTCAGCATCTCCATCAAAGGCCAAGCCCAGATCGGCTTGGTGTTCGATCACGGCTTTTTGCAGGTCGACCACGTTTGCCGGTTCAATCGGATTGGCTTCGTGGTTGGGGAAGTTTCCGTCGAGTTCAAAATACATGGGGATGATGCGGAGGGGAAGTTCAGGCAACCCGACTTCTGTGCCCAACACGGCTGGGACGGTGAAACCACCCATGCCGTTACCGGCATCGACCACGATCGTGAGGTGGCGACCAGTTTCAATGGGGACGAGGTCGCGCAGGTAGCGCGCATAATCGGGCAGTATGTCTCGCGCGGACACACTTCCGGGCGGGTAAGGGTGGACATCGGCGCCGCTCGCGTCGAGTTTCCCACGGGTAATCAATTCCGAGATGTCACGCAAGCCGGAATCTTGTCCGACGGGTGCAGCGCCCGCGCGACACAATTTAATCCCGTTGTACTCCGCTGGGTTGTGACTTGCCGTGAACATGGCACCGGGAAGATTGAGGCTTCCCGATGCAAAATACAAACCGTCGGTGCTGGCTAAACCAATTTCGATGACATCGCAGCCAGCCCCGCGGACGCCTTGGGCAAATGATGCCACCAGAGAGGGACCCGATGGGCGCATATCGTGGCCCACAACAACCGCGCCGGCGCCACCGTCTGACGCTCGGATGCCGAGTACCTCCACAAATGCGGCGCCAACTGCGTGCGCGAGATCCTCATCTAATTGATCGGGGTAGGTGCCTCGAACGTCATAGGCCTTGATGATCGCACTGAGATCGCGCCCGCGGAATGAAGTCACCGGGTAAACCTATCGGTTAGCCCTTGGTGGTTGAGAACTATTGCACGGGTGTGACGAGAACCCGCAAATGCCCGCGTCTGGCAACCTCAACGGCATTGCCCGACGCGGTGGCTGCAGCTTCCCGCTCAAGGTAGCGAGGCCTGGCCGCTTCGCGCACGGCATTCGCTAATGCCTCAAGATCATCAGATGACGGCTTGAGCGCGTCGGCGTCCGGGGCTATCCGCACAATTTCCCAACCCCGGGGTGCGGTGAGACGCTCGCTATGCATCAGACACATGTCGTAGCAGTGCGGCTCAGCGTAGGTGGCCAGTGGACCGAGGACAGCGGTCGAATCGGCGTACACGTAGGTCAACGTAGACACCGCGGAGCCATTACATGATGGCTTCGAGCACCGGCGTCTACTCACTCCACGGACGTTAGTAGCAGATAAGCGCTAACTCGTGGTGGCGCGCCGCACAGCGACCGCTTCATTCTGCGCAACGCTGGGAACCGACACCTCGATACGCAATGGGCTCCACGGGTAGCCGGTGATCAAATCACCGAAACGCGACTTCTCACGAATCCGGTGCGCGAGTAAAACCGGACCTGATCCTTCAACCGGAGTGACGATGGCGGTATACCAATCAATTCCTGTTGGTGGTTCCAATTTGATATTGCGGAGCTGACCGGCTGCAACCTTGATTCGCCGAGGAGCAGTGAGTTCAGTGACACTTTTCCCCCCGAGAAAGGGGAGTAACGCAATGTCGACCTCAACGTCGCCCTCAGGTGCGCTGATGGCTAATCGAACATCGGTTGCATCCCGCACCGGTAATCCAGAAACAGCTGCCGGTCCGTAAATTGGCTGCGCGCCCGCACTGAACGCTGTTTCATCCTGCACGCGATTACCCCCGAAAAACTGCCGCATCCCAGCGACAATCGGCTGGTCCGAGGTCAATTCCAGAGTTACCGGCAGTGAACCGTCCGGGGTTTGCGGTAGAGCAGGAGTCATGTCGGTCGTAACAACTGCGCCCGCGGTGACCGTGAAAGCATTGCTTTGGGCTGGTTCAAAAGTTCCCTCGGGTGAAATGACACGCAGGGTTACATTTGCATCATTTTCGCTTGTGGAAACGATGGACAGGACGCGAGGTCCCAGTCCGTTGATCACGCCAGGGACATACACCTTTGTTGCGGGTAGAGCGGCTTGCGGTATCCAGTCTGTTCCAACAGATTGCAAACCTGAACGTTGCTCGTCATCAACTGATGCGCCAATTCGACCGGTGCGCGCGAGGACGTGAAAAGCCGTCGCGGCAACGCCAGGGGCGAGAACGTCAAGTTGCACGGTAATTCGATCAAGGGGTGGGACCACCAGTCCCCGGCCGGCCGGGGCATCAATAATCCCTTCGGGTCCGTGAATGATGACGTCAACGACTGCAGCGGTTTCGTCGGGATTAACCAAAAGCACCCGAGTCTTGCGGCCGGCGATTGCGCCACCGCCCACGAACCAGAATTCAGAGGCAGCAGGTGCGCACGCGGTACTCGCCATGCCACGGCCTTGTCCACTTGGGTCACGGCCCCATTGATTAGCGACGAGTCCTGGTGCGAGCGAACCTTCGCCGTATGCGCGAATGGCAGGCAGCCGATCACCGAAGGCCTCGATTTGTCCCTGCTCCCCCGGCGCCGTTATCCGCGAACTCGCCGACTCTTTGCCAGGAAGGGTTTCAATTCCGGCTGAACCTGAGCCGGTGTCTTGTCCCGGTTGACCGGGAACGACTGCAGCGGTAACTCGCACCCCAAGGTCGCCGCCGGCGCCGGGTTCTGGACACAGCAGCACGGCCGAGCCAATAGGTTCAATCGTGACGGCGCCTTGGGACGCCTTTGGTTTTTCGACTTGGATCAATCCGGAGATTCCAACAACAAGTGCAGCAGTAGCCACGACGGCTACGGGTGCGAAAAAGCGCGAGCGCAACAACGACGAATCGACGTTAGCCACGTGGATCACGCCCTTCGATCGGGTGCGCAACTTCGTGCATGTGCGCGATATCGGGTGAAATATCAAGATCGGGATCCACTTCGGTTCGGGTGCGCGCAGGCAGCGCAATCACAATGAGTGAAAACACGATGAAAAGTTGTGCGAGCAGCCACAATTGCCGTGACGGGTCGTCAAAAACAACCCGAACTTCGGGGCTTCCGGCCGGGATTTCAAATGTCGCCGACCAACTCAACACACCATCGGTTTTTACCGACGCAAAATCCCCGGCGCTCCACCGCGAGTCAGCACCCGCGCCGATATAAAGTACCCGCGTGCCGGAGCCCTCAGGCAATGTCTGTTCGATGTAAGGATCCGTGCCCAGGTTTTCCGGTGCAGCGATCCCCACCGGTGACTGGGTGGCTCCTTCGGTGATGCGCGCCCGTGAAGTGACTCCAGAAACCCGCCAGAGAACTTCACCCCCGGAACTGGCAAGCCGGCGCAAACCGGGTTCCCCATCGAGGATCGGAATAATCTCCCTCGACGACCCGGGGGCGAGCAGAACATAACGAACCCCATAACTACCCAATACCGCAATTTCCGCGCCGCCGCGACCCGATGCCATTGCAGCAACAAATGGATCAATTGCGCGCCAGACATTGGCATCCGGTGGTGTATCCGCATCACCCAGATTTAAGCCGTCACCGTTGATTAACGTGTACTCAACATTGCCAGCCGGTAGTTGCGTGAGCAAAAGTGTTCGAGGAGCTTGAGGTCCGAATGCGTCAGCCGCCACGAAAGCTGGCACCGCTGAAGATGCCGTTCGCGAAAGCACGCTCGTGTTCGCTGGAACAAGCCAGATGAGTGAGAGCATCGGTGCGGCAAGCGCGGTTAACACGGCGATAACTGCAAGTGGTTGGCCGAAACTGAAACTTTGCCCGATGAATCGGGTACGCAACCCCTGTGCGCCCAGCGCTGCCGCAGCGATGAGCATCAAGCCAATGAACAATGTGGCCGGTCCGGGCCAGGTGCGCATGGGGGTGGTTGAACCGAGAGGGGTGAAAAGGAAAACAACCTGAACGAGGGCAAACAGGATTGCAACCCATGCAGCAACGAACAAAAGAATGACAACAAAACGTCGATCAGTACGTATTAGTGCGAGCACGCCTGCGACAAGGAGCCCGATGGTGATAACGATTGGAGACATTCCGGGACCGCCCGGGTGTAACAGGAAAATATCAATCATGGAAATATCGGGGTCGGTGAGCGCCGCAGAGTTCACACCTGGTTCGAAAAAGAATTGCACAGGATTGAGCACAAGGGTGATACTCCATGGAACAAGGGCGGCAAAGGATGCACCGAATGCAATGGATGCTTTGATCACCGTTTCCTTGGTGCGGCGGATAAAGGCGATTGCCAAGATCGCACAGATCAACAGGATAAGCCACAGAGCCGGGGCAAACGCAAGAAGCAGCGCAAGGAGTAACGCCGTTCCGGCTGCCCGTCGTTTCGTTGAACCGGGTGTAAACAAGCGAACACCCGATCGCAGCGTGAACGGCAAAAGAAATGCTGCGAAGCTCGTTCCGAGTCGACCCTGCGCAAGCGCACCCGTCATGGCCGGCAGCAGTGCATAGGTGGCTGCGCCCCAAAAACGAATGGCTTTACTCGGGATCAGATCCCGGGAGGCGAAGTAGGCGGCCCAGCCGGCAAGTGGAATTGCAAACAGCAGGATGAGCGTTACGGCCACGGTGGCCTTGCCCAGCATCAGAGTTGACAACATTGCGATCAGCGCCAGGTAGGGCGGGGAATCATGCACCGAACCTGGACCGACGTTGTGCCATCCTTGAACATAGAAGTTCCACAGATCCGACGCCCCCCACGGGCTCGGCAGCAGTGCCCCGCCTTGGATTACCCCCTCACCGAGCCACAGTGATCGAGATGTAGCAACGGCCACCAGGGTCAACAGCACAATAAGCAGGACGCTGGGCTTACGCAGCACCCGCTTTAGCAAACCCGGTGACGATTCTGCAAGGTAGGAGGCTTCTTCGTCAACGGGACCCGAATCAAGGGCACTCAAGGTATTGGTCGTTGACCCACTTGTTGTGGCAAGTCCGGCTGCAGCCTCCCCTAACGCGCGGACTTGCTCCCACGTGCTGGGTCGCAGATGCCGAACAACTGAAGCAGGCTCGGTCGAGGTCGCTGCGACCAGAGCACGCGATCGCCGTAAACGTGATGGGTGCGCGATGACCGAAAAGATCGCCCCGAATTCTGCTTTGGCAGCATTAACATCTTTCCCCAATAAATAAACGAGTGAACGGACAGCACTACCCAGAAATAAGCGCAGCCCAAGGAAAACCACGCCAGCAGCACCGGAGTGCGCCAACAGCACGTGGAAAGCGGCTTCGCGGTCCGCGCGTAGTAACTGGGAACTACCTTCGGAACTTTTTCCACCTGAATCGCGCGTGGCCAGCCGGCGTCCATGCGCGGAGGCTTCGCGGTGGTGGACCCTCGCGTTCGCTGCCAGGATTACCCGTTCACCCATGCGGTGTGCCCGCCAACACAGGTCTAGATCGTCGCGAAAGAGCGGGAGTTCTGGGTCAAAGCCGCCCAGGGCATCGAAAATATCGCGCTTGATCAGCATTCCGGCGGAGCTGACAGCCAATACATCGCGATCTCCATCGTGTTGACCTTGATCGTGCTCACCCCGCTCGAGACCTGTTACCCGCCGCCCGTCAGAGGTGATGCCAACTCCCACTTCGAGGAGGAGCCTGCGGTCATGCCATCCCAGAATTTTAGGGCCGAGCACCGCAACACTGGGTTGTCGATCTGCCGCTAGGAGAAGCTGCTCAAGTGCCGTTGAATCCGGAGCGCTGTCGTCGTGCAACAGCCAGATCCATTCGATTGTGTCCGTGGGACGAGCATCTGCCACAAAATCCGGACGTGGCACCAAAGCGAGTCCGGCATTAACGCTGGCGCCGAAACCCGGGTTCTCACTGAGCCCGACGACCCGATCCTGACCCAAACTCTGGGTGAGGATTTCTCGGGAAGTATCCGCCGAGTCGACATCAACGCCAATGATGACTTCAGGGGGACGGGTGGTTCGAGCCAACTGCGTCAATACGGCCGGCAACCAGGTGGCTCCGTTGTGGGAAACGAGAACGGTGGTGACAAAGTGAGGGCGGGCAATGGTCTCTTCACCCTGAGCGACTTCCTCAAATTCGAAACTCACATCATGATCAAACCAAGGGGAGTCCGAACCATTCGTTGATTCCGGTTCCAACAGGGTTTCACTCACCAGTACACCCTATGTCGAATAACCGATTGCGACGGCGACCCACCGCTTGGGACCCGCCGCCAGGGACCCGCAGTTTGCTGATTAGGAGACGGCAAGTTTTTTGAGTCGGCGGCGCTCACGTTCGGAGAGCCCTCCCCAAATGCCAAAGCGCTCGTCCTGCTCAAGTGCGTACTCCAAGCAAGCAACTCGCACTTCGCAGGAGAGGCATACTTTCTTCGCCTCGCGGGTGCTGCCACCTTTTTCAGGGAAAAAGGCCTCGGGATCGGTCTGAGCGCACAGCGCCTGTTCCTGCCACGCGAGTTCCTCAACATCGGATAGTGGTACTAGTCCCAGCACCGCACCTTGAGGCCGCTCTGTTTCTACCACCGGATATTCCTCCTCGACCCTTCTTTGAGTCACCCTTTTTTTGGTGTCTACGCTGTATTACAGGGGTGTGATTCACAAACGTCAAGCCGAAAACGGACATTTCAGTCAAATTTCTTGAATTTCTTAATAAAAGTTCGTTATTTCGGCGTGTCGGCATTTTCCTGTCCCCATCCGGGGGGACGTTCCATGGTAAGCCCGCGGTTCACAAAGACATGCAAAGATGTCGTCGTGAGAATCACTGCACTGGCCGGCGGAATCGGCGGCGCTCGATTTTTACGTGGACTCACTCAATCAGGCAAAGTCACCCCGGACATCGAGGTCACCGTGATTGCCAATACGGGTGATGACATTTGGGTCCACGGCGTCCGCGTTTGCCCGGACCTGGACACCGTGATGTATACCCTCGGTGGTGGCATCAGCACCGAGCGTGGTTGGGGTCGCGAGGGCGAGACTTTTACCGCCAAAGATGAACTCGCGATCTACGGCGTGGAACCCACCTGGTTTGGCCTGGGCGATAAAGATCTGGCAACCCATCTGATCCGCACAACCTCGCTGAATGCCGGTTACCCGCTCAGTGAAGTGACGCAAGCCCTCTGTGACCGATGGAAGCCGGGGGTGAATTTAATCCCCATGTCGGATCAGCGTTGTGAAACCCATGTTGTCGTTGACCACCCTGAAAAGGGCGCACGGGTCGCCATGCATTTCCAAGAATGGTGGATTCGCTACGGCGCCAAACTGCCCGCCCACGAATTCATTCAAGTTGGGCTGGACACGGCGCAACCGGCTCCGGGGGTCATTGATGCGATCAACAACGCCGACCTCATCCTGCTTCCGCCGAGTAACCCGGTCGTTTCCATCGGCACGATCTTGGCCGTTCCTGGAATTAAAGATGCAATCCGCCACACTTCGGCACCCGTCCTTGGCCTGTCCCCCATTATTAATAACGCACCCGTGCGAGGAATGGCTGATGCATGTCTGCGCGCTATCAACGTGGAGACAAGTGCCGCGGCAGTCGCGCGGCATTACGGCAGTAGATCCAACGGGGGGATTTTGGACTACTGGTTAATTGATCAACGTGATTCGGATTCGCTGGGTGAGATTGAAGACCTCGGAATCACCGCTCGCGCGATCCCACTTTTAATGACCGACGTTGATGCCGCCGGCGCCATGGCTAACTCAGCCCTTGATTTGGTACTTGGCAACGAAGTTTAATTTACGATGCACATAGACGCTGGCGTTCAGGTTTACGGGCTACACACCAGCCATCAATTCACTTCGGGTGATGACTTGGTCGCAACCTTTCTCGAAGCTCTAGCACCGGAGAAAAGCTTGCAAGACGGCGACATAATCGTGATCACTAGCAAGGTTGTTGCTAAGTGTGAAGGTCGGGTGGTCACCGGAGCTCATGGCCGCGAAGATGCCATTAAGGGTGAAGCAAAACGGGTAGTTGCAACGAAAAATCACACCCGTGGCGTGACCACGATCGTTGAAACACACACGGGATTAATTCTGGCCGCTGCCGGCATCGATGCAAGTAATACCGAACCGGGAACACTGGTGTTGCTACCGGTTGACCCAGATCACAGTGCACGAGAGATTCGTGATCGGATCAAAGTGGTAATGGGGATCAACGTTGGAGTTGTTATCACCGACACCCTCGGCCGCGCCTGGCGACTCGGTGTCACCGATCACGCCATCGGTGCCGCCGGAATCACCGTGCTGGATGACCTCACCGGCAAGCCCGATGCATTTAATCGCACTCTGGAGATGACCGTTGTTGCGGTAGCCGACGAAATCGCAGCGGCAAGTGAACTGGTCCGACCGAAAGACTCTCTCACACCGTTCGCTCTCATTCGAGGGTTGGCGCATCTGGTCACCGAAGAGCACGGACCTGGAGCGCGAGCAATTGTACGCCCGTCGGAAGAGGACCTTTTTTCCCTTGGCACCGCTGAATCAATTGCACTTGGTAAGCAACGGGCGGTTACCGATCGGCGAACTGTCCGCAACTTCCAACCGCAGCAGGTCCCACGTACAATTATTGACCAAGCGATCGAGGCTGCGATTACCGCACCTGCGCCGCATCACAGCACACCATGGAGATTTCTCAGCCTTGATGCCTTCGATCCACAGCAACAACGCAAACGCACCGCACTACTTGACGCCATGGCGCAAACCTGGCAGCGAGACCTGCAAGCCGAAGGTAAATCAGAGGATGAAGTAACCAAGCGCATTGCCCGCGGTGACATCCTGCGCACCGCGCCGTGCGTCGTTGTACCATTTATGGATCTTGCCGCCGGTGCGCACACCTACCCCGAAGTTGGCGGGCGCAATAACAGTGAGCGCGATATGTTTTTGGTAGCAGGGGGCGCCGCCGTTGAAAACTTTTTGATCAGTATCAGCGGCCAAGGTTATGGATCGGCTTGGATTTCCTCAACGTTGTTTTGTGCCGACACTGTTCGAATGCAACTAACGCTCTCAGAGTCATTTATTCCTTTGGGTGCCATCGCAATTGGATTACCGGCAACGCCGGCTCAGAATCGACGAACGCATGAAATCATTGACTTCATCATGTGAGTGTGTGGTCCAGACCAATGGGTTTATGGTTCCCGTACAGTGACGAAAGCATGAGACGTCCGTCTTTGACGCTGATCGTCACCGTTGCGTCTTAGGTCGCAGCCAGGTCCCGTCCGTCGACGGCTAGGCAGAGTCCTGTGCCGGAAACCGCGAGACCTTCTTTGTCTGGAAAGTGCCGATATACGGTGCGTTTATTCACGTGGGCCCGATCGGCGACAGCTTTCACGGTAAAGAGCCCCGGTGCGAATTCCCAAAGGTGTGACATGTCGCCCTGTTGCGTCACGCTCGGGCTCATCAGCCCTTGGCACACAGGCGGATAGCACCAACTTATCGATCCGACGAGAATCTGATGGCTAGGTCATCGAGTCTGGAATTGACCCACACTCGGGCGCCATTGCGCAGTTCATTTCCCGAGCCGATTGTTGCAAAGTCGCCGACCACGCTGTCTGAGATCACGCATGAATCCCCGATAACGGCGCCTTGACCAATAATGCTGTTCGAAATCGTAACGTCGGCGCCGATTAAGGCTGAATCAAAAATCACGCTGGCGTTGATGTCGCTCTTTGCTCCAATGGATGTTCCTGCACCGATGGTGGTGCCGCCGTAAATGCGTGCTGAGTCAGAAACCTGCGCACCAGCGAGGATGAGTGACTCCCCCGGCGAAGTCACCGCGGGCGATGGAGCATTGCCCAGCACGAGATCAACCGAACCTGTCACAAAATCCATGGGCTGGCCAAGGTCAAGCCAGTAGCCAGGGTCGACAACACCCATCACTATGCGGTCAGCAGCTAACAGTGCTGGAAAGATTTCGCGTTCAACGGAAACGGGTCTGCCTTCGGGAATTGAATCGATAACCGAGCGGGTGAAGACATAGCAGCCAGCGTTGATTTGGTCGGTGACGATTTCTTCGGAGGTTTGTGGTTTCTCCAGGAATTCCAGTACTCGACCATCACCCGAGGTTGGCACCAGGCCGTAGGCTCGTGGATCTTCAACACGAGTCAAATAAAGCGTGACATCCGCTGCACTATCTTGATGCGTATTGATGAGTGCGTAGATGTCAAGGCCGGTGAGTACATCGCCGTTAAAAATCACGACTGGGTCATCCGGGTCACCTTGCAGGAAACTCGATGCAAAGCGAATCGCTCCCCCGGTACCCAATGGCACTTCCTCAGTTGCAATGACAACGTCAATGCCTAGGTCAGCATCGGCGATAAAACTTGCGAAGACCTCGGCTCGGTAACTCGTTGCCAGCACGATTCGGGTGATTCCGGCGTCGCGTGCCCGCAAGATCTGGTGCACAGTGAATGGAACACCAGCAACGGGCAGCATCGGCTTAGGCGTATTTATTGTCAGTGGACGCAGTCGAGTTCCCTGACCGCCGACAAGGAGGATTGCTTCGCGCATGGGGGCAGCCTGCCATAGCAGTGACGCGACACATCAGGTTGCACGTACGCTCAGGCTCGTGCAGGCAACCAGCAACAAGGACATGTGGCAATTACTCAACGGTTTTCCCGATCCGCAACGGCCTTTCATCACGACCAATTTCACCCACACGGGTCGCATCGAACTTTCGGTCACCACTTTTGTTAACGGTGCGGCGAAGTCCGCAAACGCCCTGCGTGACGTGATTGATGCAGAACCCGGCACTCGCGTGCAGGTTGATCTGGGTTGGACCTGGCAGCAGGCGGTCTGGCAGGCCGGTGCGTTGATCTCTGGCAATGAGTTGGTGACCCAGAGCCCCGAGGTAATGATCGTTGCGGCCGGTCAACCTGGCCAGATGGGCTCGGCTGAAGTTTTCGGTATCTCAACGGATGGCTGGGGTCGGCCGCAGGGTTGCGAGGGTGAAATTACCGCTGAAGTGCAAGGCCAACCTGATGGGTGGATGTACCCGGAGTTTTTTGAATCGCAGTTAGAACTGATTCGACAAGTGCACCAATGGGGTGTTGACCGCGGAGTTGGGGTGGGTGCGCGGATCGGCGTTGATACCGGGCGCACTAAAGAAAATGTTTTTATTCCGTTCCTGTTGCCATTGGTTTTTGCGGGATCAATTGTCCTGAGTGACACACTCGATGAAAACCTCGTCACGCAGGAGCAGATAACACACGAACTGCGGTAGTGAATTAGGTGACGCTCACCGAGATGACAGGACTCACGCCCGCTGCTTGACGGTTGTCAACAACGACAAGTCGATACAGGTAGGTCGTACCAGCGGGTGTTGCTTTCTTCACCTTGAACGAAATCTTGCCGCCGGCTTGTGTTTTAGTTTTACCGACAGTTCGCCACTCACCCGTCTCGGGATCACCACTGACCAAAACCTGTCGCCACACGATGAGTCCAATCTTTCCCGGGCGCATCTTCGCCTTAATGACAAAAGACTTTCCGTCTTTTTTGCTCACGGTCGCAGGACTGATCAGAGCAACGGTTCGTTGCTTAATACTGGGCACAACACCTATGGCTAACTCCGCGCTAGTACCAACAATCGCCTGCTTCTTAGTGGTGACGATCCGGTACACCTGGGTTGTCGACGGTGGCCATGGATCCTTGACGGTGAAGGTGACCTTGCCTTTGGCTTTGGTCTTCTTTTTCACAATTGTTATCCAGTCTTCACCGACGCGTTGTTGCAACCACACGCGGAGGCCCTTTTGGGCCGGATCGACTTTGGCCTTAATTGTGAATGGCTTACCGGCTGGCTGATCAGCTTTTGCCGCAGTGAGAAGGGCGACGGGTCTTTCGCTGGCGGGAACCGGAACCGCAGGTGCGACCACTCCCGGTGCAACCGGCTGGGCAACGGGGATGCCCGCATTGCCATCGATTGCCGTGACGAAGTTCGACTTAAGACCGAACAAACTCCGCATTTCATTACCTGTCTTGGTAACGACACTGCCATCTGACAACGTTGCAGCGAGAGTCTTGACCGCGCCAGCCGTCGTCCGTTCGATCACGGCGAGCTGCCACACCCCGGCAACGCCAAATGCCCGTGCGCTCTGAGCTTGAGTGATCACTTTGGTCCACGAAGCATCCGGGTTCGACGGATCGAGTGAATAGGGATCGGGCATCGAAATCAGATAAGGG
>Ga0105049_10000947_pt1 | contig 33470 bp, 26 predicted proteins | sample MAT06_FD_78087 | JGI IMG/M metagenome (GOLD analysis project Ga0105049, IMG submission 78087) | Freshwater microbial communities from Lake Fryxell liftoff mats and glacier meltwater in Antarctica - MAT-06 | ecosystem: Environmental > Aquatic > Freshwater > Ice > Liftoff microbial mat | place... | reverse complement strand
GTCTCGCGAAGGAGTCGAAGGGGGCGAAGGAAGCCGAGCAAAATGGCCTTGGTGACCTTTCCAGCCTGCGCGAGACGCTTTCTGGTTACGGGCTCAGCTCGTTGCCTCGTCCCACCTCTCTCCGCGGACTGGGATCAGGATGTCTGAATCTCATTCGTGTCTATTCGTGTGATTCGTGGGAAAAATCCGGGTTTCTCAGAGGGAGGAGGGCCCACGAATCACACGAATGATTCACGAATGCCGAAAAAACGGGGCCGCCATACACCGCGCTTTCGCCTGCGGCTCAAACGCGGCTACACCCGGGGTGGGTCAGGAATGTTTTTCACCAGGCCAAGCAAACCGGGCTCAAGTAGGTTTGAAGATGTCTCGCGTAGGAGTCGAAGGGGACGAAGGAAGCCGAGCAAAATGGCCTTGGTGACCTTCTTGTCCTGCGCGAGACGCTTTCTGTTTGAAGCTCAGTTCGTTTCCCCTCCCACCCACGAGCACGGGCTGGGATCAAGAGGTCTGATGTATTCCGACGGGCTGTACGCGTTTTCTCCTCCGGTGCCCAATCAAACCCGCCCGGAGGTCGGGTTCCACCTTTGCGTTCCGTTGCTTATCGGGGAAGCAGGAATTTCAATTCGTTCCTGCAACGATCTCAACTCGCGGCGCGCACTGATGCGTCCGGCATTTTCGGATTATAATATTCTTTGAAGGACTTGCTGTTCGTATCCATGTAGTAATAAGCCCCGCTCAGTTCGGCTTTCATGTCGTTCATGACTGCGCCGAAAATCGGAATGTTGGCGGAGCGGAGGCGTTGGGCGCAGCGCTGGACCGCGCCACGTTTCGCCTCGTTGAAGCGGATCGCATAGATCGCCCCATCCATCAACGGGAGGATATTCAAGGCATCGCTGACCGCTCCGAGCGGAGGAGTATCGAACAGGACCCGGTCATAACGCTTGCCCAGCTCGGCGACCAAGCCTTCAAATTCCTTGCTGTTGAGCAGCTGGATGGGATTTTTGGCGCGCGCCCCGACGGTGATTATATCCAGGTTGGGGTGGACGTTTTTCGTGACGATCTCGTCGAGGGTGGCGGCATTGGCGCAATAGTTGACCACGCCTTTGTCGGCATTCAACCGGAAGGAACGCTCGATGTTCGGCTTGCGCAGATCGCAATCAATGATGACGGTACGCTGCCCTTGGGCGGCGAAGGTCAAGCCGAGGTTCGTGGCGATAAATGATTTTCCTTCACCGGGCAGGGTACTGGTCACCAAAATCAATTTGGCATTCCGGCTCTCGTCGTTGACGCGGAGGGAGGAATAAAGTGTGAGAAAAGACTCGGTGACCATCCGGTCGGTCCCATTGGAAACGATCTGGGCCTTGTCGGGCTGCTCCATGCGTTTCACCCGGGGTATCACGCCCAGCAGCGGCAGACCGACCAGGGTTTCGACATCGAAGGGGGTTTTGATTTTGTCATCAAGGGTGGCGATCAGGAAGGCAAAGCCGACCCCGAGAAACAGGCCGCCGAAAATCCCGAGGGCCATGTTGAATGTTTTTCTCGGAGAAATGGGTTTGGTGGATTCAAACGCCCGATCAATGATCCGGGCGCTTTCCATCTCGATGCTGCTGGTCACGGAGGTTTCGCGCATGCGCGACATCATGGATTCCAGCAGTTGCTCGTTGACGCGGAAATCGCGGTTCAGGTTTTCATATTCGACGGCAAACTTGTCCAGGTCGAGCGACTTGGTTTCCTGGTCAGAGAGGGCGGTGCGCGCGCCCTCGTCATTCTGCCGGGCATTCTCATATTCGGATTTGATGGAGGTGGCGGCCATCGCGAGGGCGCTCTTTAATTCCTGCCCCGTCTGGCTGAGTCCGTTGGTCGCTTCGCTCAACCGCGGATGCTTGGCCTTGTAGCGCTCCTGCAATTGGGAGAGGGCCAGTTTCTGGGTGGTGACTTGGAGGAGCAGCTGGCTGACCTTGGGCTGGCTGGCGATGAAGGGCAGCACCGCGAGATCTTGCCCGGCTTTTGTCCATTCGTTAACCTGATTCCACCGCACCTCCGCTTCCTTCAGGCGCGAGTTCGTTTGGGTGGTCAGCATGTTCAAGGCTTTGAGCTTTTCCGTCACGATATCCTTGCTTTGCATGAGGGAGATCAGATTGCCGCGCTGCCGGAAAGTTTGCAGGGCATTGGCAATCTCGTCGACCCGCTTGCGCTGCTGGTCCGCGCGATCCTTCAGTTCGTCCACGGCCTTCAATGATTCTTCGACCCGCAGCCGGGTGTTGTAAGCGATATATTCGGAGGCGAGCAGGTTGGCAATTCTGGCGGCAATCTTGGGATTGGGATGTACGAACTGGATCAACGTGAGCAGCGTGAGCCGCTGCGGGAGGATCTTGCGATTGTCGTAAATCAGGCTGAGCGCACTCGGTGGTTCATTGCCACTCTTGAGGTAAGGCTCGGTCAGGAGCTTCAGTTCTTCCGGGGTAAGGCGCGCCACCACGTTCTGCACGATCGTGATGCTTTCGAGAATTTTGATTTGGGTGTTGAAGTCCTGGTCCGTGGTAATGCTGCTGTCCATCACGTCCGCGACCCGCATGACCTGCGGGCCGTGCTTCAAGACTTGGACCGAGGCGATGCCCCGATAAGCGGGAGTCGCGAGAAAGGTGTAGGTGGCTACGGCCGCGACGGTCACGAAAAATATGGCGAGGGCGTACCATTTGCGCTCGAGCACCATCAACCAGGTGTTGCGCAGGAAATTATTCGGCTCGGCTTCGGTCTGCTCGAAATCCGATTCGAAGGGCGTGCTGGTGGAGTCGGGTTGTCTGGGATATGATTTCATGGGTGCCAAATCGGGTGAAGACGTGCGCGGGTCAAAGCATCCGCTCCGGGACAAAGAGGACATCGCCGTCCTGAATCGTGGAGTGACTATTGGAATCACCCGAGACCAGTTGGTCCGCATTGATGGTGTAATTCACGGTTTGTCCGTCCGGCTTGGTCCGGGTCAGACTGACTTTGTTGCGATTGGCCAGGCGGGAGAATCCACCGGAGCGGGCAATGGCATCGAGGAGGGTGATGTTTTTTTCCGGGGGAATCACCACCGAGCCGGGTGAGTTGACTGCGCCCAGGACATTGATGGTGCGCTGCGAGTATTCGAGGACCGTGATGTTGATCTGCGGGTTGACCAGGTAATCGCGTTGATAAAGTTCCGTGATCAGCAACTCGGCATCGCGGACCGTGCGTTCCTTCACTTCCACTACGCCGATCAAGGGCACCACGATGGTGTAATCTTGGGAGATGCGGAGTTCGCGGTCCAAATCCGGTTCATGCAAAACCTGGACCTTCACCAGATCCATGGGCCGGAGTTGGTAGGTCGCGAGCCGGCCGGCCGGCCGCGCTTCGTCTTTGGCTGCCAATGCCGAGACGCAGGACAGGCTGCTGCCGAGCAGCAAGGCGACGGCGGTGGCGAGAGGGGAAAATCTTCCGGACCAGATGGACAGGGTTGGCGTACAGAAATTCATGATGGGTTCTTAGTAGCGCCAGCCCACCATGAGGCTCAGGACGTTGTTGGAAAATTGTGCGGCTAACAGGTTGGAGCGATTGCTCCGCAAGGTGTAATCAGCGCTGACACTGAGCCAGCTGCGGCACAGATAGGTCGCCTGGATATTGCCTTCCCAGAAGCGGTCATCGCGGTCGAGGGTGACGGGGGTGTTGTTCACACCGAAGACTCTCGGTCCATATTGCACGCGCCGATAACTGAGGCCAGCAGCCAGTTGCCATTGGGGCGTCGGGGCGGAGGAAATCCTGATGGCGTAACGACTGTTCTTCAACGACTCGCCCAATGCGCCGGTGCTAAAATCGCTGGCAACGACCAGTGAAGAAACTGTTTTGGGAGTCACTTCGTAATTAACCCCCCCGTTGAAGCCCCACAGGTTTTCCGCGGCGTTGTTGCCCACTTTGCGGGTCCGGTAGTTCAACGAAAATTCCCCGTTGAGTTTGGCGGTGAAGTCTCCGCGGGCCCCGATGTTGTAGTCCTGATCCCGGCCGCTTACCCCGCCGTTTTGGGGGTTGACCCAGCGATGGGCCAAGCCGGCCGATACGCTTACTTTGGGCGTGGCTTCGAGATAGATCTTGAACGGGACTTCCGTTTCCTGGCTGCCGGTAAATCCTCCGGTTTTATAGTCGGTCTTATAATAATTTAGTCCGGTCTTGACGCTGGTTTTGGCCGAGAGGCGGGCTTCCGCACTGCTGTTGAACCCCGCGACATCACGGCGGAAGATTGATTTCTGCCCGACGGTCGCCAACTCGCTGTTGTTTTGATTCATTTGCCGGAAGGAGGCGGAGCTGATCACCTCAAGATTACCGCTCTTGTAACCGAAATCGGCGTCGGCGGTGCTGAGTGAGACATCAGGCGCGGATTTGTCCACATACCGGGTGAAGGCGTTTTGGTAATTCAAGGAACCATGGATCAGGGAGTTTTGCCCGAACCGGAACTCGATGCCGGGGGTGACGGCGATGATCGTGTCAGACACTTCATCGGTGCTGTTTAGAAAAACGTTGTCGTCCTGCCGAACACTTAGCTCGGCGGTGAGGCTGATTTTGGTATTTTGCCCCAGCGATATTTTCGAAGGGGATGAAGGTTGGTCGGTCAGCTCAGGGGAGAGCGTAGCTTCCACCTCGCGTGGAGCCGATGGCCCCGCGCGTGGCGGCGGGGATGCTTCGGTGGTTTCGGCGGCGGTCAGCCCGGCACCTGCTAAAACAGCTAAAAGAGAGGCTAAGGCTACGCACCGAACTTGTGGTGTGATGTCAGGGATCATTCGAGTTCTTGGTCGGGGATCTATTGGGAGGGACTGACGATGGTGTCGCCCTTGTTGGGGCCACCAAACTCGTGATGAGCGGAATTTGGGCGGGGATTTGCCGCCGGATTAGCCAGGCCAGGTTCATCGGCGGACTCGATCCCTGCGCTTACAGCGGATTTGATCTGCTCAATTGCGCCTTCGATTTTCGCCAGCGAGGGAAGGCCCGCGACTGCACTGGTGATGGTGGCGGCAAACTGCGGCGCGGCTTTGGCCGCTACCGTCGTCAGCTGCAAGGCCACCTTTAGACGCTCCGCGGGATCGGTGATTCCTTCGGTGGCGGCGTTGATCGCCTGCCGGATGGCGGACGTGATTTTTTTCGCCTGGGCCTTGCGCGAAATTGCAGTGGTGGCGGCGATTTCTGTTACCTCGGCTGCGAGCCGGTTGGCCGGAGTTTTCGCCGGGTTATGTTCCGTGGTGTCAGGCTGGTGCGGCGCGGTGCTGGCGGCTTTGGCCTCGATTCCGGCGGAGAGCGGCAGCAGTAAGAGGAGAATTGCTAGGTTGGGTTTCATGGGAGAATTAGGTGGTTTTTTTTGGAGTTGCGGTTGTCGGTGATATTTCAATGGGGCTAATCTTTCAGGATGATTCGTTGTTTGGGGTCGGAGGTGATTCTCGTCTGACGGATGGAGGCTATCTGGTTCTCGTCGCCACGGTGGTTCTGCTGGTTGGGCTCGTTGTCGAGTTGTTCAATCGCCTGGAGAATTTTAAGGATCTTCTGCCCTCTGGTGGTTAGCCGATATTCAATTACTTTGGCATTTCCCACTCCCGGATAGCGCGAGATCAGACTGTATCTTAGCATATTGCGCAGCCGCTCGTTCATCGCGGTGGTGGTCAGATTGATTTCCCGCCGGCTGATTTCCGTCGGGTCGGAAATGCCATTGGCGAGATAACGCAAGATGACGACGGACCATTTCCGTTTAAGCAGATTTTCTGTCACGGCCGCAGTTCCGACAAGATATGACGGTGGAGTCATCGAATTTTGTGAAGCTTGATTGCTAAAATGCTCTGGGCTGTGATGCGTGGGGGATTTATAAATCATCGATTCTTGAATCCACCCTTGGGCAATCAGTAGTTAATGCGTTAGTCAGTTGGGCGGGAAGCAGTGAGAATCTGCGCGAAATATTCTCCCGTTGCTCGACCTGCAGGTAATTCCGTCAGTTCAGAATCATGCTGTTGAATCGTTGTCCTAGGCCGTAGGGGTGCGGTTGTTCTTACTGTTATTTCACTCTTCATATAGATCGACAAGTTACCGTGGGATTGTGTCGCGCATGCGTCAACTTGGTGACGATCATGTGAACACCACTGACGAAAAAAATGCAGGCCCCGGCTGCCTCCCATGATTTGATCCTTTGCCTTTGACGATGTGGGTGCAGGTGACGCTCGGGTGGCTTTCGCACGGTGATCCAAGGTGCTGCGGCCATTTCTGGGGCGATGCCCAAGGTCTGCCCTGAATGGCGCTAAGTTAAGGAGGTTGGTCGTCATGCTACCATGCGTGATCAGGCCAATTATTTTGCATGAGGAATGGTGGGCCGGCCCATGTGGCCGTGCCGGAGTGCGCACCGGAAACGGCTCACCCACAAAAGACGGCCTTACGAAATTCCGCAGCAAATCATCGCAGACGAAACGACAGGCAGTCGACGAACATGCCGCTTAACTTAGCGCCATTCAGGTCTGCCCTCATGGGGTGGTAGGGGGGCAAATTCGCCCCCGCGATAGCTGAAAACGTAACAATGTATACGTTGATTATGTGACGATATAGTTACAGCGTTACTCCGTTGTAACAAACCATCATACTATGAAAAATAAATTCTTGATCGTTGTTTTTGTTGCGACCGCCCTGCTGGGTGGCCCTGTCCTCATGGCTGGTTCCTCTTCAGAAGCTGCTCCTACGGCTGGAGTCAGCAAAGTCGTCAAGATAGCAGGTATGGATAAAGATCCGGTAGCCGTGAAAAAAATCATGCCGACGTATCCGCGTGAATTTCGCGAACTTGGGATCCAAGGGATCGCCACTGTGGATATGGTGGTCGACTCCACCGGTCGAGTGGTTGCGACTGAACTCGTAAGCACCAACGTGGCTGAATTTGGCCGTTTAGCGATGTTGGCCGCAAAGGACTGGACCTTCGTGCCAGCCAGTGCCAAGGGCAAACCTATCACCACGCGCGTGCGGGTGCCCTTTGCTTTCGTGATGCCTCAGCTTGTCGCCATGGGCGAAGACTGAGCGGTTTCCAGTGATACGTTGTTTCGGCGGCTCTCCGGCAGGGCCGCCTTTTTTTTTACAGTACTGAGCAGAGCGAAATTTACGGAATCTCAGCAAGTAGAGGAGGGAATCAATGCACCTGAAGAGCCGTTGCGGCCTCTTAAGCTGGGTAACCGGAATAAAACGTAACATTCCTACGGTTGCATATCGTCTGAGTTTTCCCATCCCTATCCGCCAAGCGGCCCCACCATCTACCCCGAAAAATCCCACCTTACGAACCGGTAAGGAAATCTACTGCTATATGAAAAATGACGCGATCGTCCCATCCAAGGTGAAGTTGAAGCCCAGCGAAATTATCACCAAGATCTCCTCCGCGCAAAAGCGCGCCGACCTCGCGAAGAAGAAAGCGCAGGCCGCCAAGGCGATTTTCAAACGGGCTAGGAAAGTCCACAAGCTGGCGAAGAAGGCGGCAAAGGCCGTTCGCAGCGAAATCAAGAAACTTGAAGAAGTTCTCAAGGCAATGAAGGTGGCCAACGCTCGGGCCAAATCAGCTGGCCGCCGGAAGAAACCGACGGCGAAAAAAACGTTGCGGGCGAAACCTGCGAAGCGCGAGCCAGTGGTGGCGCCTGCCCCAACGGCAACTGAGGTCGTCGTTCCGGCTGCTGCATCTCCGGGGCATCCCTGAAATTCTCGAGTCGCTGACGGTGGGCTGAAGTGGCCGTCACCTCCATTTTACCTGTCCGTGACTACGGTGTAACGTATCGGGCAGAAAATGCTCGTCGGTCATTTCCCGTGCATTTTGTAATGAAGGCATGCCCCACGCCACTCCTCCACGCTCACGCTCTCGTCGGTCCCGGATCTTGTCCTGCACCGCGCTTCTCGCCCTCACCGCCCTGCCGCTCGCGACGAACGCGCAGACCGGCATCCCGTCGGGTGCAGGTAACTTTAATGCCAATACCGCCGGTTCCTACATTTTAAACACGGGGAACACACGCAGCAATACGGGTGGGACTGAGGTGATCAGCATCGGTTCGGCCACCGGTCCTTACACTCTCACCATCGATGGCACAGTTTCCCAAACGGGAACCGGCCGGGGCATCCGCAGCTCCAACAACAATGTGACCTTCAACCTGACCGTCGGAAGCACCGGGCGCGTGCAGGCGATCAGCGACGATGCGATACAAGCCAGGAACGGGACGTTCAACGTGACGAACAATGGCACCATCTACTCTGGACCCAACATCGTCACCAACCCAATCACCGCGATAGCCACCGGGCAGGCCTTGGACCTTGCCAGCGCGGTTGGCGGCACCGTCATTAACAATGCCACCGGGGTGATCCGCGCGGACGGCCATGATGCCGTGCGGCTCGGGAGCAACATGACGATGACCAACTATGGCACGATCCGGGGCAACAGCGTCGTCAATGACAGCCCGGCCAACAATAGCTTCAACACTCCCGCCGGCAGCACTCTCGAAACCTACTCGGCGGCCGAGGGCGTTTCTTTCGAGAATGGCAGCAACACCTCGCTCAACAACTACGGCAGCATCTCGGGCAGCCGGCACGGCGTGGAGACCGATGTCAGCGCCATTAACATCACCGTCACCAATCAAGCCACTGGCGAAATGATCGGACGCAATGGCTCTGGCATCGGCTCCGATGCCACCAGCGCCTCTTTGACAAACGTGACGGTCCACAACTACGGGCTCATCCGCGGCGACTACGCCGGTGCCGGGAATGTGATTGATCGCACCGGCAGTGCGAGTCCCACCAATGACGGCGACGGAGACGGCGTGGACATCGACGGCGCGGCCACGATCAACAATTATGCCACCGGCCAGATCATCGGCAACGGTGCGGGCGGCTTTGATTCCAGTGGTCGCGCCAACACCAGCGATGGCATTTCCATCGGCGGCGGTGTGATTAACAACGTCGGCCTCATTCGGGGTGCGGGTGCGGGTATCGTGGTCAATAATGACTCGGTCCTCAGCCGGAGCGGTGTCGCCGCTTCCACCATCACCAACAATTTCGGTGCCACCATCGAGGGTCTGAATGGTTACGCCATCCGCCTCGAGAACAAACTCGGCGATGCCCGCGATAATGATGTCATCACGAATTCGGGCACCATCATCGGTGGCGGCAGTATTCCCAATCCCACCGGGACCGTGCTCCGGCAGAACAACCTGTCTGACCCGAACTCGACGGGTACGCTCGACGGCGTCAGCTACACCGGCACCGGTTCGATCCGTTTCGTTCGCGGTGATGGTTCGGCCATCCAGATGGGCGAAGGCAATGACACCTTGACCAACACCGGCACCATCACGGGCAACACCGGGCGCGCGGTAAATATGGAGGGCGGCAACGATACGCTTAATCACAACGGTGGTGCGATCAACGGCACCATCAATGGCGGTGTCGGCACGGACACCCTCAATCTCGGCGCGGGTGTGGCCCATAGCTCTGCCACGCAGAATATCGAAAACATCAATGTGGCATCCGGCTCCGCCTCTCTCGCCGGTGTCGTCAGCGGCACCACCTTGACCAAGGGCGGTAATGGTACGCTGGTTCTCTCCGGCGCGAACGATTACACGGGCACAACCACGGTATCGACGGGCAAACTCGTGGTGAACAATGTCGCAGGTTCAGGTACAGGCAGTGGTCCGGTGGTCGTTCAGAATGGAGCCACCCTGGGTGGTACCGGAATTTTTGCGCTTGCGACATCAACTACGTCAATCGACGTGCAAAGCGACGCCACGTTTCACATCGGTGGCGGGCGAATGACCGTTGGAAATGGTTCCTTGAATGTCGACGGTCTGTTCATTTTCGATCTCAACGGCACGATAGCCGGCACGGCCGGTGGTTATGATCAACTGAAGTTCTCGCTCGAGAACACCGGGTCGATCACTCTCGGCGGCAGCAGCGCCCTCCAGCTTAATCTCAATTTCGCACCGGTGCTGGGCCAGCAGTTTGAACTCATCGACGTGGGGAACGGTGGCGCATTCATCACCGGCACTTTCGCCGGCTTGGCCGATGGCGCATTTTTCTCCCAAGGCGGCCAGCAATTCCAGATTTCTTACTTTGGCGGCACGGGCAACGATCTCGTGGTCACGGCCATTCCCGAGCCCTCCACCACGGCGGCGATTCTTGGTCTGCTCGTTTTTTCCGGCGTGGCGGCGCACCGCGCGAAAAAGCGCAGGACGGCTGTCGCAACTGAAATGATCTGAGTGGACGTCTAAAAAGGTAGGGCGCGTTATCCCTAACGCGCCGTTCAGGATATTCCCGCACTCAGAAGCGGCGGGTTAAGGATAACCCGCCCTACCTGTTCAATCATCTTTTAGACGCCCCTGAGCGGAGTTCGGAAAACGGGGGCGAGACGAGCGTGAGGCAGAATGCCCAAAACGAGATGACGTACTACTGGCGCTGATGAGTCGTCGTAATTGTCGCGCATCTGTTGCCCCGGCAGGTAGAAATACAGTTATTCACAGAATGACGGCATCGTAAGTGAAATTTTATGCGGAATCATTGTGTTACATCTGTGCTTGGCTACGGGAATTTTCTTTGAAGTGAGGCCCGGCTGCTTTACGCCAGCTCCGTGAATCAAACCTATTGGCGCGTCGCGAAAGTGACATCGTCGGGTGATGGCGCGCGGGGAAAATCTCACACACCAATATGAAAACTCCCATCATCACCGTTGACGGACGCACCGGATGTGTTTTCGAGGGCGAGCTTCCGCAAACTTTTTGTTTCGTGCCGGAAGATTGCCTGTTGGCGGAAGTTGGCGGCGTTCGCGTCCTCGAAGGAAATTACGTTCGCAGCCGATGGGATGTGCGAAATATGCGCTGCAATGATGCGGGAGAAGGGCAGCATCTTTTCCCCAACCCGCAGAGTCCGGTTATTGATTTCAATGACGAGCAGGTCCGAATCTTTCTGCGTCGAATTGGCAGTGTGCAAATTGGCTGAAATAGGGTGCCGGTCGGCAGGAGTTTTATTTCTCGCGCCGGTGTTATTCTCGACTGGCCATCGCTGTCGGTTGAGCGTGGGTGCGGCTGATTGATTGGGCCGCTGCCGTGTAGAAAATCGCACAGACGCGGCCCAGCAAGTTTTCCGACGAAACGGTCTCGCGATCAACGGAGGTATTATTGTCACCCAGCACAAACCAGAGATCATTATGCCGTTCATAGAGGCGATGAATGATCGGAAGACCGGCCGCATTACGGTAAACGACGATGTCGCCCTTCTTCAGTTTTTCTACGGAAACTTTTTCAATCGTCACGATGCTGCCTTCATCAAGGGTGGGGAGCATGCTGCCTGACGGGGCGATCATATAGACCTTGCCGCCAATGCTGGTGGCTACGTGCTTCGCGAGCGTGAGGGCGGTGTCGTGCGAGATGGTGGAGTGCGGCGCGGTGGCGGCGGTCGTGGCATGCGTCGTGCATCCAGCCATGGCCCCGGCGAGAAGCAGGAGGGCCGTTGCCTTAATGACAAGGGACACGAACGGCCGAAAATAAACGGCCGGTTGAGAGTGGTCGCTAACGTCTGGGGCGTTTTGCATGGGCCCAGTATCCTAAAAAACAGCTTCTCGCGGTATCCGTATCCTCCCGTAACCCAGCCTACGGAAAACCGCTACGATCACCTGTCCGATGAGCTGGCATCGAGCCCTTAGCCGGAACGATGCAGTCCAGCGCTGAGAGCCGAGAGCCGAGAGACTAGAGCCAGACCAGACAATGGATACAGTTTTTCCCTCACAAAATCATTCTACTCAGACAGCCTGATCCCAGCCCGTGGAGAGAGGATGAACGAGGAAACGAGCTGAGCCTGCCACGGCACAAACCGGATGAATGGTATCGAGGTGGAGCGCGACCTTCCGACTTCGCCAAGGCTACGACGGACAAGCCGGGCGCGCTGGGTGATGGCTCACGTTGCAAAATCCGCCCGGAGGTCGGGTTCCACCACGGCAGAGACACGCGCGGTGAATCTTGTGACCCGTGCCACTTCTCTACCACGCCAGGCTCCGCGCTCTCCGCGTTAAAGGTATTTTTCCGATTCGCGGCGGAGTTGAGCTCATCCTCATTCCTCGGGGCCAAGATGTCTGAGACTCGCTCTGCGGATCGGGCTCTCAGCTCTCGACTATGGACTCTCGACTGCATCGTTCCGGCTAAGGCAGGCTTCACGAGCCGGCGCAAATTATTGCAGACGCGTTAACTCATCCGCGACGCGGCGGTCTGAACGGCAGCGTGGCGTTTTGCTCTGACCACCCCATCTGCCAATTTGCGTCAGCCAACGCTCAAAAGATCCTGCCGGTACGAACCGCAACACCGGCAGATCCAGTCCGCGGCCACTGCGTTTGCCAGCGTAGTCGTCGTTGCGTGCGATCAGCTCGCGGTCGAGATCGATGGCGAAAGAGGTTTCCGCTATTGGCCTGTTGTCATCGGCGCTCCGCAGTTCGATCCACCATTCATGCCGTCCGATCATCCGGCCCTGCGCTGGTTCCGGGAAAAGCGGAGCCACATGAAAATTCACGGCTGTCCGCTGATGCTTCCGGCAAACTACGGCGAGCGCCTCGGTCAACTCGCGCTCGATCACATGTTCACCGAAGGCGCTCAACTGAAGTTTTGTCCTTCCCACATAAATCAAACGCGGCGGCATTGTGCTCACGAAACGCACCACGTCCCCGATCACATAGCGGATCAAGCCGGCCGGAGTGGTCATCAACAAAACATAATCGACGCCGGGCTGCACGCCTTCGAGCGGCACACAGCGCGCATCGGTCATCGAGAGATTGTCTTCATCGTAATCCGCGAAGGGGATGAATTCGTAGAAGATTCCGCGATCAACCATCAGTCGCAGTCCCGCCTCGGGCTCGGCGTCTTGCGCGGCGATGAAGCCTTCGGATGCCGGATAAACTTCGTGGAAGTTAACCTTGTCGCCGAGGACCGCGCGTAATTCATCCGCGAAAGGCGCGATCGGCACGCCTCCGTGGACAAGGCATTCAAGGTTGGGCCAAAGATCCCTGAGGGTCGTGGGGCTTGTGCCGGTTTCTTGTTTGGCGCGCGCGCGAAGGGCCGCTGCCAGTACGAGTAGCCAGCTCGGGATACCCGCGAGCATCGTGATGTTTCCGTTCCAGGTACGCGCCGTGATTGCCGCAAGCTTGGCTGGCCAGTCCGCCATCTGGGCGATCTCGATGCCGGGCTCGTAGAGGAGGCGCTCCGCCCAAGCTGGCAGGTTCAGGGCGGTAATACCGCTGAGATCGCCATAGTAAATCGGTGGCTTGATGTCCGGCAAAGCGGTGAGTGCTGTGCTGCCGCCAAGAAAAAGATGCCGGCCGGCAAACACCGAACTCCGACCGCTGCGCAGTGAATAGAAAAAAAGTGAATCGAGACCGGCATCACGGAAATGCTCCAGCATCCCGACATTGACCGGCAGCCATTTCGAGGCCCCGGCGGTCGTGCCGGAGGAGACCGCGAAGTGACTGCATCGGCCGCGATGGAGCACGTCGGCTTCGCCGCGTTTCATTCGTTCGATGTAAGGCGCAAAATCCTCGTAGGTGCGCGGCTCGAGCCGGGCGCGAAATTTATTGTACGTTAGTTGTGGCTCCAATCCTTCGGCCCGGCCGAACGCGGTGGGGGCGTGATCTTTTAGAAGTTGTCGTAGGATTTCCTGCTGGGCGGCGACCCCATTGCCGATTTTTTCCAAACGTCGTGCCGTCCGGGCGGCGAGCCGCGCGGCAAAAAAACGCGCGACCTCGCCGGACACAGCCGGGCGTCGGGTTGGCGCCGAATAGGTGAGGGCGGGGGCGCTCATGGTTTAGGCCGCTTGACGCAGGCCATTCCGCAGAGTGCGGTAAAAGGCGGCAAAATGCGGCTGAAAATTTTTGTAATGGAAAATAAGGGAAGCGTGCTGCACGGGATTATCCGTCGCATTCGTGACGGTGAGATAGCGACCACGCGGGAACCACGCACGGCAACGTTCACGAAGTTCTCGCCAGGTTGGTGAGGTTTGCACCAGCACCGAAGATTCCTTCTCCGCGTAGAGGATCAAGGCTGGTCCTGAGAAAAGTGGCATGGGCTCGCACAGCGCGGGCAGCGCCGCCAGTGCGCGCACTCGTTCGCCGGCACCGATGGGCTCGATCGCGTTGATCGCGCTGAGGACAGAGTCGCGGAGTCGAATCGATTCCGGACGCGTGAGCACAAAACGCATGGCCTCCTTGTTGTTCGCCCCTGACTCGAACATCTTCAAGAACACCGAGCGCGCTTTCTCCACGAGGGAATCGTCGGTGCGTATGGGCGTGGTGAGGTAGGGCTTGATCACGCGGCCGAGCAGCGTCGAGGGCTTGGGTTCGGCGGGGTCGAGCAGATCGGCGGCGCAGGCTACCGGACTGACTAAAATTAGTCCGGCCAAGGGCAGCTCACGTTTGTCCGTCGAAGCCTTGCGCAGGAGTTCTAAGACGAGACCGGCCCCAAAGCTGACGCCGATGAGTGCAGGCAGACAGCCACGCGTGCGAGTGATCTCTTCGATGAGATCTTCGAGCTGCGCGAGAAACAGTTCGGTGGAAAAACCACGTCGCGGATAATTGAGATAGTACACACTGCCATGCGGCATCAGACTGCTGCGGATCAGATAGAAGGCGTCAGCGGAGTCAGGCACGAAGCCGCCCACGATGATGGTAGGCAAAGGTCCGGGGCGTTTTTCCACGAGAATGTCCGACCGCTGATGGAGTCCGGCGCGTCCAGTAAACTGCACGATATCCTGTCTGGTTTGAACTGACGGAAAGTGGGCGACGGTCCGGGGTGGCCGCAATTTGTAGCCAGTAGCGCGGAGCCAAATGCGCAGAGGAGCGGTGGGTTGTCGGCCAAATTGCGCCACGAGAGAAAATACCGGAAGTATGCTAAGGGGAGGCATCGTTGGAAATTCGCGGCAAGTTGCCCTCATCGTCAGGTTCGCCGCAAAACCAAAACCACACCGTCACTTCGCTTTAACCGGGCCGTAACCCGATTGTCGCTTTGGCGCAAAAAACAGCCGCTTTACGCGGCGGTCACAGTGATCGCGCCCCGAATTGTTTCGCGCTCGTTGAGGAATTCAGTGGGCGCGATTGATTGCGCGGTGATCCGAACTTGGATCCGCGCCAAGCGATCAAGCTGTTGCCGTTCTGCGTAGATGGGCCACCAATCATAGAGACAAATTTCCAAAGGCCGCCACATCGCGACCCAACCGACGATGGTGAGTCCCTCCCGAATGATGTCACGGGCCGCCCCCAAACCAGATTCTGCAATCAGCTCGCCGAGCAACAGACAGACGACGAGAAAAAGCAGCCCGACGCCAAGGCTCAAGCGACCACGGCGCAGCAGCTGGCGAAACTCCAGACGTTTAAGTTCCGCCCGAGTGGCGAAGTACCGGCGGACGGCATCTTGGACGCCCGCAAAATCGGTGGTGGGCGTTGGGTTGGGCAGCATGATGATCAATTCCAAATCATGCGTCGGCGGAAGTTCGCGAGCTGATCCCATGATGAATTCTTCCGCATCGGCATCGAGGTCCCGATCCACGAACGGAGAGGAATCCATCGCATTAAACAGCTGCGCCAACTCGCGCAGACTGAGCCTGATGGCTGATGTGGCTGGAGAGTTCATGCCCCTACGATGCCTTGCGGAATTGGCCGCGTCAAAAAAGCGGGCGGCTGGCCACCACCGCTAATCGCAGAGCCGCAGCGACTCGCACGGATCCGAATTCGTCACCAAGACGTCACAGGTGTAATTCGTTGGTTTTGGAATTACAACCGAACGGCGAAAGAGTGGGTTGATCGTTTCATAGGGTGGACGGCAGGATGCAGGTTTTTGGGGCCCGATGACCTTTGAACTTACGCACCGGATGAGGGCGTGGTGGGAAGGACTCAACGGACAAGACTGTTTCACAACGGCAGCGATCAGTGATGAAATTTTAACTTGAGGTAAAAAGGCGAGTGATGTGCCAGCGTCGTCGCAGCCTGGTGCCGGGAACGTTAAGATTGGGTTTCAGGTCTTATTGCACCTTGTGGCAGGGAACAAATATTTCGGAGTTTTAGGTGGCCCCATGTCACGTTGCTCGCTCCAAAGTTTTTTTCGGCTAGTAGAGCCTGTCCCAAATGCGATGAACGCATATTTCCAGAGGGGAGCGGGATAAAAAGAAAAGAGGCATGAGACGGTGATTTCCGTTCCATACCTCAAATTCGGGCCGAATATTTTTGGGGTGAACAAGAAAACGACGACCCAAACCGCCCCGATCCTCGCTTATCAACCCGCCTTGCGTCCAGCACTTCCTTGCGTGTACGGCCCGGTGGAATTCCGCGACTTTCGCGCTCAGCTGATCCAGATCGACACGTTCCTCCACGAGGGCGGAATCGAGTCGGCGTTTATTACAGCCGTTGCCACCGAACACGCGACGGCGTTGGCCAGAGCCAGCGCGAAGGCGGGCGCATAGTTTGCCCGCACCAGCACCCTGGCCTTGCGGTGCAACCTCGCGAGCTTTGTCACGGGCTTGAGCTTCCGGGAATTTTCCATCCGCGTCGCCGAGAGCAGCCTCCTGCAATGGTTCCTGCACCACGGGGAAGTTGATCGCGTGAAAGCCCCGAGCAAAAGCGCCCTCGAATGCTACCACCAATGGGTGAGCGCCGCGACGATGACGGCCGTACATCAACAACTCCTCACCGCCGCCGTGACGCCCGCCCGCGCCGCCGCGCCGCAACCGCTGCACCTCGCCGAGCCGATCGACGCGACCGAAGTATTTTTCGACAGCACCTGTCTGAAGGCCAACATCCATTTCCCCGTCGACTGGGGGTTGTTGCGCGACGCCGCCCGCACGCTGATGAAAGCCACGGTCCTTATCCGCCGCACCGGCCTGAAACAACGCATGCCGCAAGAACCGCTCCTCTTTCTCAGCGCCATGAACAAACTCACGATGGCGATGAGCGCCAACCGCCGCCGGGCCGACGCCAAGAAACAACGCAAGCGCACCTTCCGCCAGATGAAGACGCTCGAAAAAACCATCGCCCGCCACGCGCAAGCGCGTCGCGATCTCCTCGCCCAGCGCTGGGCCGAGACCGAGCTCAGCGAAAAACAAACCCAAGTCATCCTCCGCCGCCTCGACCACAGCCTCGCCCAACTCCCCGCCGTCGAGCGTCTCCGCACCGCGCTGCCCAGCCCGCTCCAACAAATCTGGGGCGACCGCGGACGGCACCAGAGTCTTTTGTTTTGCATCCGCCTTGCTGGAGACGCGGCGCCCTCGCTGCGTTTGCGTGTCCCACCGCGCCGAGGGCGGCGCGGCTCCATTCAACGCCAAACCAAAAGACCCCTGCGGACGGCACAGCCACGCCATCAAAAGCGGACTCTGCCCCCGCAATCCCGCCGAGTTGCAAAAACGATTACAGGAAGATGAAAGTTTTCGCGCCGGCCTCCGTCGCCGCGGTGCCACCGAAGCGCGCATCGCGATCTTCAAGCACGGTTTCGCCGGCAGCCCCTGTCGCGCGAAAGGATTTGCCGGCCGCGAACTCACGGTGAGTTGGGCGGTGCTTGCGCACAACCTCTGGCTGCTCGCCCGCCTGAAACTCCGGCAAGACCGGGAGGCCGTCGCCGCCGAACGGCAAGCCGCCTAAAAACCGAGACCGCCCGAAAGGGGCGCAGGAAACCCGGAGAAGAAATCCGCCGAATATCCCGGCGCAAGCCCCGCGCGGTGAATCCGAAAATGCCGCTGCTCAATTACGTCAAGCTCCGCGCTCTCCGTGATAATCCGTGAAATCCGGGTCTCCCATTGCGGTTTTTAGGTTGATTGTCCCTGGTGGCTGCGGCGCAAAAAAAAACCGCCCGCGGTGACGGGCACCGGGGCGGTCGGATCGGCCAGAGGCCGAGAGGCACCTTGGAACTTAATTGCCGACGACGAGTTCGGGGCCGTTGCCGGCGCCGGCTTCGCGGCTTTTGAGGTAGAGCTGGGCGTTGTTGCCCGTGAGCGCGAACGAGACGATCTTGGTGGAGTCGCTGGTGTATTGCGAATTCACGTAGCTCGACACGTTGATCGATTTGTCGGCCACGACTCCGGCGGTGGTCGTCGCGGTGCCGATGGACGAGCCGGTGGCAGGCTTGTTGGTCCAGGTGAGACCGGTCTCTGTCCATGAATCCGTCGTGCATTGGTTGACGGTCACGGTGCCGGCCTGCGTGGTCGCGTCCGTCGCCAGCACGAGGGTCGCGGTCGTCGGCGTGAAGGACAGGCCGGACAGGTCAAACTTGACGAAGGCGACGCGGTCAAAGCTCACCGAGCTGGTGCCGTCGTCCTTGGCCCCGAGGACCAGGGCCGTTCCGTAATTCGTGCCCGTGCTGCCACCGAAGGCGTAGGTGTCTGCCACCGCACCGAGGGTGGCCGTGCTGCCACCGCCGCCGCCACTACCGCGCTTCGGTTTTATCGTGGCGTAGGTTTCGGAGCCGTCGCCCAGGCGCACTTCGTCAAACCAGACCACCGGGAGGTACGAGCTGCTGGTGGTGGTGCCGGACCACGGCCACTTGTAGATGCCATACTTCCAATAGTTCAGACTCTGGTCAGGATATCCGATGTTGATGTTGGAGCGGCTGAGCACCGGCGAAGTGCCCGCGGCGTCGTTCAACCAAATGTTGATCGAACCGGCGCCGGTTTTGCTCCAAGTGATCTTCACCACAAAGTCGTTCCATTGGTCCAGGGCGACGTTGGCGATGTAGGCGTTGTCGCCGCTGCCCTTCGGGTCCGAGGCGGTGGTCCAGCGCCAGTGTGCCTGCCATTTCTGCACGCCGCTGACGGAGACCCGCGTCATGTCAAAGGGCGGGCGGCGGGACGTGTCGTCGCCGTGGACCTGCCCGAAGATTTCCTCGGTGCCATCGTAGAGGCTGTTGCTGGGGACGTAGACACTCCACGCGTACCAAATGGTCCCGGTCTGGTTGTTGTTGCTCAGCTTGAGCTCGCTGCGTTTGCCGCCGGAACTATCCGGGTCGGAACGCCGCACCTCAAAGCGGAGCGCTTTGGTTCCCGGACGACCTGACACCGGCGACGGCGCCGTGAGCACCTGCGTCGAGTAACTCGAGGGGAACGCCGACTGTTCACTGACGCTCAGTGAGCCGGTATGGCCCAGCTCGGACGCGCCAGTGCCGTCAAAATCGGCCGCGTAATAAATAGTGCCGAAGACCGGCACGCCAACCAAAGCACAAGCCAAGGCAGCGGCCTTGACCAGATAGGGAGACATTTTCATAGGGTAACGAATGAGGGGTTAAGGAAACACGAGGGGGTGCCCGTGGATTAACTGACCCGACCAACCGAACGAATCCCCGACGCTTTCGCAAGCAGGAATCGATCGGAAATTCGATCTGCAGGAATCAAAATTGATCCGCAGTTGACCCGCTGTGGTCAGGAGGGAGCGGAGGGCGCAATTTGATCATAGGGATGAACTCCACCGAAAATTCCTCCCCTGCGTCGCATGCCGCCGCACAAGGCCGGAAACCCCACGCCGGTGCAGCAGGCCGACGAGAGGCATTGCGGGCTACGAGGCCAGACCATGGGGTTTCGTGCTGCGCCGGCGGCTCGTTCTATTCGGCGTCAACAATCTCGTCGTGCGCCCGCGTAACTGGGATGAGTATGGCAAGCGGTTGAAGACCGACCGGCGCGACGCGCTCGCCCTGGTCTCGTGCCTCGACCGTTATGTGGCCGGCAGCTTTCTCGCGAAGATGAGCTGCGTGGAATGCGTCCGCGAAACCCTCCGTCTCGCGCTCGAAGCGGTGGAGGCAGCGTTTCGCGGCGTTCAGCCGCGAGGGACTTGTCACGTGATAGGTGGCAAGTTTTACTGAAGGTCCGTGGGCGTTGGTGGGTATGAGAATCGAGTTTAGGGGGTGGCCGGATGGCTCAGGCCGTGCATGAAATGCAGGATGACGGTGGCGTGGTAGGAAAATTTGCCGTTGGGGGGCGACGACGGGCGGTGCCTGCTCGGCTGACTGATGGATCTGAAGATAGATGTGGCTATAAAACGGCTCACGGTCTTTCTCTGCGGTATGGCGAAAGCAAAATCTCCCAAACTCCTTGTTCCTAAATCCGGTTTCAACATTCTAAACGTTGATCGTGAGCATCCGTTGCTGCCCATCTACGCTTACGCGGTTGAGTCCATGGCGGCGGAGGCCGACTTCGCCAGCAAGTATGGCACAAAGAAAGCGCAGATGAAGTATGTCGCCACGCACATGGTCGCGACCATCAGCACCGACTTTAAGGATTACAAACTCATCATCGCGGAACAGCTGGGCAAGTGAGGCGGTAAACGGGTTAACCGACGAGGTCGAAACTTCGCTGATTTGATGCGACAGATGGTGTGGCCTGAAGCAGGCTCAGACTCCTGACCTCAGCCCGTGGAGAGAGGGTGAAGGAGGAAATAAGCTGAGTCCTCCAGATGGAGCGAATTGACCTCAACGCGCTCGGGTTGGCCCGCGAATCACGCTAAGCAGCGCGAATAGATATCCGGGCCCAAGCGCCGGGGCTTTAGCTAGAGACCTTTCGGAGCAGGGCCTTCATTCGGGTCAATTCGGGTGAGACCAACGTCTCTTGAAATTAGCCTATTGAAACAGGATTCCGCTGGTCGGGCGTTACCGAGCGTAAGCGACACTCGGCAGCGTCCCGCCGCGCCGCGATATTTCGGAGGCGGTAGGGCGAGGCGTCCCCGCCGAGCTGCGGCTCACCCGGAGGGTTCGCCCTACCCAAAGTCCAAATCTTTCGGGACGCTGGGGTGATTCGTAGGCCAATCCTCCGAGAGAAAATCCAGATCTTCCCACTAACCACCAGCCGTCGCCCAGCGCTATGGCTCGGCCAGCACGAATTTCCCCGAAGGGAAAACAAGCCAAGCTACGGGACAACGCGGAGTGAAATCAAGTCAGGCTCCGCGCACTCCGGCCATTTGACAGGCTCAGACCGTCCTGTGCGAAGTCGAACGGACGCGTCCTCCACGTTGAAGGTATTTTTTCCGATTCTCGGCGGAGTTGAGCTCACCCTATTTCCTCGGGATCAGGATGGCTGAGGCGAATGGCGCTAAGTTAAGGAGGTTGGTCGTCATTCGACCATGCGTGATCAGGCCAACTATTTTGCATGAGGAATGTAGGGGCGGCCCTGCGAAATTCCGCAGCAAATCACCGCAGACGAAACGTCAGGCAGTCGACGATCATGCCGCTTAACTTAGCGCCTTTCATGTCTGAGGCTTCCATGTTTTCCGTGGGTAACTCCACTTTGCAATCGCCGGCAAACAGACTCCTGCAAAGCGGAAGCAAAATCAGCTCGCTGCTGGACTGACTTTGCTCGTGCCGAGCATGAATTCCAAAACGTCGGTGGCATGGTAGGACGTTTTTCCTTCGGTGAGGAAGCGGGCGAGATCTTTGATGTCGTCGCCGGCGGTGACGATGGGCGGTTCGTTTTCGTCGCCCGGGATCGCCTGGCCGAGACCGACGGCGGCCATGAGGCTGTTGCACAGACATTTTCTGCCCAAGGCATCTGCGGGATCGCCGCCTTTATGAATGAAACCCGCTTCCGGCTCGGCGGGACAACGGAAGCCGACGGAGCCGTCGGGCTTTTCGTAGGCTTGGCGCAGATAGCCGAGATCACAGGTGCGGGTGCGGGCTTCGTAGATTGCCGGATCGGAGACGGTGCCGACGAGGTCGACTACTTTGAAGGGCATGCCGGTGGGCGAGGCGCGGGGGTCGGTCCGCAATTCGATGAGACCGGCGGCGCAACGACGCAACACGGAGAGTTTGATCTCGGGCAACAGGCCGGATTCATCACAGAAGGCAAAGGCGGTGCCGATCTGCACGCCAGTCGCGCCGGCGGCGAGGGCGGCGGCGAGTTGATCGGGATGCGCGTAGGAGCCGGCGAGCCAGAAGGGCAGGCCGAGTGCTTTGATCGCTTTGAGATCGGCGTTGTCGCGCGGTCCGTAGATGGGTTCGCCGCGGTCGTTGAGTTGCGGCGCGCCGCGAGGAGGAGCGTTGTGGCCGCCGGCGGTGATGCCTTCGACGATGAGGCCGTCAACTTTGCCGTTTGATTTGCGGGCCAAGGTGGTCGCGAGCGCGGATGAGGAAACGATGGCGAGAAAGGACGGACGGCGCAGCGTGGGCGGCGTGCCGCGGATAAATTTCGCGGGATCGAACGTGATGCGGTGTTCGTTGTTCGCCGTTTCGCCTTCGACGGCGATGCGCAGATCCACAGGTTGCCCGATGGCGAGTAGATCGAGCACACCGGGAATGGAACGGGGAATGCCCGCGCCCATCAGGACGTAATCCACGTTGGCCAGCATGGCACCGTAGAGCGAAGCGAGGGTGGGGAGCTGGATTTTTTCCAGCAAATTGATCCCGACCACGCCGGGGTGTCCTTCCTTGGCGAGCCAGACTTCCACGAAATTTCCGATGATTGTCAGGGTCGACAGCTCGTCCGGGGTGGACATGGAGTACAACTGGGTCAGGCGATAGGGCAGCGCTAAGGTTCGGCCGCCGGCATGAAAAAATTTTGCTTCGACGGCGCGCGCGGCTTCTTGCAACGGGCAATGGGCTAGGGCCCGGCGGACGTCTCCCTCGGGATCACCATCTTGCAGGCGGCGCACCATGACGGCCGCGAGAGCCGTGCCGGAAACTACGCCGAGGTGGCCTTGCGATGAAACCGTGCGCGCGAGTCGCCAATTGGATACGGCTACGCCCATCCCGCCTTGAATGATCACGGGAAGAGAAGTCGGGCTGGCGTCGGTTTGCATTAGGGGAAAGGTTAGTGGGAGTTGGGCGCGACTGCCTTGATGCTGGTCAAGCCATCTGCCAGAAGGGGACGGGGTGGAGCGAGCATCCGTCGGCGGGCGATCGGGAGTGGGGCACGATGATTGATCGCGATGCCGGCCTGAGGGCGGCTTTCAAGGCGTTGCGTTCGGCCGGAAGATGGCAGGGCGCGCAAAACGTAAATCGTGGATTTTTGCACGCCAACAGTATGACGGCGGAAAGGCCATCCGGCTGCGCAGGGGTTGCGCAAGGCTCGGCGTGGGTTGGCCTGAGTGGGCGGGCGAGGGGGTGGAGCCGCGGCGCATAATCCACGTTCGTCTTGCCGAGCAACGCCGCCAGCATCAGGCCCGCGTGCTCCATCGCATGATAGACGCCCACGATTTGAGTACCGCTCGGGAAAGTTTTCACCGCTGACTTGTGGCCGGTAAAGATCACGCATTCGAGCCTCTGCCCTCACTCAATTAGGCCTCCGCTGTGGGAGCCGTTCTGCCTTGAGGTCCCTTTCATTCAATTAATTGAATGAACTCTCGATTGTTCAATCGGGAAAATTAAATTTTAACTTTTTTTGAACAGTATATCCCCGTCCCTTCGGATCGCTGAAGGGCGTCGTGCCCTAACCTAATAAAACGACCTCTAATGAATAATAAACCCCGTATCGATTGCCGTATCATGAAACGGCTTCGCCTGCCTTTGGCAGGCTTGCTGGCTGCTTGTGGAGCAGCCATGTCAGCGCAACAACCAACTCCCAGCGGTGGTTCTCCCGCTGCCGAAGAGGTAATCATCTTATCTCCATTTGTTGTGAATTCCTCGAAGGACGTCGGTTATGTGGCGACGAACACCCTCGCCGGCAGCCGCTTGAACACTGCGTTGGCGGACACGCCGGCCTCGATTTCTGTGTTCACCCCGGAATTCCTGTCCGACATCGACGCCAGCAACGTCCTAAAGGCAATCGAATACAGCGTTAATTTTCAGGAGGATCGGACCAATTCTGGCGGCAATCCCCAGCAGGAAAACGATATCAACATCCAGGCGCGCGGTTTTGCTGGAGGCGGTTTCCGTCAGGCCTCCCGAAACTATTTTACGTGGTTCCTCAACGGTGACTCCTTCAATACCGAGTCCCTTACGTTCTCCCGCGGCCCGAACTCCATTCTGTTCGGTCTCGGTGACCCAGGTGGCATTGTGAACACAACCACGATGCAAACCCGGTTTGCCAATCGCTCCACGGTGAATTTTCGCTTTGACGAATATGGATCGGTGCGCGTCTCCGCTGACACCGATATGCGTATCTCCGATAAATTTGGCCTGCGTTTTGCCGGCCTAGTGGAGAACGGCAAGACTTGGCGGGAACTAGCCTACAAGAATCAGCGACGCGTATATTTGGCGGGCACATGGCGGGTTACGGCAAACACGACCGTGAGATTTGATGCCGAGTATGGCGATGTTAAGCAACTTCGCTCGCTGCCTTTCACTGGCCGTAATCGATTCGGTGGCTGGGCGACGGCGGGCCAGCCGGTTTATTCCGGTGGCACGACCTATCCGACCGGCACCACCCGCCTGTCCGCCAACTCCACCACGCCACGACTGACGCTTGATCACGATCGGGGGACGGCGGTCAATTGGCAGAACCAAGCGGTCGGCACGGCCAATCCCAATCCTCCCGGCAATATCCCGCTGACCGATTTTAACTTCGTGCCGAAAACGGTCGATCTGCGCGGCCCTGCGGCCACCACCAACAATCCGTTGTATACCTATTCAGCCTATTTCGAGCACCAGATCATTCCTAACCTCTTCATTGAACTGGCTGGTAACGTGCAGTCGGAAAAGCGAGACTGGCGTAATCCCGTGCAGGAAGGCCGGGCCGGCATCTTCGCCGACCCGAACGCATTCCTCCCCGGCGGGGCACCTAATCCCAAGGTCGGTACCTACTACATCGAGGATCAGGCCATCCAGCGTATCCGTAGCCGAGATATGCAGAATTACCGCCTCACGTTGACCTACGAAAAAGATTTCGCGAACTGGATGGGACGCCATCGCTGGGTGGCGCTTGCCAGCCGCGAGAAGCTCGAGACGCTGACCCGCGACTACATCGAGTCAAACGTAACTCCGCTGAACCCTACTTTGTTCCCCAATTTGCGTTCGGAGGCCAACTACATCAACCGACGCACGTACCTGAATTTCAACGGCGGTAACCGGAGCTATAAGGCGGATCCTTGGGCCGACCAAAAAACCTACCAGATATTTGATCCGACCTACGGTCTGGTTGGCACGGTGACCCCAGAGTTTGTGGCCACCGCGATCCGACCCACCAAGGAAGTCGTCACCAGCAACTTGTTGGGCGGACAGAGCTACTTCTTCAAGAACCGGCTGGCCATCACCTATGGTTTCCGCACGGACGATGTGGATCAAAATCCATTCGTCGAGACCATTGATCCGGTTAAGGGCGTGGTGTCTTCCGGTGTCCTCGGGCCCAAGCGTTCCGCTTCGGGTAATACCCGTAGCGTGGGGGCCGTACTGAAGGTAGCAGGCGGCTTCGCGCTGACATACAACACCGCGAATACCTTCCAGCCGCAGACGCCGATTGATATCAAGGGAAAATCCCTCGGCAACATTAAGGGCGAGGGCTTTGACGTGGGGGCACGCTGGTCGCTGCTCGATGGCCGGGTTTATGCCACCGCGACTTATTACGAGAGCAATGCGGTGAACCGCGGGGCTTTCAGTTCCCTGAACACCGTCACCAACATCAACCAGATTTGGGAGGCCATCGAAGGGCCGTCGGGACCGCGCAGGTTGGATCAGATCAGCACGCAGGACACCCGGGACGATACCTCGCAGGGTATGGAATATGAGCTCGTGGGCAATATCACCGACAGTTGGTCGGTGCGGATGAATTATGCCAGGCCCCGGAATGTGCAGAGCAACATCAACCCCCGCACCAAGGCCTATATCGAAGAGTTTCGCTCGCTTTGGCTCTCGCCCGCCAATGCCAACCTGATCATCCCCAACGTCACAACCGACAACACCGTTGCCACCCGTCTGACCAATGTGATTGATCCTCGCCTCGCTAGTGATGCCCGGGCGGAAGGCCGCCAGGGTCGCGGGCTGCGCGATGAAGTTTTCACACTCTTCAGCAATTACAAGTTCCGCACGGGGACCTTGCGGGGTTTCAGCGCCGGCTACGGACTGAAAGGATATGGTAATAATGTGCTGACCTATCTCGGCACCACCGGACGTGGCAGTCCGGTGTTCGGTCGGGGTTATTGGTTGTCGGACCTCAAGCTGGGCTACGAGAAGAGGCTCCGCACTTTTGGCAAACCGGTGGACTACAAATTGCAGTTGAACGTGACCAACCTGTTCGACCAAAATAATGTTATCTATAATTCTGCTGCCAACATCACGGGGAAACCGGACGTGTATTACTTCATCGAACCGCGCACCGTTTCCATGTCGCTGTCGCTGAGTTTCTAAGCCAGCGATAAATTACTGTTATTTCGGGCCCGCCGCGAGGCGGGCCTTTTTTATGTGCGCCCAGCAGGGCGCACTTGCTCACGCCGGCGGCGGCCGCAGAGTTGCCCCTTCGGCCCAGGCGCCCCGGACAAGCACGCGTTGGGCCCGCTCTGGAATGCCCTTTTCACCGCGCTCCACGAGGGTGGCAAGCAAGCCGGTCGCTACACGACCGACTTCTCGCGAGTCCTCATCAATCCCTGCATAGTTGCGGACGTTGTCCGCGAGTGAGATGATGGCCACGCCGAGTTTCTGTGGCACTTTGATTCGTAAGGTATCAATCATCTTGGGGAAAATATAGTGTGTGGTGACGACAGCATCAGGACGCTCAGCTCGGAGCCATTGGCGGAATGGTCCAAGTCGTGGCTCACCGACGAAGGGCGTGAGTCGCTGGTCAGCCGGCCAGTCGCGCTGATCCAGCAGGTAACCTGCCATGTAGTTTTTTTCGAGTCGCTCGTTGTGGGAATCCGGGATGGCGTAGCCAATCCGACGATAGCCCCGGGCCCTCAGGTTGTCCAAGATCATCCGGATAGACGCGTAGTGGTGGGATGTCACCAAGTGCAGCAGTGGGCTCTGGACGGTATATCCGAAAGAAACGGCGGACAAGTTGTCGAAATTTAGGGAGAGCAGGGTGTGCGCGACTGGTTGCGGACAGACCAGCACGCCCCGGATGTTTCGGGCGCGGAGCACGCCTGCGAGTCGCTGGGGGTTGCTTTCGTATTCATGCAGGTCGAGGACCGCCAGCCGGTAGCCTAGCTGGGCGGTACGCTCCTTTGCCCCCGCGTGATAATCACGATACTCGGGTGTGAGCTGCCAGTCGTAGCCGTTGCGCGAATTCACGATCCAGCCCAGCATGCCGTGAAACACCGGATTTAACCCCGCGCGCCGGTAGGCGGCGAGCGCGCTGAGCATCGGATCACGTTGATAGCCCATTTTCCTGGCGACGGCTACGATGCGTTTCTTGGTCTCGGCGGGCAGTTTCGGACTGTTGTTAAGTGCCAGACACACGGTCGAGGAGTCCACCTTGGCGGCGAGGGCAACGTCCTTGTACGTGAGGCGTTGGGGCATATTCAATAGACTGAATTACAAATGCTTTGCTGCCAAGTCATTAATGACCAATACTGAGTTAAATATGCAGCTATTATGCGATGCACTTGCCGTGCTCGGCTCACGCCACGGTATAATGTTTGATCCGATCGGGCGCGATTGCCGCATGGTGCGGTTTGATACTTTTGAAGAGGCTCCCCGGTTCGCTTTGCGGGCCGGGCTGCGGCTGGAAGGGCGTGAGCGCGTCTTTCCTCTGACCCGGGAGGGAACGGGCTTCGACCTGATTGACCAGCGCACGACGCCGTGCACGATTCGCTGGATCGGACTCGATGCGGATACGGCTTTGAAGGTCACGCTGACTGCGATTATTCCCTTCCGGCCGAGGGATCTGTCGTTCTCCTCAATCCCAGTTGTTCAACTCCAGTTGACCGTCGCAAAGCTGGCGGGGCAATTTCGCTGGACCAAGGTGCAGCCCAGACCGGAAACAGTGGAACTGTTCATCGAGATTGGCGATGGCGACCTGCAACCGATGCCTGGTACGGCCCCCGACGAACTGGACGTGGAGTTTGCGAGCTGGCTGCGTCCGGATAATGATCCGCAATTTCCGCGGCGCCCCGAGGATCGGCGAATCCAGCGCGACACCTTGGTGGCACCGGGTGCCGCGCGCCTGCCTCGTGGTTTCAGCCGGATTGTCCGCTTAGATTCGCCGCTCACCTTGGATGTGTTTTGGTGCGCTTGGCCGGGGTCGGCGCTCCGACTGGACGGAGTGGAGTCGCCTTTTTGGCATGCCCGGCAATTTCCTGGAAAGACCGCAGTCATCGACTGGGCGCGCCACCATGGTGCAGAGCTGCTGCGCAATGCCACCCGGGTTGATGCCATGGTGCAGGCCCACAATCTCGGGCCGGCGGTCGATCATCTGTATGCCTACACCCTACATTCCTGGCTGATCAACACTTGGTTGGTAGCGGATGGCGATACTCCCTGGCTGAGCATCTGGGAGGGCAGTTGCTATTTTCATTCCACCATCGATGTGGAGTTTACTCAGGCACCGTTCTATCTCGCGCTGTGGCCTGAGCTGCTGGGAATGCAACTGCGCCAATGGGCGGCAAAATCCTGCGCCAGCGATCCCGGCATGGGTTCGGCCATGGCGGGAACTCGCTTTATGCCGCATGATCTCGGGCGCTACGCCGAGGTCGGCGCGGCGGTTTATCCTCACCCCATGGAGGTGGAGGAAACGGCGAATTTCCTCATCCTCATGTTTGCGCATTCGCGTCGCAGTGGAGATCGGTCGCTGATCGAGTCGCATAGGACGCTCCTGGTCCAATTGGCCGGCTTCCTCCGCGCCGCCGATACCGACGGTTCCGGCGTCCCGGCGCTCGGCGTGGCCAATACGGTGGATGACGGATCGCCCGCCATCCAATATGGCCGCAGGCAGATTTACCTCGCGATGAAGACGCAGGCGGCGCTGCGGGCGGCCGCGGAAATGCTTCGGCCCTGGGAGCCAGCGGCGATGTTGGCTGAGTGGCAATCAACCGCCGCGCGCATTCTGGCGACAATCGAGGAGAAGGGCTGGCAAGGCGATCACTACGCGGTTTTGCTTGAGGCTTCAGGCCGACTAAAAAATCCTTGGACCGGTGAGTGGTCCGACCACGCCGAAATTTGTGGTTGGGACGCTCCGCACATCTACACGGCGAATGTGGTGCCCTTGCTGGACATGGTTGGATTTGACGCCGGATTGAACGGGGAGAGACTTCGCCTCGATCTGGTTAATGCGACAGCTAGCTGTCTTCGCGAATACGGGTGCATCCATACCGACTACACCGCCGTTCCGTCTGCGGAGTCGGGGATGGGTGGACTCGTGGGAGCGTCGAGTGAGCCCGGCTGGATATCCATGAACATGCTGCGTGACTTGGCGGCGCTGCGCCGCGGCGTTGATCTGCTAGGCTTGGCCGACCGCTATTGGGAGTGGCAGGTGCTTACCAACCAGCAGGGACCACACCTTTTCTTCGAGTCCTTTGGCGGTAACCGGCTTTGCTTTTATCCGCGGGGCGTGGCGGTTTGGGGCCTGTTTGAGGCGGTATCCGGCGTGGTCATTGATCGACTCGCAGGGCGGCACGAGGCGCACTCGTCGTGGCCGAAGTTGCAGGTGCCGCTTCTGTGGGACGCAGTCTGGGAAACCGACGCCGTCCCGCCGGACCAACGCGGGGCCTAGCACCAAACCATTCTGCGCGGTTAGCCATGCAGCCTGGGAGCTGGTTGATGAAACCAACCCCATTTATTTCCCTCGCTGAACGTGAACTCGCTTTTTTCTTTCCGGGAGCACTTCGCGTCCGGCTGCAAGAGCTGCTGCCCGAAGCGCACCTGATCAAGGCCAACCGGGCAAGCACGCGGAATGGAGCGAAGTCTTGCATCGGATCCGCCCGGAGATCCTTGTGACCGGCTCAGACTTTCTGATCTCAGGAATGAGGATGAGCTCAACTCCGCCGCGAAGCGCGATAAAATACAACCAACGCGGAGAACACGTCCGTTCGACTTCGCTCAGTACGGCCTGAGCCTGTCGAATGGCCGGAGAGCGCGGGGCCCGACGTGATGGGGAAGTGGCGCGGGTCTCCTGACTCGTGAGGGAGGTTTTGCCGCGGGCGTGTAGCCTCGTTTGAGGGCGCAGCCCGAAAACGGGGCCGCAAGACACCGCGCAAGGGCGATAAAGCGACGCGCAAGAAACTCTGCGTCGGTCTGGCCCGGCAGTTCATCGTCGACCACTCGCAGCGTAACCGCACCGGTCGCACGACGCCCGAAAAACTCGGCCTGCAAATGAGTTGGCCCGCCGCCTACGTGCTGCGCGGCAAAGCGCCGATACCCGTCGCCGCGCCGCAGGCCGCCGCCACCCAGCTGATGTTGCTCGGGCTCGAAGGGCTTGTTCAACCCGGGTCCCGTTTCGCGCTACGGCGAAACAGAACCCTCAGAGTTGGGCGACCAGTGCGGCGGCGGAAATGGGGCGATAGGGCTGAGCGCAGAGCCATCATGGGTGTCGAGGTCGGCGGACGAAACGTGGTATTCCATGGTAAAAGCTGCAGGTAAAAGGGTGATCGCTAAAAATATCGCGGCGAGAGGTTTCATAATTTAAATATATCGACCGCAATGAATCATTTAATTTTTGCGCACTGACAGTCTATAGAAAGGTGCTATTTCCAAGCGCGCTGGCGAATCTCGCGCGGCCCAATTCCCTGGCTGCGCTTTATCAGCCGCGAGAAATGAAACGGATTTTTACATCCGCAACGATCGCCGATCTCCGCCACGGTTAGTCCCGTGGTCTGCAACATGGCGATGCCACGTTCCACTCTTGTCTTCCAGAGGTAACGCGCCGGGCTGGTGCCGAGATACTGCCGAAACCGCTGATTGAGGCCGCTCTCCGAGCAAAGAGCCGCCTGACGAGCGCGAGCCAGGCAATCTTCTTCTGCAAAATGCTCCTCAATATAAGCCGTGGCCCGGTTGAGCGCGTTGTCCTGTTGTTCGCCCTTTAAATTGATGGCGGTTTGGTGAATAAATTCGGAAAACAAAGCCAGAGCAAGGTGCTCTACCACGCAAGATTCCGCCAAGCTTGTTGCGTGATGGCACCCCAAGGCGGCCGCAAAAATGCGGTGCATCAACTCGGAACACGGCGCAATGCGAGGAGACTGCGCCAGCAGGCGGCGGAGCTTGAGGGGGAGCGATTGAGGCCGGATGGCGCACCAGACATGTTCCGTTTCATTTTTTTCGGAGAAAACGAAGTGCTCCTGATGACCGGGCAGAAACAGGGCGGCATGCTGAAGCGGAAGCACCACGGTTTCCTGGTCGACTGTCACCTTCGCACTCCCGACTTCAATCACGACGAGTTGATAGTCACGCTGGCACCGGGGTCCGCAATAACCGCCGGGGACATATTTTATCTTCCCAAAGTCGATCTGCGAAGTTTGCACCAAGCGGTTGGCCCAAGCGACCTCCCTTCCATGGTAATTATCCATCATCATCGGCTCTCGCAACGGCCCGTTGCTGTCAACTCTCGTGTCGTGCGCGATATGTTTTTCGCCGCGCGGGGCATGGTCTGGGCAAGGCCTATTTGTTATAAAAAGGCAGGAAAAAATATCCTGCGAACCCCTCGCGTTAGATAACCCCTGCTTAATTGCCCGTTCCCCCATGAAAAACAGTATAAAACTATCTATAGACTGCCTGAATTATTTGTTTCGTCCCCGACGTCTCATCACGACGCTTTTGACCGTGCTTTTGGCCTGCATCTGGGCTCCGAGTGGGCAGGCCCAAGCGTTCAACCACCCCGGCGTACGCCACAGTCAGGCGGACCTCGATCTGATGAAGTCCCGTATTCTTGCTAATCAGCAGCCCTGGAAGGGCGCTTACGACAATATGATCGCCTGGCCCGGCTTTCGCGACGGGAAACTAGGACGGACGCCCTCCAGTCTGAATTTTCCCCCTGCACCGCGCAGCGTGATCGATGTTGGTTTCTATGAAAACCCGCACACCGGCCAAGACGAGGCTGAGACCGACGCGACGGCCGCCTACATCCACGCGATCCAATGGTATATCACCGGCAATGCCGCGCATGCCAACAAGGTCATCGAGATCTGCAATGCGTGGGGTAACACACTCACCTCCATCCAAGGTGACAATGCCATCCTGGCCGCCTCGTGGGCGGGTGGGTTTTTCTGTGAAGCCGCTGAGATCGTGAAGACCACCTACACAGGCGCCGCCCCGGGTGCGTGGACCTCGTTCGACAATATGCTGCGCACAAAATTTTATCCCGTGCTCCAAAACTTCACGCCGCCGAGCTACAATGGCAACTGGGGCGCCCTCTGCACTCAGACCATGATGTCCATGGGCGTCGTCCTCAACGACCGCGTCATGTATGACCGGGGCAAGAATTATTTCCTGAACAACAGCGGCGACTTCGGCACTTTGAAAGGCTACGTGCGCACCGACGGCACCACGCAGGAGACCACCCGTGATCAATATCACGAGCAAATGGGCGTGCTCGCCATGTCGAGCGTCTGTGAGATCGCGTGGAAACAAGGCGAGGATCTTTATAGCACGTCGAGCAACCTGCTCCTCAAAGGCTTGGAAGGCACCGCAGGTCGTGTAGATTCCCAGAACATTCCCTGCTACTCCGGCTGGGATCTGGCCTACAACCACTACAAGACGCGCAAAGGCCTTTCTACTCCGAAAATGGATGCGCTCCGCGCCACCGCAGAGTGGAAAGGTGGGATCTGGTCCTATAATACGATCGGCTTGTGGACCGCGATGACCTTCCGCGACCTCGGTGACCCGAGCGGCACGACGGTGGGCGCGCCGAGCTTCAGCCCGGCGGGCGGCACGTATTCGTCGACGCAATCGGTGACGCTGAGCAGTTCGACGAGCGGTGCCTCGATCCGTTACACGACGGATGGCAGCACGCCTTCCTCCACGGTGGGCACGGTCTACAGCGGCCCGCTGACGGTCAGCGGCAACGCCACGATCAAGGGCATCGCCTACAAGACCGGGCTCACGACCAGCGCGGTGACCTCGGCGACCTACACGTTTGTTGCCCCCGGCACCGTGATTGTATCCGCTGGTGGCGTGTTTACGAACACCGCCATGACGAGCCAAACCGGCACGTTCACGGCGACCTTTCAGGCAACCCCGTCGGCGGATCCGACCAATGCTTTGGTCGGTCTCTCCAACGGCAGCCAGTCGGCTTTCTCCGGCTTTGCTTGCGCAGCGCGCTTCAACCCCACCGGCAACATCGACGCCCGCAATGGCGGCGCCTACGCCGCCGCGAGCACGATTGCTTACGCGCCCAACACGACCTACGCCTTCAGGGTGGTCGCGAATGTTCCGGCCCGCACCTACTCGGTATACGTCACCCCGGCCGGTGGTTCCGAGGTCACGGTGGGTAGCAACTATGCCTTCCGCACGGAGCAGGCCAGCGTCGCCAGCCTCAACAATTGGGGCGCGGTGGTCGACACCGCCGCCAACGGTGGCGTGGGCACCCTGACGGTTGCCAGCTTCGCCATCGGCGGAGCGGTGCCCAGCGCACCGGTGTTCACGCCGGCGGCCGGCACCTACACCTCGGCGCAATCGGTGACGATCAGCAGCTCCGGC
>Ga0105049_10000946_pt1 | contig 33473 bp, 36 predicted proteins | sample MAT06_FD_78087 | JGI IMG/M metagenome (GOLD analysis project Ga0105049, IMG submission 78087) | Freshwater microbial communities from Lake Fryxell liftoff mats and glacier meltwater in Antarctica - MAT-06 | ecosystem: Environmental > Aquatic > Freshwater > Ice > Liftoff microbial mat | place... | reverse complement strand
CGGCAGCCAGCGCCGCGAAACATTCGGTCGGCGTCAGCACCCCGGGCCAGCTTTGCATTCCTGCCGCCTTGGTGGCAGCGATCACCGCCGGATCGGCGTTGGGTGACACCACCAGCTTGCCGCCCGCCTGCGCCACCAACGCTACATCCTGAACCGTCAGCACAGTGCCGGCCCCGATCAGTGCCTGCCCCCCGAAAGCCAAGGCCATGGCGGCGATGCTGTCGAACGGGTCGGATGAGTTCAGCGGCACCTCGATCCGGGTGATCCCGGCGGCGATCAGCGCCTGTGCCATCGGCACCGCCTCAGCGGGGGTGATGCCGCGCAGGATGGCGATCAGGTTGCGGCTCATGCGTGATGGTCCTTCAATCGCGTTGCGGCGGCGGTGATGCCGCCAAGGGTCATGGCGTCGCCGTCCAGCACATGGGCGCTGGCCCCCTGCGATGCCAAAGCACGGGCATAGGTGGCGGCAAGGCCGCTGGCTCCGATCACCGCCACCTGCTGCCCCAGCCAATAGGGCCGGGCAGCGGCGAGTTCGATCCCGATCAGCCAAGCCGAAAGCCGCGCCCGCGCCTGCGCGGCCCCAAGGCACGACAGCAGGCTTTCGGCGCGCAGGGTGAACAGTTGCGCCGCGATCCGCCCGGGATGCGCCATGGCATCCGACAGCGCGGCGTCAAAGGCGCCATCGTCAAAGCCGGGTTGGTTCATCGAATGGCGCAGCACCGACTGCTCCGACAGCAGCGCGAACATCTCGCCGGTCATGAAGGTCTGAAAGCTCACAAGTTCCCCCGCCGACACCCGCGCCCACTTGGTATGGGTGCCGGGCAGGCACAGCACGCCGTCAAACGCAGGGTCAGCGGCAAGGCAGCCGGCAATCTGGGTTTCCTCGCCGCGCATCACATCGGCGGGTTTCATCTGGCACACCCCGGGGATGATCCGCACCGACAGGCGCGGGTCGCGCACCGGGGCCAGCGTCATCCGGGCAGCATCCAGCGGCGGGCAGGGGGCGGTCAGATAGGCGGCTTCCACCCAGCCCTGCCGCGCGCCCACCATGCCGCAGGCCACCACCTGCGTCACCCGGCCCGGTGCCAGCCAGTGGCCGACCAGCGCCAGCAGCGCCGGTTCGAACCCGTCGGGTGACAGCTTGCCCATGCCGTCGTCGGAACTCGCCGCCGCCAGCACCGCGCCATCCGGACCCGAATTTGGCCCCTCATCCGGCCCCATCGCCCAGGCCCGCAACCGCGAGGTGCCCCAATCCACCGCGATCCAGTCAGCCTCTATCATCCCGTCACCACCACGCCGCCATCAACCACCAGCGCCTGCCCGGTCATCATCCGGCTGGCTTTGGAGGCAAGAAACAGCGTCGTGTCAATCATGTCCTTCGGCTCCAGATGCTCTTTCAGGCATTGCAGCCCCAGATGGTGCGCCAGCCCTTCCGGGGTTGCCCACAGATCGCGCTGGCGTTTGGTCAGCACCCAGCCCGGCAGCACGGCGTTGACGCGGATGTTGTGCGGCCCGAGTTCGCGCGCCAGGCTGCGGGTCAGCCCGACGATCCCGGCCTTGGCGCTGGCATAGGCGGGCAGGCCGGTATAGCCCATCATGTAGGTGATCGAGGAATAATTGATGATCGCCCCGCCCCCCGCCGCCTGCATTGCCGGGGCCACCGCCTGCGCGGTGAAGAAGTGCGGGCGCAGGTTGGTGGCGTGGTTGCGATCCCACGCATCGACCGAGGTATCCGCCAATGTGTGGCGGGTATCATCGGCGGCATTGTTGACCAGCACTTCGATCGGCCCATGCGCCGCCACCGCCATGGCCATCGCCGCCTGCAACGCCGGAATGTCGGCGATGTCGCAGGGCAGGAACAGCGGGGCCGTGCCATGTCTTGCTGCCATCTCGGCGCAAAAGGCCGTGGCGTCAGAGCGTTGGACAAAGGCGACGCGCGCGCCCTGCTGAAGAAAACCCTCGGTCAGGGCAGCACCGATCCCCGACCCGCCGCCGGTGATGAACACCGATGCGCCCTTCAGATCGTGGAATGTGGCATATTTCGTCACCGCACTGCCTCCCGCTTGTGAACGGCACAAGTAAATCGGTGCCGTGCCGGTTCACAAGCAGATTATGTGGCCATGAGCGGGGGCTATTGTCGCTTGGCGCAGGCGGCGATGGTGGTTGCAACGCCGATCATCAGGGCGCGGTACAGCCCCGGGCCGGGTTCCAGGGTCACCGCCTCGGGGTCCAGTTCCGTGCCGATGCGAAGGTTGTTGCCTTCGCCGATGGTGTGCAGAAACGCCGGATCGTGATTGGCCTCGGGAAAGGCGCAGACCGTGCCACCGGGTTGCAACAGGGCGCGGATGGCGGCGATGCGGGCGGCACCGGGGTCTGCAGCGTCGCCCTCCTCCACCGTCGCCACGATGTTCAGGCCATAGGTGGCGGCGAAATAGCCAAAGGCATCGTGGAACATGATGACCGGCATATCGCCCACCGGTGCCATGATCGCCCGCACCTCGGCATCCACAGCGTCAATCCCGGCCTTGGCCCGTTTGGCGTTGGCGCTGAAGGTTGCGGCATGGGCAGCATCAACCCCGGCCAGCGCTGCGGCGGCGGCATCAACCCAGGCTTTGGCATTGGCAGGATCAAACCAGGCGTGGGGGTCAATGGTTCCGGCCACGCCATTGAACGGGTGCAGCCGCACACCCGGGGCCTGCAACAGGGGTACCGATACTGCGCCATTGCCAGTGGCCGCCAGTGCCCGGTCAAGCCATGGCGACATGTCTGCGCCGATCCAGATCACCAGCCCGGCCCCGGCAACCGCACCCGCCTGTGACGGGCGCAGCTGGAAATCATGGGCATCGGCACCGGGCTCCAACAGCACCAGCGGTTGCCCCAGATCGCCCATGACCTGCGCGACCAAAGAGCCCACCACCGGCAGATCGACCACCACCGATGGCACGTCAGCCGCAACAGGCCGGGCAAGCAGCACCAGCATGGCAGCGGCGCACAAATTGGAATGAAGGGGCATCGACAGGGTTTCCCGGGTTGTTTAAGGTGGGATATGAATAATGTTATATCATAACAAGTCAAGGCCCAAAAATGCCCAACCACCCGCCCATGGCCTTTGCCAGCCATGACCACAGCCACTGCTCGGGCGACATGCTGGCGCAGGCACAGGCGATCAGCGCCGCCAAAGGCGCGCGGCTGACGCCGGTGCGCCGCCGAACGCTGGAACTGCTGCTGGAGGGACACCGCGCCATGGGCGCTTACGAGGTGCTGGAACGGCTCGCCGCCGAAGGCTTTGGCAAACAGCCCCCGGTCGCCTATCGCGCGCTGGAGTTTCTGGTTGATCTGGGGCTGGTGCACCGGATCAACCGGCTCAACGCTTTTGCCGCCTGCATGGATCCGGGTGAACCCCATACCCCGGCGTTCCTGATCTGCCGGACCTGCCATCTGGTTGCCGAAACCCCGGCAGCGCGTGCACGCGCCGCGCTGGAAGCATCGGCGGCCGAAAGCGGGTTCGTGGTGGAATTCGCCAGCTTCGAGGCGGTCGGCCTGTGCCCGGGATGCACGGCCAAACCCGCGCCGACCGATACTCCGGCACCTGCGACATGAACCTGATTTCCACCCGGGATCTGACCATCAGCCATGGCGGCATCGTGGCGCTGCAGCGCGTCAACTTCGGCATCAAGGCCGGGGAGATCGTGACGATCGTCGGCCCAAACGGGTCGGGCAAATCCACCTTGCTGCGGGCCCTGCTGGGGATCATCGCGCCAGACCATGGCGCTGTGTTGCGCAGGCCCGGGCTGAAAATCGGCTATGTGCCGCAAAAGCTGCAGATCAGCGCCGGAATGCCGATGACGGTGCGCCGGTTCCTGTCACTGCCGGTCCGGCGACCTGCCGCCGAACTGGCTGACGGATTGCGCCGCACCGGCACCACCGGGCTGGAAGCGCGGCAAATGGCGACGCTGTCGGGCGGGCAATTCCAGCGCGTGCTGCTGGCGCGGGCGCTTCTGGGGCAGCCAGAGGTGCTGATCCTGGACGAGCCGACCCAGGGGCTGGATCAGCCGGGCGAAGCCGCCTTTTACCGGCTGATCGAAGAGCTTCGCGCCGAGCTGGGTTGCGCCATCCTGATGGTCAGCCACGACCTCCATGTGGTGATGAGCGCGTCTGACCGGGTGATCTGCCTCAACGGCCATATCTGCTGCGAAGGCACCCCCCGCGTGGTGTCCAACGCGCCGGAATACCAGGCGCTGTTCGGCCTTGGCACCGGTGGCGCGTTGGCGCTGTACCAGCATGTGCACGACCATGTCCACAGTGCCGAAACGGGTAATCACGACCATCCCCACCACGATCACCCGGCCCCAAGGCCAGAGCGTGACCATGCCCGATGAATTCCTGATCCGCGCCCTGCTTGCCGCAGGTGGCGTTGCGCTGGCCGCCGGGCCGCTGGGCTGCTTTGTCGTCTGGCGCCGCATGGCCTATTTCGGCGATGCGACATCGCACGCCGCCGTGCTGGGGGTGGCGCTGGCGCTGGCCTTTTCAACCTCGGTCTTTGCCGGGATTCTGGCGGTGTCGCTGGCGATGGCGCTGATCGTGTCGGCGCTGGCCGGGCGTGGCTGGGCGATGGATACCACGCTGGGGGTGCTGGCCCATTCGGCGCTGGCGCTGGGACTGGTGGCGGTGTCGTTTCAAACCGGGGCCAGGGTTGATCTGGACAGCTATCTGTTTGGCGATGTGCTGGTGGTCACCCGCACCGATCTGGCGCTGATCTGGGGCGGCGCGGCACTGGTGCTGGCGCTGCTGGTCTGGCGCTGGAACGGGTTGCTGACGGCCACGCTGAACGACGAACTGGCCCACGCCTCCGGCATTGATCCCGGGCGCGAGCGGCTGGTGCTGGTGCTGGCGCTGGCGCTGGTGGTGGCATTGGCGATCAAGGTGGTGGGGGCACTGCTGATCACGGCGATGCTGCTGATCCCGGCGGCAGCGGCGCGCAATTTTGCGCGCACCCCGGAAGCCATGGCATTGGGTTCGGTGCTGGCGGGATGGCTGGCCGCAGCGGGCGGGCTGGCGCTGTCGCTGCAGTTCGACACCCCGGCAGGGCCAAGCATCGTGGCAGTGGCGGCGGGGCTGTTTGTGGCGGCAGTGGCAACCGGCGCCATTTTCCGGCGCCTGGCTTGACGAACCCACCCTCACTGCAGCCCCGTCAGCGCCACCCTTCCCACTTGCTCAAACGGGCACCGGGAAACTGCCTGATCTCGGGTCAACGCGCCTGCGCCACCTGTTCCGCCATCAGGCACAGCAATTCGAACATCAGCGATACCCCCAGAAACGCGGTGCCGCCCGATGGGTCGAACGGCGGCGACACTTCTACCAGATCGGCCCCCACGATCCTGACCCCGGCAAGGGCACGAACCACCTCCAGCGCCTGCCACGAATTCGGCCCGCCCACCTCCGGTGTGCCGGTACCGGGCGCAAAGGCGGGATCGACGAAATCTATGTCATAGGTGACATAGGTCGCGCCGCCACCCACCACGCCCCGCGCCTGCGCCATCACATCGGCCACCCCCCGGCGGTGAAAATCGCCGATGCCGACAATGGTGATACCGCAGGCCCGGGCGAAATCGAGATCTTCGGTATCATAGGCGGTGCCGCGAATGCCGATCTGGATCATCCGCTTCGGGTCAACCAGCCCCTCTTCCACCGCGCGGCGAAACGGGGTGCCATGGGTGAATTTCGACCCGCCGAAATAGCTGTCGAACAGGTCAGTGTGGCTGTCGAACTGGATCAGCCCGACCGGTGCCTTTCGCGCCACGGCCCGCAAGATCGGCAAGGTGCACAGATGATCGCCACCAGCGGTCAGCGGCAGGATGCCGGCAGCCACAACCCGGGCATAAAACGCCACCATCCGCGCCAGACTGTCTTGCAGATCAGCCGGATTTGGCCCCACATCGCCGAGGTCAGCACAGTTCGCCCGCTCGAACGGGCGCACCCGGGTTGCACCGTTTTCGGCGCGGATCATGGTGGACAGGTCGCGCAACTGCCGTGGCCCGTGGCGCGGCCCCGGCCGGTTGGTGGTGCCGCCATCCCAGGGTGCCCCGATCAGCCCGATATCCACCTCGGCCAGCCGGGGATCATCCAGCCCGACATGCGGCAGCCGCATGAAAGTGGGGATACCGGCAAACCGCGGCAGATCGAGGCCGGAGACCGGGTGATAAAACGGATCAGTTGCCATCGCGCGCTCCCTTGCTTGCTCGATTCCTGTTCAAAAATGCCCCCGCCGGAGGCAATGACGGTTCCGACCTTCTGCGGGGGTGTTCAGAAGCCGGAAATGGAGCAGGGCAACCCTAGCGCCCAACCCCGGAATAGTGGTCAAACCCGGCGCGTTTGGCATCACGGCTGTTGTAGATGTTGCGCAGATCGACCATCCGCGCCGCCTCCATCTTTTTCGCCAGTTTCTTCAGATCCAGCGCGCGGAATTCGTTCCATTCGGTCAGCAGTACCACCAGATCGGCCCCCTGCGCCGCCTGATAGGCATCATCGGCCCATTTCACCCCCGGCAGCAGCGCCTCGCCTTCGCGCTTGCCGTGCGGGTCGGTGACCCGCACCTTTGCCCCCATGCCGACCAGCGTGGGAATGATGGTCAGCGACGGGGCGTCGCGCATGTCATCGGTGTTGGGTTTGAAGGTCACGCCCAGAACGGCAATGGTCTTGCCGTTGACCGAGCCATCCAGCGCATCACTGATTTTGTCGACCATCCGGCGCTTGACCTCTTCGTTCACCTTTATCACAGTTTCGGTGATCTGCATGGGCACGGCATGTTCCTGCCCGATCCGGGCCAGCGCCTTGGTGTCCTTGGGAAAGCACGACCCGCCATAGCCGGGGCCGGCATGCAGGAACTTGTTGCCGATCCGCCCGTCCAGCCCCATGCCCTTGGAGACCGATTTCACGTCGGCACCGACCTTTTCGCAGAGGGCCGCGATTTCGTTGATAAAGGTGATCTTGACGGCCAGAAAGGCGTTGGCGGCATATTTTATCATCTCGGCGCTTTCCAGATCGGTATAGACGATCGGGAAGTCGCGCAGGAACAGCGGGCGGTAGATCGCATCCATCACCTCGCGCGCCCGGCCCTGTTCGACATCACCGGCCAGCCCCACAACCACCCGGTCCGGCCGCATGAAATCATCCAGCGCCGCGCCTTCGCGCAGAAACTCCGGATTTGACGCCACATCGAATTCGGCATCGGGGCGGGTCTTGCGGATCACCTGCCGCACCTGTCGGTTGGTGCCGACCGGCACCGTCGATTTCGTCACCACCACGGCATAGCCGGTCAGCGCCGCCGCAATCTCTTCCGCCGCCGCCATCACATAGGTCAGATCGGCATGGCCATCGCCGCGCCGTGTGGGCGTGCCCACCGCGATGAACACCGCATCGGCCCCGGCCACCGATGCCGCCAGATCGCCGCTGAACCGCAGCCGCCCGGCGGCGACATTACGCGCCATGACGCCATCGAGCCCGGGCTCATAGATCGGCACCTTACCCGCCTCCAGCATTTCGATCTTGCGCGGATCCTTGTCGACGCAGATCACTTCATGCCCGAAATCGGAAAAACAGACGCCGGAAACCAGGCCAACATAGCCGGTACCGATCATTGCGATTCTCATGAAAGACCCTTTGCAACCATCACTTTTGCCGTTGAATCGACGATCCGTCCGCGCCTGTCAACGCCTTGCCCCGAATTGCGCAATGGTGCGGCGTATTTTGCGCTTTTGTCGCGGAAATCGCATGTTATGACTGGCTGTTGGTCAGATGAGAGGCGAACTTGCAGCACCATGTCCGGTTTGTCGCGATTGTGCTCATCATGGTTGTCACCGGTTTCCACGCGGCCAGGGCCTGCACTGTCGCCCCTGTCACCGGCAGCGAGGCGCTGATCCGGGTCGAGGCGATCAACCAGCGTCTGATCTCGGCCACCATTCTGGCCGAGGTGAACAATGCCCGCTGCCGTGCCGGGTTGCGGGCGGTTGCGGCCTCGGGCGGACTGGCGCAGGTTGCGGCAAAGCACAGCGGCTGGATGGCGGGGGCGGGGCAACTGAGCCATGACTCGACCCTGGTGGGGCTGGCGTCGCTGCGCGACCGGCTGGCGGCCTCAGGCCACTCGCGCAAGGGCGGCACCGAAAATATCGGGCAGGTGCAGCGCTATCTGGTTGATACCGTCCCCGGTTTCCGCATCACTGATGCCGCCACGTGCCGTTTTGCCACAGATGATGGCCAGCCGATACCGGCCCATTCCTACCGCAGCCTCGCCCATACCATCGTGGACCTGTGGATGCAGTCGCCCGCCCACAAGGCGAACATCCTGAACCGCAAGGTGCGGTCACTGGGCTCCGGCATCGCGTTTGACGGCAAGGCCCCATGGTGCGGCGTGTTCTTCCTCACTCAGACCTTTTCCGACTGAGGATGGTTGCCGCTGTAGCTGCGATACCAATCCACGAAACGCTGCGCCCCGACGCAAATATCGGTATGGGGCAAGGGGCCGACCAGCCGCTCCAGCAGCGCGGTATCGGCCCAGGTGGCGGGAACATCGCCGGGCTGCATCGGGAGCAGGCGCTTTTGCGCCGTGATGCCAAGTGCTGCTTCAATCGCCGCCACAAAATCCATCAGCTGGACCGGGGTGCCGTTGCCAATGTTCACGACGCGGAACGGGGCGACAGGGGACAGGCTGTCACCCGGCGGCACGATATCAAGCCGCACCGGCGGCACCTCGATCAGCCGCCTGATCCCTTCGACCAGATCATCGACATAGGTAAAGTCGCGGCGCATGTCGCCCATGTTGTAGATGTCGATGGGTTCACCGGCCAGAATGGCGCGGGCGAATTTGATGGGTGCCATGTCGGGGCGGCCCCACGGGCCGTACACAGTGAAAAAGCGGAACATCGTGGTGGGGATGCCGTACAGATGGGCATAGGAATGGGCCATCGCCTCGGCGGCTTTCTTGGTCGCGGCATAAAAGCTCATCTGATGGTCGGCACGGTCGGTCTCGGCATAGGGCAACGCCGTGTTGGCACCGTAAGCCGATGAGGTCGAGGCGATCAGCAGATGCGCGGGCGGGGTGGCGCGCGCCGCCTCCAGCACCTCGAAGGTGCCGATCAGATTGGCCTCGACATAGCTTCTCGGCGCTTCGATGGAATAGCGCACCCCGGCCTGTGCGGCCAGATGCACCACCACCAGCGGCCGTTCAGCGGCCATGACCGATGCAACCCGCCCCGGCTCCTCGATCAGGGCCTGATGGGTGGTAAAGCCCTGATGTTTCAGCAGCATTGCCAGCCGCGCCTGTTTCAGCGCCACGTCGTAATAGGGCGTCATGGCATCAAAGCCCACCACGCGAAACCCATCGGCCAACAGGCGGCGGCACAGGTGATAGCCGATAAAGCCGGATGATCCGGTGACAAGGGCGGTGCGGGCCATGTGGATCCTTTCGCAACCCGCCGCCACCATAGCGGTGGGTTGCGCGGGGTCAATGTGCTCAGAATCGCGTGGCGGCAACAGCGGCCAGAGAAACCGGCGGGGCGCGGCCCGCCACCAGATCGGCGATGATGGCGGCGGTGATCGGGGCCAGCGTCAGGCCGATATGGCCATGGCCAAAGGCAAAAAGCACGTCATCGCCACCGCGCGAGGGGCCGATCACCGGCAGGCTGTCGGGGATCGAGGGGCGAAAGCCCAGCCATGTCCGGCTCGGGGCGGGCAGATCGGGAAAGATCGCCGCCGCCCCGGCAACCAGCCGGGCAATACGGTGCGGAGACGGGCGCGGATCAAGCCCGCCCAGTTCCACCGTGCCCGCCACCCGCAGCCGCCCAGCCATCGGGCACAGGTAAAATCCCTGCGCAGTCGGGCAGGTCGGGCGGTTCAGTCGCGGCACCGCCATGTCATATTCCACATGATAGCCGCGTTCGGTATCCAGCGGCACCCGGTCACCCGCCATGGCAGCCAGCGGGCGCGAATGCGCACCGGCGGCAATTACCACCCGCCGCGCCGACACCCGCTGGCCCGGGCCGGACAGAATGACCCGCCCCCCTTCGCGCGACAAACCGGTGACAGGCCAGCGCAGATGCCGCACCCCGGACGCCTGCGCCGCACCCGCCAGCAGCCCCACCATCTGCCCCGGGTCGGTCAGAAACCGCGCCCCGGGGAAAAGGGCGCCACCGGCAAAACGCGGCGGCAACCCGGGCTCCAGCGATGCCAAACCGGCAGGCTCAACCAGTTGAACGTTGACCCCCAGGCTGCGGCGAAACGCCATGTCGCGGTCCGCAGCGGCAAAGGCCGCCGCCGTGTCATACAGATAAAGCGCGCCCCGATCCTGCAGCAGCGCGGTGCCGCCGATCTCTTGCGCCATAACGCCCCAGCGCGTCGCGGCATCTGCCACCAGTGCGGCAATCGCATGGGCATTGCGCGCCGCCGGTCCCGGCAGGCTTTGGCGCAGAAACCGCGCCAGCCACGGGATCAGGCTGAAAATCGCGGCCTTGCGGATCGCCAATGGCGAATTGGCATCGAACAGCAGGCCCGGCAGGTTGCGCAAGACCTCCGGCGTTCCCACTGGCAGAACCGCATAGTCGGCAATGGTTCCGGCATTGCCATAGGAGGCACCGGCCCCGGGGTCTCTGGGATCAATCACCACCACCTCGCGCCGGTCCTGCGCCAGCCGCAGGGCGGCTGCCAGCCCAACCACACCGGCTCCGACCACCGCAATCTCGACCTGCTCTGCCATGTCCCGTTTTCCCTTGCGCTTCTTATTGGGTTAAATATCCCCGCCGGAGGCTCCCGACCCGATCACCGGAGCCTCCGGCGGGGATATTTGAACCAATAAGAAACCCGTTACATACAGGTGTCGAACAGGGCGCGGGTGTTTTCGCGCGTCATCGCAACCGGGTTGCCGCTACAGCAAGGGTCATCCAGCGCCATGTCGGTCAGCCGGTCGAGGTCGGCGAACTGGACGCCCATCGCCGCGAGGTTCGCCGGGATGTTCAGCAGGGCCCGCAGTTCCATGACCTGATCGTGGAACCCGGCAAAGCCGCCCTCAAAGCCAAGGTAAGCGGCGGCCTTGTCGATCAGGGCTTCAATGGCGCTGCGGTTGAACTCCAGCACCATCGGCATCACCACGCCATTGGTGGTGCCGTGATGGGTGCCATAGATGGCCCCGACCGGGTGGCTGAGGGAGTGGATCGCGCCCAACCCCTTTTGAAACGCGACCGCTCCCATGGCCGCCGCACTCATCATCTGGGCGCGGGCTTCGATGTTGCCGGGCTCAGCATGGACCCTTGGCAGGTTCTCGAACACCAGCCGCATCCCTTCCAGCGCGATGCCCTGCGACATCGGGTGGTAGAACGGCGAGCAATAGGCCTCCAGACAATGAGCCAGCGCATCCATGCCGGTGCCTGCGGTAATGAAACGGGGCATCCCGACCGTCAACTCCGGGTCACAGATGGTGACAGCGGGCAGCAGTTTGGGGTGGAAGATGATCTTTTTCACATGGGTGACCGAATTGGTCAGCACACCGGCGCGCCCCACTTCGGAGCCGGTGCCTGCTGTCGTCGGCACCGCGATGATCGGCGCGATTTTCGATGCGTCGGCGCGGGTGTACCAGTCGCCGATATCCTCGAAATCCCAGACGGGCCGGGTCTGACCGACCATGAAGGCGATCATCTTGCCCAGATCCAGTGCCGAGCCGCCGCCAAAGCAGACCACGCCGTCATGCCCGCCCGCGCGATAGGCCGCAAGGCCCGCCTCCATGTTGATCTCGTTCGGGTTGGGGTCCACTTCGGAAAACACCGCCCGGCCAAGGCCGCCAGCCGCCAGAATATCCAGCGCCTGCGCGGTGATGGGCAACGACGCCAGCGCCTTGTCGGTGACCAGCAGCGGGCGTTTCAGCCCGACCGCCTTGCAATGATCGGCAAGTTCGCCGATCCGTCCGGGGCCGAACTTGATGGCGGTGGGATAGGACCAGTTGACGGTCGGGGCACTCATTTCTGCACCTGCTTGAAGTGGAGGGATTTCGGTCGTGTCAGGTTGTGGTAGCCGATCAGCCCCAGCGCGCCGCCGCGCCCGGTATCCTTGCAGCCGGTCCAGCACAGCGCCGGGTCCAGGTAATCGCAGCGGTTCATGAACACCGTTCCCGTCTCGATCTGCGCTGCCACCCGGGCGGCATTGGCGGGGTCGCGGGTCCACAGGCTGGCGGTCAGGCCATAGGGGCTGTCGTTCATCAGGCGGATCGCCTCGGCTTCGGAGAAAACCTTCATGATGCCCACCACCGGGCCGAAGCTTTCCTCGCGCATCACCCGCATGGAATGATCTGCGTTCACCAGAATCTGAGGCGCAAGGTAGGTGCCGCCGTCATCGGCAGGGAAATGTGCCGGATCGATCAGCGCCTTGGCCCCGGCGGCAATCGCCTCGGCGGTCTGGGCGCGGACCGTATCGGCAAAGCGCTTGTTGGCCATCGGGCCAAGGGTGGTTTCCGGGTCGAACGGGTTGCCGAGGCTCAGTTTATTGACCCATGCCACCGATTTGGCCACGAATTCATCGAACATGTGGTCATGCACATAGATCCGTTCGATGCCGCAGCAACACTGGCCCGCGTTGAACATCGCGCCGTCCATCAACCCGTCGACCGCCGCATCCAGATCGGCGTCGGGCATCACATAGCCGGGATCCTTGCCGCCCAACTCCAGCCCCAGCGGGGTAAAGGTGCCCGCCGCCGCGCGTTCCATCGCGGCACCGCCTGCCACCGAACCGGTGAAGTTCACAAAACCAAAGGCGCGCGCGGCAATCAGCGCCTCGGTCACGCCATGGTCAAGGCACAGGTTCTGGAACACATCGCCCGGAACCCCACCGGCCAGAAAGGCCTGCGCCAGCCGTTCCCCCGCCACCAGCGTCTGGCTGGCATGTTTCAGCACCACCACATTACCGGCGATCAGCGCCGGCACGATGGTGTTGATCGCGGTCAGATAGGGATAGTTCCATGGTGCCACGATGAACACCACGCCATGCGGCACCCGTACGATGGAGCGCTGAAACCTTTCGCTGTCTTCAACCACATGCGGAGCAAGCGCCTGTGCCGCGATGTCGGACATGTAGGTCGTCCGCTCATTCACCCCGCCGAATTCGCCGCCGTAGCGGGTGGGGCGGCCCATCTGCCAGGCGAGTTCCTGCACGATGTCGTCTTTCATCGCGTTGAGCGCCGCCACCCCGGCCTGCACCAGCGCAATCCGTTCCGCAAGGGGCCGCGCCGCCCAGGCTGGTTGCGCCGCCTTGGCCCGCGCCACGGCGGCCTGCGCATCCGCCAGCGGCAGGGCAGGCCGCTCGGCATAGACCCGGCCATCGACGGGGGAGATACATTGGATCATCTTGGTCATCGGGTCTCCTGTCAGTGTTTCAGCAGGCCAAAGCCATCACATGGCCGCGTTCGGCATAGTCGAGGATTTTGCGGTCGCGGGTGACCAGTCGCAGCCCGTATTCACGCGCGGTTGCAACGATGATCCGGTCTGCGGGGTCGCTATGAATGGTTCCGGGCAGGTTGGTCGATGCTGCCAGCACTTTGGCACCTATTTCCGTCTGTTTCAGGTGTGAACGCGCCACCAATGCTTCGAACCAGGGCAGAATCGGATGCACCAGACCCAGACGCCCGCGCGCCGCCATATTTCCCAATTCCCACACGGAAATCGGCGAGACCCAGACGGTTTCGCCCGCGTCTAAAGCCGACAACAGATAGCCGCGCAACAGGTCTGACCCGTTCAGCCCGCCTGATGCCCAGATCAGGGCACATGTGTCCAGCAGCAACGGTTCCGTCATCGCGGCAGGCTGTTTATCAGACGGAACTTGGCGTCGATAAATTCATCCATCTCTTCATCGGTATAGATCGGGGCGGTCAGATCGAGGGTCGGGTCGATCCAGATCATGCCTTTCATACAGCCAAACAGGGGGTGATCGCGCTTTCGTGGCGCTTGATCGTTGCTGTTCAGTTTGACGAACATCAGCTTTTCACCTTCCATATCAACCTCTTGCGACTGAAAGCCCGCTTCATGCCAAGCGGCGGCATTGACATGGCTGGCCGGATTGTTGGCCCACCAGGCACGGTGTTTTCGCGCTGAAGGGGGCAAAGCGAACCCGAGCAGGGACTCCAGTTCGGCAAAGGTAACCGCCAGCCGGTTTACAGGCTGCTGTTGCAGGAATTCGGTCAGGGGGGCGTATTTGGTCATGGTTTTCTCGGGGTAAGTACTATAGTTACTTAGTACCATTTTTGCCATGTTACTTCAAGCCCGTTCCAGTCCCCTTGCCACTTCCCAATCGGTCACCACCCGGTCCAATTCCGACACTTCATGGCGGGCGTTGTGAACGTAGTGGTCCACCACGTCATCACCAAAAGCCTTGCGCAACATGGCGGAGCCATCGAGCAGCACGGCGGCATCGCGCAGCGCCTTGGGGATCTCACGCACGCCAGCGGTGGCGTACAGATCGCCGTCAACCTCTGGCTCCAGCGCCATCTTGCCCTCGATCCCGGCCAGCCCTGCCGCCAGCAGGGCGGCGCAGGCGAGGTAGGGGTTCAGGTCGGCACCGCCGATCCGGCATTCCACCCGCACGCCCTTGGTATTCTCACCGCAGACCCGGAACCCGGCGGTGCGGTTGTCCACGCTCCACACTGCCTTGGTCGGGGCGAACATGCCGACGACGAAGCGCTTGTAGCTGTTGATATAGGGGGCGAGGAAACAGGTGAGTTCGCCGGCATGGCTCAACTGCCCGGCCAGATAGTGGCGCATCAGGTCCGACATGCCATATTGTGCCTTGGGATCGTAAAAGGCGTTCTTGCCGCCGGACCACAGCGACTGGTGGATATGGCTCGACGATCCGGCGTGCTTGTGGCTCCACTTGGCCATGAAACACGCGGCGAGGCCCTGTGCATGGGCAATCTCCTTCACGCCGTTCTTGACGATGGAATGCATGTCGCAGGTATCGAGCGCATCGGAATAGCGGACGTTGATCTCTTCCTGCCCGGCCTCGGCCTCGCCCTTGGAGTTTTCCACCGGGATGCCCGCGCCATAAAGCCCGTTGCGGATGGCACGCATCACCCCCTCTTCCTTGGTGGTGCCAAGGATCGAATAGTCGATGTTGTAGCGCGACAGCGGGGTCATGCCTTTGTAACCCGCGTCAAAAAGCTGGGTATAGCTCTGTTCGAACAGGAAAAACTCCAGCTCCGATGCCATCATCGCGGTGAGCCCCATGGCTTCGGCCCGGGCGATCTGGTGTTTCAGGATCGAGCGCGGGGCGTGGGGCACCAGTTCATGGCTGCGGTGATCGAGAAAATCGCACATCACCATGGCGGTGCCGGGCAGCCACGGCACCAGCCGCAGGGTGGCGAGATCGGGCTTGTGGACATAGTCGCCATAGCCGGTTTTCCAGTTGCTGGCCTTGTAGCCCTGCACCGGGGTCATCTCCATATCGACCGCCAGCAGGTAGTCGCAGCCGTGAGTCTCCTCATACCCGGCATCCAGAAAATGCTGCACATGGAAGCGTTTGCCCATCAGGCGGCCCTGCATGTCGATCACGCAGGTCAGCACGGTGTCAATCTCGCCAGAGGCTGCGGCGGCTTTCAGCGCCTCCATCGTCAGGTTCGCGGGCATGGTTCTATCCTGTTCTTGCGGCAGCGGTGCCGGATTGTGGGGTTAGGGCGGCAATAGCCTCTGCCAGCACGGGGGCGAGCAAGGTGGCGATCTGATTTTCGGCGTCTGGCGTGGCGATCAGGTCGTTGCGCACCTCCAGCATCACGTTGGGCAGGCCATAGGGCGTGGCCTGCAGCGCCAGCGTATGGGTCACTCCCTCGGCGGCGGAATAGGGCTGGTTCAGCCGGGTCTCCAACGACAAGGCTTTTGCCGCCACCATCACCGCGTCGGCAAGGCGGCGGTCGGCATCATGGATCACCCCGAATTGCACCGAGCGGGGCTTGCCATGGAACACCGGCGCAAAGGAATGGATCGTGACAAGCACCGGGGCGAGACCAAGGGTCATGCGCTGCAGGATCAGCGCGCGCAGGCCGTCGTGGAACGGGCGATAGACGGCATCGACCCGTTCCAGCCGTGCAGCGGCTGACAGGGCGGCGTTGCCGGGAATGTCATGCACCTCTGAGCGCGCGGCCATCGCCCCGGCGGCATCGGGCGGGCGATTGCAATCATGGATCAGCCGCGACAGCGGAGCGCTCACCAGGGGGCTGTCCAGCGCGCGGGCCAACTCTCGGGCCAGCCCCAACGCGCCGGGATCCCAGGCAATATGGGCGCGGCGCTGTGAAGCGGTCAGGCCAAGTGTGCCAAAGGCTTCGGGAAAACGGTTGCTGGCATGCTCGCAGATCACAACCGCACGGCCCGGCGCATCCGGATTCTCGATCCGGGCGGGCCAAGGCTGGGCGGTATGACTGGGGGCGGCAGCGGCGGTCATCGGCTTGGGTTCACGGCGGTTTGATCGTCGCAGGCTCTGCACCCGGCAGGGAATTGTCAATATTCTTTCTTTGCGCGATTGTGTGTAGCAAATGTTCCGAAGTGATCTTGAAAGGATTGCCATGTCGATCATCCCCCCGCTTGCTGCGCTTCCGGTCGACCAGCGCCTGCAACAGGCGTTTGAAGCGCTGACCCGGGCGGAGCGGCAACTGGCCAGCCACGTTTTGCGCGCCTATCCGGTGGCGGCGCTGGGCTCGATCACCGTGCTGGCCAAAGCCGCCGGGGTGTCGACCCCGACCGTGGTGCGGCTGGTGCAGAAACTGGGGTTCCGCGGCTACCCCGAGTTTCAGGCCGCACTGCGCGGCGAGGTCGAAGAAATGCTGATCTCGCCGTTGGCCAAGCATGACCGCTGGGCACAGGGCGCGCCGCAGACCCATATCCTGAACCGCTTTGCCGATGCCACGCTGGCCAATCTGTCGGCGACGCTGGCGCAGATCGACCATGCCGAGTTCGATGCGGTCTGCGCCCTGCTGGCTGACCCGGAGCGGACGATCTATGCCATGGGCGGGCGCATCACCCATGCCATGGCCGATCATTTTACCACCCACATGAAGGTGGTGCGGCGCGGGGTTGCGCTGATGTCGGATGCCGCAAACACCTGGCCTCCTGCCCTGCTGGACATGAGGCCGGGCGATGTGCTGCTGGTGTTCGACATCCGCCGCTATGAAAACACCGTTTTGCAGGTGGTCGAAATGGCGGTGGAGCGCGGTACGGTGGTGGTTCTGGTGACCGATCAATGGGTCTCGCCCGCCGCTGCACAGGCGCGCCACCGGCTGTGCTGCCAGATCGAGGTGCCAAGTGCGTGGGACAGTTCGGTGACCATCCTGTTTCTGGTCGAGGCGCTGGTGGCCGGGGTGGAAGCGCTGACCTGGGATGCGACACAGGCCCGGTTGAAGGGGCTGGAAGAGCTTTACGCCCGCACGCGGTTCTTTCGGCGCAACCGATAAAGCGTGGTGAGGAAACTGATCACCGGTTTTCAAGACAGATCACGCGAGCAGGAAAAGTCGGATATTTGAGCCAATAAGAAACCCATGGGCAGGGGTGCAGCGCGGGCGCACTTGTTGCGGTGGCCGCAATCGCCTAAATGCTTCGGATGCGCCGTTTTATCCCATTCCTGAACCGTTCGCCTCTGGTCGCCGTGGTGCGGTTGCAGGGGATGATTTCTGCCGGTGGCCGGGGGCTGAATGATGCCGCCCTTGCCCCGGTGCTGGAGCGGGCGTTTCGGCGCGGCAAACCGGCTGCAGTGGCACTGGCGATCAATTCGCCGGGCGGTTCGCCGGTGCAGACCGCGCTGATCGCCGCCCGGGTGCGGCGGCTGGCGGCGGAGCGCGGGGTGCCGGTGCATGCCTTTGTCGAAGATGTCGCGGCCTCGGGCGGCTATTGGCTGGCGGTGGCGGCGGATCAGGTCTGGCTGGACCATTCGTCGGTGGTGGGTTCGATCGGGGTGATTTCGGCGGGGTTCGGGTTTCACGAATTGCTGGCGCGGCAGGGGATCGAGCGGCGGGTCCATACCGCCGGGGGGTCCAAGAGCCTTCTCGACCCGTTCAAGCCGGAAAAGCCCGAAGACGTGGCGCGGCTGATGGCGCTGCAAGAGCCGATCCATCAGCGCTTCATCGCCGAGGTCAAGGCGCGGCGCGGGGCGCGGCTGGCCGATGCCGATCTGTTCACCGGCGACGTATGGGTGGGGGAACAGGCGGTGGCGCTGGGCCTTGCCGATGGCGTGGCCCATCTGGTGCCGAAGATGAAAGACCTGTTTGGCGACAAGGTGCGGTTCGCCCTCAGCGGCCCCCGGCGGTCGTTGTGGCAGCGCTTTGGTGCATCGGTGCTGGCAGAGGTGGCGATGAGCATCGAGGAGCGGGCCCTGTGGGCGCGCTACGGGCTGTGACATGCGGAAGGCCGTGAAATGCTGAAACTCGTCACGCTGTTTCTGGTGGTGATGGTGGTCGGCGCGATGATCAACCGCTGGCGGATCGGCGGACCAAGGCTGCCCGGCCCTGCCAAGCCGCAGAAATGCACAAAGTGCGGGCGGTTCCTGATTGGCAGCGGCCCCTGCGACTGTGGAGCAAAGCGGTGAACCAACCGGCGGGCCGGGCGCTGGTGACTGGTGCTGCCAGGCGGCTGGGCCGCGCCATGGCGCTGTATCTGGCCCTTCGCGGCCATGATGTGGCGGTGCATTATGCCACCTCGGCCAACGAAGCGGCGGCAGTGGTGGCCGAGATCCGCGCGATGGGCCGGATGGCCGTGGCGCTGCAAGCCGATCTGCTGGTGGAGCACGAAATGCAGGCGCTGGTCGGGCGGGCGGCAGATGCGCTGGGCGGAGCGCTGACGTTGCTGGTCAACAATGCCTCGGTTTTCGAGTATGACACGCTTGCCACCGCCACCGCGGAAAGCTGGCACCGCCACATCGGCAGCAACCTGCGGGCACCCTTTGTGCTGACACAGGCGTTCGCCGCGCAGGCGCCGCTTGGTGGCGTGGATGCAGCGGGAGAGCGTCTGGCGCGGGCGCTGGTGGTCAACATGGTCGACCAGCGGGTGTTGAAGCCGACGCCGGAATTCATGACCTATGCGCTGGCCAAAGCCGCTTTGTGGGCGCTGACGCGGACGGCTGCACAGGCGCTGGCCCCTGATATCCGCGTCAATGCCATCGGGCCGGGGCCGACCATGCAGGGGGCGCGGCAGAGCGTGCAGCACTTTGCCCGGCAAAGGGTTGCCACCATCCTGCAGCGCGGTGCCGGTGCAGGCGATATCACTGCCGCACTGGGCTATCTGATCGACGCCCCCGGTGTGACGGGGCAGTTGTTGCTGGTGGATGGCGGCCAGCATCTGGCCTGGCAGACCCCCGATATTCTCGGGCTGGACTAGCTGGCGCAGAGTTTGCGCAGCGTCATTCCGGCAGGTGCAGCCCAGAGTTGTCCACTTTCCTTAAAGATTTCACAAATCTGTTACAGATTTGTTAGTCTTTTCAGGGATTTGCTCCCGGTACAGAAAAATATCGTTTCGAATCAGTGTGTTGAGATTTTGCCTAAAAAACAGGCATAGTGACGAAATCGCCTGAAAACAACGGATATTCCGCCCCGGCCCGGAAGTTGCCACCAGACTTATCCACCGAAACGGTGGAGATGTTGCCTCTTGCCGAAAGGCCCGGAAGGTTGCAGCCAAGAGGCGGGATCAGGGGAACAGATGCCGGACGATTCGCCAGAGCCTTTGCCAGATGTCGGCCCCGACGCCGGCGCTTCGCCGACGCTGACCGGGCACGCCCTGATCGCATCCCAGGTGCGCCATCTGGACAATTCGCCCGGGGTATACCGCATGCTCGATGCCGAGGCGCGGGTGCTCTATGTCGGCAAGGCGCGCAACCTGAAGAAGCGGGTGGCGAACTATGCCAAGCCCACGGGCCATTCGGCGCGGATTGCCCGGATGATCCTTCAGACCAGCCAGATGATGTTTCTGACCACCAGAACGGAAACCGAGGCGCTGCTGCTGGAACAGAACCTCATCAAGCAGCTGAAACCGCATTTCAACGTGCTGCTGCGCGATGACAAGAGCTTTCCAAATATCCTGCTGTCGCGGACCCATGAGTTTGCCCAGATCAAGAAACATCGGGGTAAAAAGACCGAAAAGGGTGATTATTTCGGCCCATTCGCCTCGGTCGGCGCGGTCAACCGCACACTGAACCAGTTGCAGCGGGTGTTTCAGTTGCGCACCTGCACCGATGCCACCTTTTCCAGCCGTACCCGGCCCTGTCTGCTTTACCAGATCAAGCGCTGTTCTGCCCCCTGCGTCGGCTATGTGACGGCGACGGACTATGACACGCTGGTCAGGGATGCCGAGCGCTTTCTGTCGGGCAAAAGTACCAACGTGCAGTCTGATCTGGCAGCGGCGATGCAGGCGGCGTCGGAGGCGATGGAGTTTGAGCGGGCGGCGGCGTTGCGCGACCGGATCAAGGCGCTGACCCAGGTGCAGTCGGTGCAGGGCATCAACCCGCGCGGGGTGCCCGAGGCCGACGTGGTGGCGCTGCATCTGGAGGGCGGGCAGGCCTGTGTGCAGGTGTTTTTCATCCGCGCCAACCAAAGCTGGGGCAACCATGATTATTACCCCCGCACCGGATCCGGCGCGGAGGAGGCCGAGATCATGGAGGCGTTTCTGGGCCAGTTCTATGCCGACAAAAAGCCACCCCGGCTGGTTTTGCTGTCGCATGCCATCGAAGATGCCGACCTGATGACGGAATTGCTGGCCACTCGGGCCGGGCGCAAGGTGAAACTGGCGGTGCCCCAGCGCGGTGAAAAGGCCGAGTTGGTGGAAAACGCCTTGCGCAACGCCCGCGAGTCATTGGCGCGGAAAATGGCTGAAAGCGCCAGCCAGTCGCGGCTGCTGGCCGGGCTGGCCGAGGCGTTTGACCTTGAGGCCCCGCCGCGCCGGATCGAGGTTTACGACAACAGCCACATCATGGGTACCAATGCGGTGGGCGGCATGGTGGTGGCGGGGCCGGATGGCTTCATCAAGAGCCAGTATCGCAAATTCAACATCAAGGGCGAGGGTCTGACCCCCGGCGACGATTTCGGCATGATGAAGGAGGTGCTGACCCGGCGGTTCGAGCGGCTGCTGAAGGAAGACCCCGACCGGGAAACCGAGGCCTGGCCGGACCTGCTGCTGATCGACGGCGGGGCCGGGCAGGTATCGGCGGTGGCTGCGGTGATGGCAGAGCTTGGGGTGGATGACATCGCGATGATCGGGGTGGCCAAAGGGGTGGACCGTGATGCGGGGAAAGAGGAGTTCCACCGCCCCGGCAAACGGGTGATGGCGCTGGCCCACAACGACCCGGTGCTGTTCTTCGTGCAGCGCCTGCGCGATGAGGTCCACCGCTTCGCCATCGGCACCCACCGCGCCAAACGCGCCAAGGCGGTATCGGCAACGCCTCTGGATGACATTCCAGGGGTCGGGGCGACCCGCAAACGGGCTTTGCTGGCGCATTTCGGAAGCGCCAAGGCAGTGGCACGGGCCGGGCTGGAAGATCTGCAGGCCGTCGGCGGGATATCGGCGGCGATGGCGCAGGTGGTGCATGATTATTTTCATGAGAAGGGGTGAGGCGCGCCCGGACGATCCTCCGGTGGCGGATCGTCAGCGCCGAACGCCCGAAGCGCAAGCGCAGGGCCGGGCAGGGCGCGCCCGGACGATCCTCCGGTGGCGGATCGTCAGCGCCGAACGCCCGAAGCGCAAGCGCAGGGCCGGGCAGGGCGCGCCCGGGGTCGGGTAGGTCGGGGCATGCCCCGACTCCCGCAAACGGTGGCCCAAGTGCCCGGACCTCCAAATCCCCCATTTCCCCGCCTTCCGATGTCCGTTACTCCTTCCCCATTACATGGACGATCCCCAACATCCTGACCACGCTCCGTCTGTTCGCTGCCCCCGGCGTGGCGGTGATGTTTCTGTATTTCGACCGGCCATGGGCCGACTGGCTGGCGCTGACGCTGTTCGTCGGCGCGGCGCTGACTGACTATATCGACGGCTATCTGGCCCGGGCATGGGGGCAGCAGACAAGGTTCGGCGCGATGCTCGATCCGATTGCCGACAAGGCGATGGTGCTGATCGCCATCGTGGTCATCACCGGCTATTCGGGCATGAAACCCAGCCTGATCCTGCCGGCCACCGCGATCCTGTTCCGCGAGGTCTGCGTGTCGGGCCTGCGGGAATATCTCGGGGCCAAGGCCGGGCTGCTGGCGGTGACCAGGCTGGCAAAGTGGAAAACCACGGCGCAGATGGTGGCGATCGCGGTGCTGTTTCTCGGCACGGGCCTTGATTATGTCACCCAAAGCTCTGGCCGCGTGCCGCACTGGTCGGCCCCTGCGGCCACGGCGCTGGGCACCGGGCTGATCTGGATCGCGGCGGTGCTGACGCTGGTGACGGGCATCGACTATTTCATGAAATCCCTGCCCTATCTGCGGGATGACACGCGGTGATTGACGTGCTCTATTTCGCCTGGGTCCGCGAGCGGATCGGAGTGCCGCGCGAAAAGGTTGAAACCTCTGCCGCCTCCGTGGCCGACCTTGTCGCCGAACTGGTGGCGCGTGAGCCGCGCTATGCCGCCGCCTTTGCCGATCTGGCGTCGCTGCGGGTGGCGGTGGATCAGGTGCTGACCGGGTTTGACGCATCGTTGGCAGGGGCGCGCGAAGTGGCGTTCTTTCCGCCGATGACCGGGGGCTGAGATGGTGGTGCGGGTGCAGGCCGATGCCTTTGATCCCGGGGCGGAACTGGCCGCCTTTGCCGCTGGCCGCGCCGATCTGGGGGCGATTGTCACCTTTACCGGGGTGGTGCGCGATGAGACCGGGCGGTTGCAGCATATGGAGATCGAGCATTATCCCGGCATGACAACGGCTGCGATTGCCGCCATCGAGGCCGAGGCGGTGACACGCTGGGCGCTGAAGGCCAGCCTGGTCATCCACCGCCACGGCATCCTGACGCCGGGTACCCCGATCATGATGGTGGCCACGGCGGCAGGCCATCGCGGGCAAGCCTTTGCCGCCGCCGAATTCCTGATGGACTATCTGAAATCCCGCGCGCCGTTCTGGAAGAAAGAGGTTGGCGAGGATGGCGCTGAATGGGTTGCCGCAACCGAGGCGGATGAAGCCACGCTGAAGCGCTGGTAGCGGGTCAAAAAGACGCAAAAAAAGGGGCAGGTTTCCCCACCCCCAGGTCATGAAAAAGCTGCGTCAGTCCAGTGTCAGAAGCCGAAAACCAAGGACAGGCCCACGGTGTTGTCAGTCTTGATCGCGCGGCTGTCGTTGAATTCGCTGAGATAACTCAGCCGTGTCGAGATCGCGTCAGTGACTTTGAAGTTCACACCGAAGTCGTTGTTGACACGCAGAGCGGTGTCAGACGACAGCGCATCGGTGTCATTGGTCAAACTGATGGTGTCGGTGAACTTGTGGTAGAAGCGCGACGACACGATATAGCCCACTTCGGTCGTATCGGCACCAACGCCGTCTTTCAGGTAGCTGGCTCCCACACCGGCCTGAACACGCCAGGCGGTGCTGGGCGAGTTGAGTATGCGATAGCCCGGACCAACGCCGACGAACGCGTCGGTCGCCGTTTCTGCCGCCGTGGTTGCCAGACCGTCGTTCTGGACACGGCCAAGGACAAAGCCGTAGAAATTGTCGTTGAAGTAGTAGTTGGCATCATAGACGCCAAACACATCGTGCTTGGTCTTGGTGCCTGCGGCCTCGCTGAAATCTAGCGCCATCCCGAGCGTCTGAACCCAGTTGCCCTTGGCAAACCGCAGTCGCGTGCCCAGCGAAAAGTCCTGCGTGTCGGTGTTGCCGCTTGTGCCCGTATAGCTGAGTGACGCAGAGCCGGACAAGCCCGGACGGAATTCGGGGTTGCCAAAACGTGCGGCGTCTTCGGCTCTCGCCAGATCGTCTGCGGCGGCAGTTTCAATGTCGTCCAGCCGGTCATTCAGGGCAGTTGTCCCGAGGAGCTCGCCTTGCGCGAACGCGGTCGAGGCTGCCAGAACAAATGCCGTTGCGGAGATCCCGCCTGCTTTCAGGAGAGTGTACATAGCAAAAACCTTTCATTACATAACCCCGGTCCACAAAGGTTCCGGCGGGCATCTAGCCTTGGATTTATGTTAGCGGTCCTGCTGCCAAATGAAAAACCGGCAATCTTTGACGATGGCATGAGAATTACTCATGGAGCGGACCCTTGAAAAATATGGCGCGGATAACCCTTGCTGCGGGTCGGAACACTGCTGCCGAACTTACGTCCTGAACGGCGCTTTTCTGACGATTCTGGGAGCCATGGTGAACAAATTGATCCAGTTTGCCGGGTCAGATCTGTTCTAACACCGCTGCCGTATCGCTATCGGCCTGACCGACCACCGCCAAAAGTGTCCGATGCGCAACATTGGCCAGATCATCATCCAGATCATCGCGCCAGACCGACCAGACCGGATAGGCGAACGAGGGTGCATCGGGCACGAGATGCAGGGTCTGATCGTCGAGATAACGTTTGATGACCCGCGCCGGAAGGAAGGCCGCATAGCCCCGGTCGCGGATGAAACCGGCCGACAGGGCACCCATGGCAAGCGTCAAGCCGGGGTTCGACAATCCGGGCAGATGCGCATCGTGAAAATGCAGGAATTCCGGGCCCCAGTCGAGGAAGGCATAGCGTCCCTGCAGGCCATTGAGTGTCGGACCGGCCCAAGGGGCGACCAGAACGAGTTCGTCGTCCAGTACGGTTTCCACACTGAGTCCCGGGCGCAGCGCCGGTGAGTGGGTCAGTGAGATCTGCATGACCCCTTCAGTCATTGACCGGGTCAGGCTATCGGGCAGTCCAAGTTCGGCCCGCAAACCGAGATCCGGAAGGGCCGCGCGCAGGCTGTCGATCCAGCGAAAGCCGAGCCGGGGCCACAGCGAGACCTGCGCGCCGATCGTCAGGCATCGGGAATAGCCCTCGGGAATCGCCTCCTGCTGGCGCGCCTGTTCCCAGTTGCGCAACAGCACTCGCGCGAAACTTTCAAACTCGCGGCCTGCAGAGGTCAGTTCCGTTCCGGATCTGGACCTTTTGAACAGGGGGCGGCCCAGTTGATCCTCGAGCCGTTCAACCCGCAGACTGACCGCTGACTGGGTGACGAACAACCGCTCCGACGCCGCGACAAAGGACCCGGAGTCAGCCACTTCGATAAAAGTCTTGATCAGGGCGAGTTCCATCCAAAGATGGTCCGCAAAATCTGCGCAATGTCAAGTCCGGGGGTTTGGGGGGTACGGCGCCGGTGCGGAGTTTGCCGCCTTTGCCGCTGGCCAGAGCGATTTGGGGCGATTGTCACTTCTACTGGCGTGGTGCGGGATCAGAGCGGGCAGCGGCAGCATAGGGGATCGACTATTATCCTGGCATGACCTCCTCGGCAATTGCCACCATCGAGGCCCAGGCCGTCGCCGGTGTTCACTGAAAGCCGATCTGGTCATCCAGCGCCACGGCATCCTGACGCCGGGTACCCCGATCATGATGGTGGCCACGGCGGCAGGCCATCGCGGGCAAGCCTTTGCCGCCGCCGAATTCCTGATGGATTATCTGAAATCCCGCGCGCCGTTCTGGAAAAAGGAGGTTGGCGCTGACGGGGCGGAAGGGTTGCCGCAACCGCCGCAGATGAAGCCACGCTGAAGCGCTGGTAGCCGCTCAGGGCAGCGGCGCGCCCGGTAAAGCCATGGCCCGCAGATCGCGCAGGGCAAAGCTGCACTGGAACGGGCCTTCGGCGTAATATCCGACCTCATAGGGGTCAAAGTCGATCAACAGCCGTTCGTCGGTCAGGCCCCAGTATTCACTGGCGGCCACATGGCTTTCCACTGCGCCGCTGTTCAGGTCTACATCTTCGGCCGGGTCATAGCTGCCCCCGGCATCAGCCGCGCGGCGCGATTTGAGTGCTGCGATCTGGCCCCGGCACTCGTTGGCGATGGTCGCCTGCGTTTTGGCGGAAAACACCGCATCCGCCGCCAGAAAACTACCATCGGCAAGGATATTGGCATGCTGGGTCGAGGTCGCCCCGTGCGCTCCGCCATCGTAGGAGGAAAAAGTCACAGCAACCGACAAAAGGTCGGGCCCGGCATAGGTCAGCCGCATCCGCGTCGAGAAATAATAGGTCTCGGGGTTCATCGCATCCGTTGGCACCCGGTCGGGCAAGGCATTGTGCAGCGCGTCGGCCAGTTCATTCAGCCGCTGCTGTCCAGCGGTTTCGGGGTCGGTGAAACGCAGCAGCGTCGCATCCAGCGCATAGCGGCCAGCGCTGGCGTCGCGAAACCGGAACTCCGCCTCCAGCAGCACCCCGGCCCCGGGGCCGCTTTCCGCCTTGCCCTGCAACAGCCGCGCCCGTTGCCGGGTTTCGCGTTCGATACAGGCCGGGATGCTGTCGGGGTCAGAGGCGCAGCCCTCGCGCTCGGCGATCCACTGCTTTTGCGCCGCTGCCAGCATCGCGCGCGCCTCAGCGCCCAGACTGTCGCGCAGGCGACGGTAGGCCGCCTCCATCGCGTCATCCGATGACTTGAGGTCGGGCTCGGCACAAATCGCCCGCTCGACCCCGGTTGCGGCCTTGCTGCAGTCGAATGCCCGTGCCCCCGGCGCAATCAGCAGCGCCGTGGCGGTGGCAAGCCCCGCTGAAGCCAGCCACCGAGTCACAACAGGAAATCTGCCGCCACCAGCGTGCTGACCCCATAAAGCAGCAGCACCTGATCGGACACCTGATCGCGGTTGCTGTCGATCTGCACTAGCACATCAGCACCCTGCACCTGCCAGCGAACCTGCGACTGACCGTTGGCGGAAAAGGCGGCGGTGCCGATAAAGGCAAATGCCTGATTGCCGGCAGTGAGACTGTTGGGGTCGATCGGCGACAGGTTGATCCTGTCGCCCTCGGCATGGCTGAAATCGCCGATGGCGTCGGGGGCTGCGGCCGGGGCGAAATCGGCCAGTGTGCCGAACACAAAGCGGTCGGCCCCGGCCTGGCCATAGATCAGGTCGGCACCCGCGCCGCCATTGATCGTGTCCGCCCCGCCACCGCCAACCAGATAATCTGCTCCCGCCATCCCCTGAACGGTGCATCCCGCGCCGTTGGCGAAGATGACATTGTTCAGGCCGTTGCCGACGCCCTTGATCGAGGCGGCCCCGAAAAGGTTCAGTTCTTCGACATTGGCGGCAAGGGTGAAGGCCACCGCAGAGAACACCCGGTCGTATCCCTGATTGAGTGCTTCGACAACCACGTCGCCGGTGCCGACGAAAAACTGGTCGTCGCCCAGACCGCCATTCAGAAGATCCGACCCCGGCCCGCCGAACAACCGGTCATTGTCCAGGCCGCCGTACAGGCTGTCAGCGCCGTTCAGCCCGAACAGGTCATCATTGCCGGCATTGCCCCGTATCACGTCCCTGACCGAACTGCCGCGTACAACGTCGGCGGTGGCAAAGCCGGTCTGCGTCAGGGTCTGGGTGCCCGCATTCCATGACCACGAGGCGACCTGGGTGCCATCCTGCGCCTGCGTGCCATAGATGAACTGGATCGCCTGAATATCAATGGCCGTCAGGTGGCCGGTGCCGCCTGCGCCGCTGCCCTCGGCCATGATGGTCAGGGCGGGGTCGTTGACATCCCACACCGCATGCGTGACCGGCGGGTTGGCGGCATACTGGGTCCAGGCTTCCATCGGATGTTTCAGCCCAAGCGCATGGCCGATTTCGTGCAGCAGCGTGCCATGGCTGACGGGAATGGCACTGTTCATGAACACGTCGCCCGCGCCGTCCAGATCGGCGGTGAAACTGGGATAGCTGAACCCATCCCAGGTTCCGAACGGGCGATAGGCTATGCCGCCGCTGCCGGCATATCCGGTGCCGGTGAAATCCAGCTTTTGAAAGTTGATGTCACCCTGCCCGGCGGCCACTTCGATAAAGATCAGCCCCGAGGCGCTGCCCCATTCGGCCAGCGCGGTGCGGGCCAGCGCCTGCTCGGCGGCATCGAACCCGGCATAGCTGGCGATGGCGGCAGGTGTCAGGTTCGGATCGTTCAGCGTGGCAACATAGCCGGGCGGGGTGGCCGTGGCCGGAAAGGAAAAGGTGACGATGGTGGGCTTTCCCGAAACCTCTATCCCGCCCCAGTACGAGCCGGACAGCAGGCCGGTGTAATCATTTGCCATAACAAATCCCCCCGCGTGAATAGGGCAGCCAAAGTCGATTCGAGGAAGATGTTAGCACATTGTGGACCTGCCAGCCGGTTTTATCCGCCGCCGGCGACAGACCGGCCTTACCCCGCGTTGATCCGCGAGACATAGGCGCGCAGGTCTTCGGCTTCGGCGCGGGCGTCGCGCAGGCCATCCATGGTGGCCTGCAGTTCCGCTTCGGACTGGCGCAGCAGGCTGGTCAGTTCGCCTTCGCGCTGTTCCAGATAGGCAATTGCCTGATCGCGCAGATCTTCGGCCTCGTGCAGGTCATGGGCCATCCGCTCCAGTTCCTCCATCTCGGTCTGGGTCACCCGGGTGAAGCGGTGCAACAGCCAATAGGCAAACCAGCCAAGGCCGAACGCCACGAACAGAATGATGGCAGTGGCGGTGATGAATTCGGCGCGGTTCATGGGGTGCTGTGGCGGCTTGTCGGAAATTACGGGGCGGCGGGGCGGGGCTTGGGGCGCATCTGGTTTTGGTCGGCGGGGAGGACCACGACACCGGGCTGTGCCGCTGCCGCTTCTGCTGCCGTGGCGCCAGAGCTATCCGCAGTTGCCGCCTCTGTCACGGGGGTATCGCCGTCCGGCCCGGTGGCATTTGCGGTATCGCTGGTTTCACTGCCAAGAGGGGCAACCAGAGCGTCGACCGGCGGCCCGGCAGCATCGGCGGCCACCGTGGCCTGCGCTACCGCCGCAGCCTCGGCATCGCCGAGCAACAGGCGGAACACGATGCGGCGGTTGGCTTCGCGGCCTGCCTCGGTCTTGTTGTCGGCAATCGGCTGGGTTTCACCGAAACCTTTGGCGCTGAGCCCGGCTGACGGCACCCCCAGCGCCACCATCGCCTGCACCACCGCCTCTGCCCGGGCCTGTGACAGCGCCAGGTTCATCTCGTCGCGCCCCTGCGCGTCGGTATGGCCACCGATTTCGAACGGAATGGCGCCACAGCGCGACAGCACCCGGGAAATGCCCTTGATCGTGGGCTGGGTTGCGGGGTCGATCTCGGCCTTGCCGGGCTCGAACGCGATCTTTTGCTGGGTCAGCAGCCCGTCGATATTGGCGGCGCATTCCTTTGGCGTCGGCAGGCCGGCGTCGGGGTCCAGCGCCTTGTCATAGGCCACCACGATCTTGAAATCCTGCCCGGCCCCCAGCTTTGATGACAGGATGCGCGATATGGTGGCGCTGGCCTCGGGGTTGCCGGTCACGCCCTTGATCTGCAGCATGTCGGCCTGCACCACCAGATCGCCTCGGGTCAGTTCGGCCAGCGCCTCCAGCCCCGACAGCACCCGGATCGGCCAGCCGGGAGGCAAGCCCGCATCCAGCCGCGTGGCGGTATAGACCTGTTCCGATCCGAACCGGGCGCGGGCATAGCTGTCAACCGCATCACGCACCCGGCCATCGGGCAGGCGGCCGCGCAATTGTACCAACCCCTCATCCGACAGCGCGGCAGTGAACTCGGCCGGGCCGGCATCGGCGGGAGCGGCGGCGGCCTTTTGCGGCATCACGGCCTGAAGCGAAAACACCTCGGGCAGCCGGGCATTCAGATCCCCCACCACCCGGTCGAACCCGGCCTGGGTGGCATCGGGCCCGGCAATCAGGCTGATATCGGCATCGGCAAAGGTCAGGCTGCCACCGCCCAGTTCGGCCAGACCCGCGATGCCGGTTGCCACCGCTTCGGCCCAATTGGGCGATGGCACGCCAAGCCCCAGCACGCAATCGGCCGTGCCCTGCAGTCCGGCGGCACGTGCGGCCTGCAATATCGTGTCGCGGCTTTCGGCGGTATCGGCGGAACAGGCATCAAACCGTGCCCCGTCGCCCTCAATCAGAAACCGCAGCGTAAAGGGGGTGATGACCGGGCGCGGCGCGGAAATAGCAATGTCCACCACCAGCCCGGCGGGTTTGGCCCTTGCCAGCGCCGCTTCCATCCGGCGCTTTTCTGCAGCGCTTTCGGAAATCGCGGTAATCGCCACCCGGTCTGACAGGATCGAGATCTTGGAGCGCGGCAGAAGTTCCAGCGCGGCAATGCCGTAAGCCACGGCAGTGTCCCACCCGGGCGGCACGGCATAATCGGCGCTGTCGAGCATGTCGGCCACCTTGGCCCCACCCGCCAGCACCGTAACCGATGCCAGCAGCGCGTCGTGGCCATCTGCCGTCGCCGGGATCAGCCCGATCAGCGAAATTCCTTCGGAATTGCGCAATATCTCAACCGAATAGCGCGGTGGCGCGATGGCGCTGGACGGGGTGACATCCATGCTGTCGACCAGTCGTGCGGCGTCGATCAGCCCGCCCGCCACCGTCAGCGCCCGAAACCGCTCGGCCTCGGTCGGGGCGGTACCGCTAAGCTCAAGCTGCAGCCCGTCGGCTTTCGCCGCAGCCCACTCCACCCCGGCAAGGCTCAGCGCGCGCGTCACCGCTTCGGTCGAGCGGGACTCGATGGCCGACACCGCCCACTGCGCACCCAGCCACGCCAGACAGGCAGCGGTGACAAAGGCCGCAAGAGCGATCAGGGTCGGCGTCAGGCGCATCGGTGGCATGGGTCCCTTTGGGCAGGCAATGGCAAATCCGCTGATTGCAGCGCAGCAGGCGCTGCCCGCCACCCGGCACCCCCGCAGCGGGTTTACGGTGCAGCGGAGCGGGGATCAATCACACGAAAACCGCGACGGCAAGAAACAGCGCAGGCAGCAGCCCGGCATCACGGTTGGAACGAAAGGTGCGCAGGCAGTTTTCCGGGCTGTCGATATCCAGTCGCCCCAGTTGCCAGCTCATATGCCAGCCAAAAGCCCACGCCGCCCCGGTTCCCACCACCAGCGCCAGCGGATCGCCCTTTGGCACCAGCGCCACGATCACCGCCGCTGCCATCAGCACCACCGCCGCTGCCATGAACAGCCGCAGCCACCAGCGGGTATTGCTGCCAAACAGCCGCGCGGTGGACCGAACCCCGATCAGTGCATCGTCTTCGCGGTCCTGATGGGCATAGATCGTATCGTAAAACAGCGTCCAGGCGATACCGGCCCCATAAAGCAGCACCGCCGAAAGCCCGATCACCCCGGCATGGGCGGCGCTGGCCAACAGCACCCCCCAGTTGAAGGCAAGGCCCAGAAACAGTTGTGGCCACCAGGTGATCCGCTTGGCAAAGGGATAAAACGCCACCAGCGCCAACGAGGCGATGCCGATACCAATCGCCGCATCATTGTAGCTCACAAGGATAAGCGCCGCCGCGCTGGTCTGCACCAGCATCCAGACCAGCGCCTGCCACGGTTTCACCTGACCCGCCGGAAGAGGGCGGTTGCGGGTGCGTGCCACCGCACCATCAATCTTGCGGTCGGTGATATCATTCCACGTGCAACCTGCACCCCGCATCAGAAACGCACCGCCAGCGCAGCCGACGATGATCCAGACATCCCACGGTTTCCAGCCGTTGGGGTCTGCCGCCGCTGCCAGCATTACCCCCCAGGTGCAGGGCAGAAACAACAGCCAGGTGCCGATCGGCCGGTCCACCCGGCTGAGCCGCAGATACGGCCGCACCGCTGCCGGGGCAAAGCGGTCCACCCAGTTTCCCGGGGCGGCATCGGCAACCGGGGCGGCATCGGCAACCGGGGCGACTGTGCCGGGCTCTGCCCCGGTCGCTTGATCCAGTTCTGGCATTCTGGGGACTCCGGTCCTATTCAGGGGGCGATCAGGCGATGGTTTGGCGAAAAGACGACATGGCGCGTATCAGACTGTTTGTAGATCAGCCGCTTGGGCCGGGGCAACCGGTTCCGTTGGCCGAGGCGCAGGCGCACTACCTCTTTGCCGTGATGCGGCTGGAGCCGGGTGCGGTCTTGAGCATTTTCAATGGCCGCGATGGCGAATGGCGTGCCACGGTTGAAAAGGCCGGGCGGCGCGGGGCGGTGCTGACCTGCGTGGAACAGACGGCGCCGCTGCGCCTGCCCCCCGACCTGTGGCTGCTGTTCGCGCCCTTGAAAAAGGCCCGCACCGATTTCATCGTGGAAAAGGCGACGGAACTGGGGGCGGCCCGCATTCTGCCGGTACAGACCGATTTCACCAATTCGGAACGGATCAGGCAGGACCGTCTGCAAGCCCACGCGGTGGAGGCGGCAGAGCAATGCGGCGGCACCTTTGTGCCCGAAGTGGCCGATCTGGTGCCGCTGGACCGGCTGTTGGCGGACTGGCCCGCCGACCGCCGCATCCTGTGGTGCAACGAACATCTGACCGGCGCGCGCCACGCGCTGTTGCGGGAGGGGGTCAGGGGGCCATGGGCGGTGCTGATCGGCCCCGAAGGCGGCTTTTCCGAACGTGAACAGGCGCGGCTCGCCGCGATGCCGCAGGTGGTGCAGGCCAGCCTCGGCCCCCGCATCCTGCGCGCCGACACCGCGGCGGTGGCGGCGCTGACGCTGTGGCAGGCGGTGCTGGGGGATTGGGTGTGAGGCGCTTCTCGACCGATGCCGTCAATTTTGGAGGAAGACATGAGAGATGACTATCGCCGCTGGCTGGCCGACCAAGGCTATACCGAAAAAACCATTTCGTCGCGGATCAGCGATGCACAGAAGGTCGAGCGGCTCTATGGCGCGCTTGATGATCTGATATCAGCCGGAGGTTACGACGCGCTGATTGAGGAACTCAGCTATTCCACCGAAGACGAGCGCCGGGGTCGGGCCAACCCGTGCCGCATTCAGACGGACGGGCATCTTCGCACCAATCTTGCATCTTACAAGGGTGCGGCGGCGCTATACCGGCGCTTTTTGACCGAAGCCGACCTTGCGCCCGGAAATCCGGTTGGGGGCAGCAAGCCCCTAGTTCTGCCCGAAGGAGCGACCGGCGATGCTGTCAGCGTTGAAAAACAGCGCCTGTCGCTGGAACGCGATATGCAGGCGGCACTTCGCCGCGACATCGCGCAACTGGAGCCGGGGCTGAGGATCATTGATGACGGGGCCGAGCGGTATGTGACCACGGGCTTTATCAATATGCTGTGCAAGGATGCGCAGGACCGCGTTGTTGTGGTCGAACCGAAGGCCGGCAAGGCGGACCCGCGCGTGATCGGCCAAACGCTTGGCTATATCGGCGATCTGATGGACGAAGACGCGGTGCGGGATGTGAGGGGAATTATCGTCGCCCATGATTTCGATCAGCGCACCCGGTCGGCCGCGCGGGCAGTCGCCAGCCTGCCCCTTTACACTCACGAAGTCGCCTTTACATTTCAGCCAGTGAAAAGGGTCAGGCTGGCGACTGCCCGCGCGGCCGCCCGGGTGCGCTGATCGAAATCATGGGCGACGATAATT